>Ga0105164_10002657_pt1 | contig 11033 bp, 11 predicted proteins | sample VDWuncwatermetaG_FD_89674 | JGI IMG/M metagenome (GOLD analysis project Ga0105164, IMG submission 89674) | Wastewater microbial communities from Netherlands to study Microbial Dark Matter (Phase II) - VDW unchlorinated drinking water | ecosystem: Environmental > Aquatic > Freshwater > Drinking...
CTGATAAGTTGTGTTGCGCAAACTAACTTTATCAGATTTTTACTTGGTAATCGATGCTTTTTTATTTCCCATTACATTTCAACAGCTTACATCAATTCCTTTACACTTTAAACGAAAGAACCATTTTTTCTCCATCTCATCAATCTTTCTCTTCAGGCCTTCGTAGGTCAAAGCTGTGCGTCGCAACATCACAAACGCGCGCATAATCTGAATATTAACCATAATCGCGCGCTCGCTATTTAAAACACTGGACAACATCGCTATGCCCTGTTCGGTAAACGCATACGGCGTCTGAGGCGAAAACTTTAACCTCTTCAGGTGGTCGCAATTTGCGACCACCTCATCCTTTCTATCATCTTTTCACCTCCTCCGATTTTTTTGGACTTACTTCAAGGTCGCAAATTGCGGCCTTGACCCTGCTTAAAACGCATCAACTATATGCTGCACCTTTGCAGGCGTAAACCATTTATCCTTCGACACGCAAATCACGTCAAACCTGACAAAGGCATCCGCTAACCCAAATTTATTCAAATAAATAGACGCTGCAAACTTAATCCTGCGCTGCTTCTTGTTCGTTATGGACTCTTCAGGTAAAAGCAAAGACCCCTTACTCCTGAAACGCACTTCAATAAATATTATGGAAGGGGCACCTGCCTTTGCGCCCCTTTCCTCCTGGCAAACTATATCCAGCTCGCCGAAGCGCGTGTTAAAATTTCTCGCCAGGATTTTAAAACCTCCTCTCTCAAGAAAGTGGGCGGCTACACACTCCGCCCACCTGCCGATTTGGCTGGTAGGGGCACGGCGCGCCGTGCCCCTACGATTTATCTTATTGTTCGTCATCTTCTTCATACGCCTTAAGCACTGTTTCCGATAGCGCCTGCTTCGCCTCATCTGTTATGGCGCATGCGGTATCGTACCATTTGACGTCTTTACCCTGCCTGCCGGGCGCGCCGACAAAAAGCCCCTTTTTGCCGTTTACCACCTTAAACCCTTTGACAGCAAACTGGCCTTCGATTATTATGTCAGCCATCGCCTTAATAGGCCCGTCACCGTCAAACTTCAATATCCTACTTACCTCGATCTCCATTCAAATCACCTCCCCTCTACTATATAAGACACACTTTCCAGCCAAATTTATTCAAAATATTTTTATTGATGGAAACCGATACGCCTCTTTGGCTTTTCTTCGATAACCATCATCTGGCGGATAGCGTCAAAAATGGCCTGTATCTCCGTATCATGTTTTTCTACTTTATGCTCAAGTTCTTTCAATTTATAAGCAAGGTCTTTGTGGGTGGATAATATCTGCCTTAATTTTACAAACGCACGCATAACGGCTATGTTCACTTGTATTGCCTGCTTGCTCCGCAATACGCTTGAAAGCATAGCTATGCCCTGTTCAGTAAAAGCATAAGGAAGATATTTGCTATGTTTACCTCGTTTGGCATACTTTCCCTTCCTATTGTTTAAGGTCACAAATTGTGACCTTAAAGATTCTCCATTGCCACAACTTGAAGTCACAATTTGTGACTTCAAGTTTTCGTATTCATTATCGCTAAGCTGGAACATAAAATCTTTTGGAAATCTTTCAATATTACGTTTTACAGCTTGTATGAGCACCTTGGCTACAACACTGTAAAGCTCTGCCAAGTGACCGCTTAGCATAACTTTCTGCCCACGAAGCATAAATATCTTATGCTCAATTACCTCATTCGGGATCAACTCCTTCATGAAATCACCTCCCTCCTTCAATGTAGGGGCAGAACATTGTTCTGCCCCTACTATATAAGACACATGTTCGGGTCAAATTTATTCAAAATATTTTCATCCGCCACTAAAGTTTCGGCGGATGCCCGCTGACGCTTTAGTAGCGGGCAGGCAATAAAAAAGCCCCAGATTTTCATCTGGAGCTTAAGTTAAAAACCTAGGGGACAGGTCCTACGGACCTGTCCCCTGCCAAACAAATTATATTATCAGAAAAACCATGAAATACCTGTAAGCCACATGTCTGAATTTATGCCGCGGTTCGGCTCTTTGCGCCCGGCATCAGAAAGATGCCTGTACCTGTAGCCGGCATTCACAGCAAGGTTATCGTTTAGAAAATAGGTTAAACCAGCGCCTGCCTGTGGGAGAAAACTTACATGGCTGCCCACATTAACCGTAAGCTCCTTCTGATAAACAACGCCTGCGCCGCCTTCGACATACGGGCATATCCTTTTGGTTAAAAAATATCCGTATTTTAACAAAAGATTGGCGCCGTACTCTTTATTGGTTTCAGGATCAGTGACAAATCCCACATACGGCTCAAGCTCAAATTCAAACAGGTTTTTCGGGCCTAAATCGATCAGCTCAAATCCGAAGCGGGCTATGACAGGGACAAATTTATAGTGATCTTTGGTCTTCAGCTTGCCACTGCCGGTTCCTGACAATATGCCGAATTCCTTCAGGAACGGCTTTTCAGATGTCTCTGCCAAAGCCGGAGCAGCATTACATAAAATAAACACCGATAATATAAAAATCGCAAAATTTTTCATTGCTCAATTTTAATGTGAAACGAAGATATTGTCAAGTAAAAATGAGCGTGCTGCATCAAAAATTTTACTCCAGTGGAAAATTTTTGATGCACAAAAAAACTTGGGGACAGGTTCTACGAACCTGTCCCCTTCGAGCTAACCCCCCTCATTCCCTGCCTGCCGGCAGGTAACCAGGTTAGAAACTATGCGATATTACACCGACAGCCAGGCCTCTACCTGATTCCGCAAGCCTTCCAAATTCAATCTGGATGCAGGCGTTTCGACGCCGCTCATTGTGATTGAATACGGCCCATCAACAGGTTTTGTTATTACCAAATCATACTGCTGCCTCACCTGTGCCATTTCTTCGGGTGTCAATTCTACATTTCTAATCTCTATGGTTACAAAACCAATCTGCCTTAACAAATTCGCGGTCAAAGAAGCGGCTTTTACATCCGCAATGGCTACCAGCGCTTTTCTCTGCTCGGCATTCCGCGCGATCTCAACAGCTGTTTGCGCGTTATCAATTCTTTCATCAAAATTATTCCTGTAAGCTGCCAGCGCATCTGCAATTTCTCTAAGATTCATCTCGTCTCCTACCAGCGAAAAGTCAAGTTCAATAAGTTCTCCTATCGCTTCCATAAGTGCCTCTTTTGCAGAATTAAGCGCGGAAAGATTTTTTTCAGTCTCCAGCCTGCTTCCTACGATAGAACTCACAGCAGCAAGCATATCTCCGATAAATCCTTTAACAATACTCTTGGCGTCCGCGGACTTCTCTAAATCATCTAAAGTGTCCGCGCTTCTAACCTGCTCTATAACACCGGATACTTTATATACATGAGGCGCCAATTCATCCAAAGCGCTTTTTACAGCTTCAGCAACTTCTCTGCGCGTCGCCGGTTTCCACGATTCCGAAAACGGATTAGCAGTAATAGTCGTCCCGTTTATGTTAATAACTACTTTCCGATAGCTGTCAGATATTCCGTCTGATATCATTCCGTCTGATATCATTGCAAGATCAAAATCTAACTTGCTATATTTAGAATTTTCGTCGTATTCAGGGTCAGGAGTAACATGTTCGCGGGTCAACCCGTATCCGTCAAATACCGGCGAGCCTAAGTATATGGTGTAGTATCCGTCTTCTTTTCCGTTAACCATATCACTAAGCTTTTTCATGGCATCTCCTACATACATCGGTTCTCCGCTTGCAGCTGCCGTAGCCCCTGTTGGCGCCGCAGCGGAGGCACGAGGACTGGATCGCACAGAAAGCTCCTTCTTATCATCATCACGATATACATAAACTTTCCCTTCTACCGCCATAGCATTAAACTCGTCGGCAAGTTTCTCATCTGTCATGCTGCCTGTTTCTTTCGCCACTCCATTAAATTTTACTACTCCTGCACGCACTTGTTGATTAAAATTTCTGATTCTATACTTCGCCTGCGAGAGCGTCGCTTCATGAACAGCAGCGTCAATATTATTACCACCTGTCCCGACAGCTGCGCCGACTGCGCCGGCAACAGAGGCCAAACTGCCAATCGCGACTACGGTAGTAGGTTTCGGATCATCGGAAAACTTGAATGTTTTTAAAGGCTCGCGGCCTCCTGTGGTTTCCACTCTAATATCACTATCAGCGGTAACCGCAATATCCATAGATGCTACGAGAGCGTGACTATCAAAATGAGGTTTGACAAAAGATATGCTATTGTCGTCATGGTGGAATTGAAACACAGCACGTATGCCCGTTTTATCGCTGATGTATCTGAACGCCTCACCCAGAAAATCAGGCATTTCTACCATTTTTGCTGCGGTGCCGTGATCTGCCTTTATTATCTTAAAAGCAGCCAATGTCCCGTCTTTAACCGAACCAAATTCAAAGGCGTTTTTTCCGTCAAAAGGTATATTTCTTATAAACAGAGGGGCTGCGGCACCGGGCAAATTGCTATAATCAATAATTGTAAATAAATTAAATCCAGGTAAATCTCTTATATCCTGATAAATATTGGTAAACCTTTCTCCGAGCGGCTTTATTACTATGGGGAGGCCGGTTTGCGCATGAAACTTTCTTAAAACCCTATCACAAAAGACCTCAAAAGGCGTTTTTATGGACACTTTAAAAGCGCTGCCTTCTCTTTTTACATTATACCTTAACCTGCTGCAAGGATACTGGTTATATTCGCTTTTATACCAGGCTTCTGCGCCTGCCACAGGGTCTTTTAACGCCAAGGCGGAAAATATGTGGTGATCCACTTCCAAAGCTGAACGTAAAGGCAAATATGACACAATAGCTCCCCTGGAAATGACAAGCTCGGCCAGATTATGCTTAAACATTAAGGACTTTATCGCATCAGAAGGCCGTACGCCCGTGGCGCCGTCATAAGTTACTTCACCGTCTCTTGAAACAACTGATACGTATGAATGATGCGATGATTTCCTAAGCGCCTCTTGCAGGTTGTCAATAACTCCGGACGAATTGGCTGCTGTTTCGCCTGCAGCCGGCGCTGGAGCGCCTATGAAGCGCGCCACGTCGCCGATGGCTGCGCCTTCAGGGACTTGCTGGCGCAGCGCCCAGCTTATGCCTGTCTGAGTCAATAAAAATGCTGTGATTATAATTGCTGAAATTGAGCGGTTTAACATGTTTTTATCCCCCATAAAATGTCTACATATTAAATATTTTTAATTACAACAAAACGCCCTGTCAGCCTTGGCTGGCAGGGTGAGAATTCGGTTTTGTCTTCCTGAAACATATTGTTTGGTGTCTTTAATCCTTGGCAGGTTGTCTTATTATCTAATGTATTCTACTATATACAACAACTGAAGTCAAGAAATATTCCCGATTATTTTCTGACTTTTTTATACTACTAACGTTTAAAACTTGATGGGGACAGGTTCTTTCGAGGAATAGTTGTTCAAATGAACCTATCCCCAAGGCGTTATGTACATCAAAAATTTTCCACTGGGGCAAGAAATTTTAGCTTGGGCGGCCACGAGAGATGGGTGTCACAGCGACCCCGAAGGTTCGGGGGAGCGAGACACCCATCCGAGATGGCCGCATCATGAAAATTTTTGATTGCTCAATCATATACAATATGATAGCATAGTTAGCATAAACCCTCAATTATAAAATGCCTATATCTGACCTGGACAAAAACATAATACAGAATTGCTTAAAAGGCGAAACCGGCGCTTGGGCAAAATTCATACAGCGCTTTTCAGGCCTTGTAAGATGGTCCATAAAATCCTGGCTTGATAAGTACGGCTATTCGTACACAGCCAGCGACACCGAAGACATCACCCAGGAAGTATTCCTATCCATATATAATAAAAACAAACTCAAACAACTTAAAGATATCTCCAGATTCCCGGCGTGGCTTTCGATTATAGCTGGCAACGCGGCTGTAAATTACATGGAACGCGTAAAGGGCAAGATAGCCATGAAATCCGTATCGCTTTTTGAGGAAATCGGTTCCGAATTAAGCATAGCCGATACACTGCAATCGAATGCTCCTGACGCGCGCCAGGAGCTGGATGAAAAATTGAAGCAGGAAATACTTGCAAAGGAAATAGAACGCTTAAGCCCGAAAGAGCGTATTATGCTTAACCTGTTTTTCATATACGGGAACACTATAAGCGAGATAGCAAGGCACTTAAATATGCCTCAAGGCACTGTCTCTACTGTAATAAACAGGGCCAGGCAAAAGCTTAGGCAAAAATATTTTGAATAAATTTGGCGAAAAACTGTGTCTTATATAGTAGGCAAGCCCTGCAATAGCAGGGCGCAGTCCACCGAAGCAAATCTGATATCTAAGCAGAAGCTGCGTAGGTGGAGGGAGGAAACCATGGACAAGCTAGATAAAACCATAAAATCAAGCCTGGTAAAGTCGCTACAGCAGCAAGCCGGCTCCAACTGCCCATCATCCGGTGACGCCCTGGCTGATTACATAGCAGGCGGGCTTTCAGCCAACGAAAGGCAAACAATTGAAAAACATGCTTCAGAATGCAAGGACTGTTTATGGAAAATATCAACTGCCTTAAAAGCGGACGCGCTTAATAACAACAAGGAGGCTAAGATGCGGCCTGTTAAAAAACATAACCTATGGCTACTACTGACTATTATAGCGTTTACGTCTTCTTTTCTCTTTCCGAGGTACTTCTTACAATGTCTTGTTGCCACAATATTAGTGGGTATCAAGTGGATAACAGACAGCGAAAACATGCGCACGCTTATCCTGGTGCTGGATTCGTGGCGCAAACACGAGCACAGCCGCGATGAAAATATATCCGAACGGCTTAGAGATAGAAATAGCTTAAATGACAAATTTCAAAATCCAAATGACAAATCAATCTTCAAATAACAAATAATTTAAATATTGTGATTTGAAAGATTGATTTGAAATTTGAGATTGGGATTTTGGATTTCAACTATGAATAACATTTCAATAACAAATAAAAAATACGATATTAAGGATAGGGCGTTGGATTTTGCGGCAAGAACCGCTAAATTTATTAATGCACTTACAAAAAATCAAATCACTATTGAGCATAGCAAACAATTAATTAGATCAAGCTCATCCATTGGTGCCAATATTGAAGAAGCAGACGGTACTTTATCGAAAAAAGATTTTATAAATAAAATGGCTATAGGTCGCAGGGAATCTAGAGAATCAAAATATTGGCTATGTCTAATACAAAAAATAGATTTTATTACAGATTGCAAGTTAAAAGAAGAAAATGCCTGGCTTATCAATGAAGCCAGAGAATTATTGTTAATATTGAGCAGTATTATCAACAATACACAAATCAAAAATAATATTGAATGATTTGGATTTAAATGATTGATTTGGATTTTGTCATTGGGATTTTGGATTTTAAGTTATGATTTCTTACGTATCGGATCTATTTAAGGGCCTGCTTGATCTCGTTTATCCGCCTCTTTGCGAAATTTGCGAGGCCAAACTCGAATCTAAAACCAAAAACAGCGGCTTGTGCGGAAATTGCCTTAATGAGATAAAACTCATAAATAACCCGACGCCGCTTAAATGTAACGATTTAAACGTATGGGCCGTATGCTTATATGAAGGCACAGCCAAAAAGTGCATACATCTGTTTAAATATAACTCCAGATTAAACCTTGCCGCGCCCTTAAGCAAACTCATGTTTGATTTTATAAATAAAAATATGGGCTGTAAAAATTTTGATGCGATAATCCCGGTGCCTTTGCACAGGTCGCGCCTAAGGGAGCGCGGTTTTAACCAGGCAGAGGTCTTGGCGAGAAAATTATCAGGATACACAAGGCATTCGGTATGCACAAACGCGCTAAAACGCGTCAAGCCGACTTTATCGCAGACAGGCCTTTGTAAAACAAAAAGGTTTACAAATCTGCAGGGAGCGTTTAAAATAACTAAAGGCGGTTTTGTTTCAGGAAAAAAAATATTGCTAATAGATGACGTATTCACCACAGGCAGCACCATAAACGAGGCAGCCAAAACGCTCTTAAAAGCAGGCGCAGAATCAGTTGAAGCGCTGGTATTGGCAAGAGGAATATAAATTAAATGACAAAATCCCAAACCCAAATTTCAAATCAATCATCAAAATTCAAATCATTAAATTATTGGGATTTGAATGATTCATTTGGATTTTGTCATTTGGATTTTGGATTTTAAGCTATGAAGATACTACGCAGCTACATAATGAACGAATTGCTCGGCGCATTTGCCATGTGCCTGGCAGTGTTCACATTTGTGCTTGTGATGGGCAACCTGGTGAAGCTGGCAGAGATGGTCATAGCTAAAGGCATTGACCTTATTTATGTGCTGAAATTATTCTTTTATCTGACGCCATATCTTTTGAGTTTTTCCGTGCCCATGTCCATACTTACCGCGACCCTTCTCTGCTTCGGCCGGCTTAGCTCTGACAATGAAATAACAGCAATGCGCGCAAGCGGGGTGAGCCTTTATAAAATGTCCATGCCTGTTATTATAATCGGTTTCGCCTTAAGCCTCGGCCTTCTGTGGATGAACGACAAGGCGCTCCCTGAAGCCCATTATCAATCAAGACAGATACTGGCAGAGATAGGCGTAAAAAAACCCACCGCATTTCTTGAATCAGGGTCTTTTATAAAAAATTTCAGGGACTACATAATTTTTATTTATGATATAAAAGGCAATAAACTTAACGGCGTCAGAATTTACCAGCCGCAGAAAGACCGGCCTGTTAGGACCATAATAGCAAAAAGCGGCGAATTCGAAGTCCTGCCTGACCAGCAGGTTATAAAATTGCGGCTTTTCAACGGTTCAAGCGACGAACCGGATTTTAACAATCCCGCCAGGTTCTATAAACTGAATTTTAAGGTCTACGAAGTAGCTCTTAACCTTAAAGATTATATGCCGAAGGTGGAAAAAAAACCGAAAGATATGAGCATCGATGAAATAAAACAGGAGATCAGTAGCCTGAAAGCCGAACACATCGATGACCTTAACGCGTTAAAGGTTGAGCTGTATAAAAAATATACCATGGCGTTCTCCGCTTTGGTATTTGTATTGATAGGAGTGCCGCTCGGCATCACCGCCAAAAGGGCGGAACGCTCTGTGGGATTCGGAATAAGCCTTGGGGTTATAATACTTTATTACGTGCTGACTGTCGGCGTAGAGGGCCTTTGCCTGAAAGGCAAATTCGAACCGAGCATCGCCATGTGGGCGCCGAACATCCTGCTGCTTTTTGCGGGTATTATACTGACATACAGATCAGCGGAAAGTTAACTATATGCGCTTACTGGATAAATATTCCATAAAAAATTTCATGCCTCCGGCATTGTACTGCTTCCTGTCTTTTATCATTATGTACGTGCTGATAGACATATTCGCCAATCTAACAGAGATTTTGCGGAACAAGGTCCGCTTCCCTGTCCTTTTAAAATATTATTATCTTTCCCTGCCTATAATATTTACTCAAGTCGCGCCCATCGTAATACTTCTAGCCACTATTTATGTTTTCAGCGACATGAATAAACATAACGAGATTACGGCAATGAAATCCTCCGGCGTAAGCATTTCCAAAATCGTAAGGCCTTTCCTCTTGTTGGGTTTTTTTGCGTCGCTGTTCGTTATGCTGGTAAATGAACTGGTGGTTCCCCAGGCAACGATAAACAGCGCCAGGATGAGGCAGTCGTATATCGAACATATAAAAGGCGCTCATGAAAAAAATATGATGCTGAATGACGTCGCTATCTACGGCCAGGGCAACAAACTTTATTACGTAAAAGAGTTTAACGTGCTTAAAAGAACTATGAACGAAATAATAATATTGGAGCACGACACAGCTAATGACCTTACCTCGAAGATTGTGGCGAAATCAGGGCGGTGGGAAAACCCCCATACGGGGGCAGGCAACAACTGGGTCTTCTATAACTGCATAATATACCATTTAAAAAGAAACGGCGAACTGCTGGGAAAACCCCTGGTTTATCCTAAAAAAATTATGGACATAAGAGAAACACCCAAGGATTTTTATCAAAGCCAGTTCCAGACGGAACTTATGAATTTCTCCCAGCTTTTGGAATATGTAAAAAAATTTTATAAGGTTGATAAGAAAATCGCCAGGCGCCTTGCCGTAGACCTGTACAACAAGACCTCTTTTCCTTTTACCAGTTTTATCGTCGTGCTGTTAGGCGTCAGCTTCGGCTTGACATCGAAACGCGGAGGCGCGATGTGGGGCATAGGCGTAAGCATAGGCCTGGGCTTCAGTTATTACGCAGTAATGGCTATTAGTTTGGCTTTGGGAAAAGGCGGCTGGCTTACGCCGCTATTGGCTGCATGGACCCCGAATCTGTTGTTTCTTGCGGTGGGAGTAATTCTTTTGGTAAAATTAGCGAACTAAAGCCTGCCTGCCGGCAGGCAGGCGCGCCTGATTCCCGTAACCTGCCTTAACAACTCTTCTAATTCCTTTAAAGATATCGTATTAGGGCCGTCGCATAATGCCTTGGACGGATTTTCATGGGCCTCGATAAAAAGCCCGTCGCAACCGGCTGCTACTGCCGCGCGCGCCAATACGGAAATAAACTCTCTTTCACCTCCGGAGGCGTTACCCATTGAGCCCGGAAGCTGCACGCTGTGTGTCGCGTCATATATCACGGGAAATCCGAATTTCTGCATTATGGGTATGGAACGCATATCGCTGACTAAGTTATTGTAACCGAAGCTAAAACCTCTTTCAGTCACAAATATATTATTGTTGCCGGTTGCCTGGACCTTTTTAATCACATTATTTATGTCCCATGGCGCAAGGAACTGGCCCTTTTTTATATTTATCACCTTTTTGGTTTTTGCGCAGGCAATGATAAAATCCGTCTGCCTGCATAAAAACGCCGGTATCTGCAAAACATCCAGGACCTCTGCCGCCGCCTCTATCTCACCCTTACAGTGCACGTCGCTTAAAACAGGCACTTCAAATTCTTTTTTCACCTTTTTCAATATTGCCAGGCCTTTCGCTAAGCCCGGCCCGCGATAAGAATCTATGCTGGAC
>Ga0105164_10002658_pt1 | contig 11030 bp, 9 predicted proteins | sample VDWuncwatermetaG_FD_89674 | JGI IMG/M metagenome (GOLD analysis project Ga0105164, IMG submission 89674) | Wastewater microbial communities from Netherlands to study Microbial Dark Matter (Phase II) - VDW unchlorinated drinking water | ecosystem: Environmental > Aquatic > Freshwater > Drinking...
GAACGCAGAAGTGTTGGATGAAGACCTAGAGCCGCAAATTACCATCATCAAACAAACCGATTTAACCGTGGAGGAATTTCGCTCCGGCGGCAAGCTGTACATGATTAAAATCATCCCCAAAATTGGTAAGCCCTACTACATGGTCGATGAGCGTGGTGATGGCAAATTTGCTCGACAAGAATCGCTCGATTCTGGCGTGCGCCCGCCACGCTGGGCTATTCATAAATTCTAATTCCAGTTCGCAATAGCAACGATAACTGTGTTGGCTACGCTCGTTTTCTGCTCGCTGTACTAAAATGTACTATCTGCGCGAAAACTACCTTGCCGCCTTGTTCTCATTTCTATTGCCTGCTGGAATAAATTAACGAAAAATTAGATTAAGACGAGTTCCCAATGGCAGTTTTTACCCGTGTTACCGAAGCCGAGCTGAATGCTTGGCTAAAAAATTACGCGCTTGGCGAGTTACTAGCCTTTCAAGGTATCGCATCCGGCATTGAAAACACCAACTACTTTGTCACCACCCGCACGGGACGTTTTGTGCTGACTTTGTTTGAAAAACTCTCTGCCAGCGAACTCCCGTTTTATTTAAATTTGATGGCACATTTAGCACAACATGGTGTGCCTTGTCCCAGCCCCGTCGCCAATCAGCAAGGCCATTTTTTAAGTGTGTTAAATGATAAACCGGCATGCCTCGTCAGCCGGCTGGCCGGCAAATCGCTCACCCAACCTGATACCACGCATTGCGCGGCGGTGGGGGCCATGCTGGCAAAACTACATCTTGCCGCACACAGCTTTACCGAACACATGCCCAACGCCCGCGCCGCCCGATGGCGCGAGCAAACCGCGCAACAAGTGCTGCCTTATCTAGCCGCATCTGACGCAGTATTATTGCAACAAGAAATTATTTTTCACACACACCATACGCTGGACGCACTGCCGCAAGGCATCGTGCATGCGGATTTATTTCGCGACAACGTATTATTTGAAAGCGCGCAAATTGGCGGTGTGATCGATTTTTACTTTGCCTGCAACGACAGTTTATTGTACGACTTAGCCATCACCGTGAATGATTGGTGCATAGACACAGCGGGCAAATTAGATGGCGCGCGCGCGCAAGCTTTGCTGCATGCGTATCACGCCGTGCGCCCAGTAACGGCGATGGAGCAAGCCGCTTGGCCTGTTGCCCTACGTTTGGCCGCATTGCGTTTTTGGTTATCGCGCTTACATGATAAATTTTTACCGCGTGCGGGCGAGATTATCAACGCCCATGATCCCGCGCAATTCAGACAAATTTTGCAACAGCATATCGCGCTGCCAAATATATTTGGCGGAATAACTTAGCCAGAAATTTTTGGCCATACGGCAAGGTGAAATAAAAATGGAAGCACGCAAAGTAAATGCAGCAAACGGTTGGCTGTGGATTAAACAAGGTGCATGGCTGTTCAAAAAAAGTCCGATACTGTGGATGACGCTAACCATCATCACTGTGTCTGGCTTAATTGGCATAACAATGCTACCCAAGGTGGGGGACACGCTGGGAACCCTCTTGTTTCCTGTGCTGTACGCGGGCTTGATGTTAGGTTGTCGTTCGTTGGAACACGACGAAGAGTTGGATTTGTCGCATCTTTTTGCGGGCTTTAAAGCCAACACCCTGCCACTCCTCACTCTGGGTGGTATCAATTTAGCCGCGCAGTTAGCCATTCTCGGCCTAGTCAGCATGGCGGGCGGCGCAGCGTTGGTAGACCTGCTCATGAGCGGCCAGCCCGTGACCGACTCTGCCATTTTAGAAAAAGCCATTGCCGACGCAGGCATCGCACCTTTGCTGGGATTGCTGTTGATGAGCGTGTTGCTGCTGGGTATGCAATTCGCGCCGATGCTCATCATGTTCGACAAGCTATCGCCCTTCGCCGCGCTACACGTCAGTTTCAAAGGCTGCTTACGCAACATTATTCCGCTGAGCATCTACGGCTTCGTGATGATGTTGTTCGCGATCATGGCCACCCTGCCGATGCTGCTCGGTTGGCTGGTTTTGCTGCCGATCATGATCGCCTCGATGTATGCTGCTTATCGGGATTTATTCCCCCTGCCGACTGAAGTTGCGCCGCCCGCTACGAGTGAAACGGTTGCCACGCAATAACTTCGCGAGCGCATATTTAAATCTGTTTCGTAAGATGTTATCGAAGTACGAGGCGGCGTTATACAAATTTATTCTGTTACGTGTGGCTTCTTCTAAAGGGCATCGCTAAAAAAATTCAAATTCCTAAGCCAGACAAGGCGCGAGCAAAAAATAATGACGACGCATATGTTTTATATGTGAGGAATTATTTTTTGCAAGCAACACAGTATGGCAACGAAGTGGGGTAAGCAGGCAATCCGCATAGCGGATGCTCGCAAAGTTGGATTTTTAAAAACCTCCTAAAGCGCGGTGAGCTTGGCATACTCCAGCGCCAACCACTTCGTGCCCGCCTGACGGAAATTTACTTGTACGCGCATGTCCGCGCCGCTGCCTTCGATGTTCACAATCACGCCCTCGCCAAATTTGGCGTGCTGCACGGCTTGGCTGATGCGCCAAATTGAGCCACTGACAGGGCGCGGCGCAGGTGCGGCAAGCGACTCGTGCGACGTCAAAGCAGCGGGCTTGTGCTGATATTGTTGCGCCTCAAATTGGCGCGTTTCAAATCTGGGTGTTAACCAATGTAATAATTCTTCCGGCAGCTCGCGCAAAAAGCTAGAAACCACGCTGAAATTGACCTGCCCATGCAACATGCGCCGCTGCGCAAAGCTCAAATACAATCGCCGCCGCGCGCGGGTAATCGCCACATACATCAGCCGCCGCTCTTCAGCCAAGCCATCTTCGGCGTTGCGGCTATTTTGATGCGGGAACAATCCCTCCTCTAATCCCCCGATAAATACCGTGTGAAATTCTAAACCCTTGGCCGCATGAACAGTCATTAAATGCACGGCATCGGCGTTGGCATCGGCCTGACGCTCGCCGGATTCCAGCGCAGCATGGTTCATAAATTCAGCAAGGCTGTCGTCTTCGTTTTCATGCACGAACAAAGTCGCCGCGTTAATCAGCTCGTTCAAATTATCTAGCCGCTCTTGCGCCTCGCGCTGCTTGGCATTGGTCGGCGATGTGGCCAGCCGTGCAACCCGAGAAGCAAGCGACGCACCTTTTGTAGGCGTTTCAGCGGCAGGGGCTTCGGCTTGATAATGCGCGATTAAGCCGCTGTGTTGCAATACGTGGTCGATAATTTCGGGTAGCGGTAGGTCGCGGGTAGCATCGCGCAGCATCTCGATTAACGCAACAAATCCGGCGATGCCTTTGGCCGTTTTAGTATTTATTTTGGGGGCATCATCCGTCTGCGACTGCGCGGCTTCCATACCCGGCAGTTGCACCGCATTCATCGAATGTTTTATCCCCGTCGATTGCAGCGCGGCTTGCCACAAACTTATTTTCTGAACACTCGCTTGCTCTTGCAGTTGCTCGATCGAGCGTGTGCCTATGCCGCGAGTCGGAAAATTAATGATGCGTAATAGAGCTTGATCGTCTTCAGAATTTAACATCAAGCGTAAATACGCCAGCGCGTGCTTGATCTCTTGCCGCTCATAAAAACGCAGCCCGCCATACACACGATAGGCAATGCCAGCAGACACCAAGGCGTGTTCGATCACCCGCGACTGCGCATTAGAACGGTACAACACCGCCATCTCGGTGAGATGCACCCCCTCGCGGTGAAGTTGGCGTATCTCCTCCACCATAAACTTGGCTTCTTCCGCATCGGTCGGGGCTTCGTACACGCGCAGTGGCTCGCCTTTATTTTCAGCGGTCCACAAATTCTTGCCCAGGCGCGCGCGATTATTTTTAATCAGCGCGTTGGCCGCATTCAAAATATTGCCATGCGAGCGATAATTTTGTTCCAGCTTAATCACATTCTGCACATGAAAATCGCGCGTGAGCTGCTGCATATTGCCGACATTTGCGCCGCGAAAAGCATAAATAGATTGATCGTCGTCACCCACCGCAAATAAAGCATTGCGCTCGCCCGCCAATAATTTTAGCCACTGATATTGCAGCTTGTTGGTATCTTGAAATTCATCCACCAATATGTGCCGGAAGCGCGCCTGATAATGCTCGCGTATGGATTGATTACGCGACAACAGCGTGTAACTGCGCAACAATAGTTCACCAAAATCCACCACGCCTTCGCGCTGGCATTGCTCGTCATACGCCGCATATATTTCCACGCGGCAACGGGTATAAGGATCGAAGGCTTCCACTTCGTGTGCGCGCAAACCTTGCTCTTTGCTGTTGCCGATAAAATTTTGCACTTCGCGTGGCGGAAATTTTTCATCATCCACATTGAGCGATTTCATGATGCGCTTAATCATGCTCAACTGATCGCCGCTATCCAAAATTTGAAACGTTTGCGGCAGGTTCGCCTCGCGATAATGGGCGCGCAACATGCGGTTACACAGCCCGTGAAACGTACCCATCCACATGCCGCGAATATTGATCGGCAGCATAGCTGACAAGCGCATCATCATTTCTTTGGCGGCCTTATTGGTGAAGGTCACCGCCAGAATATCGTGCGGGCTAACATGCTCGGAACTGATCAACCAGGCGATGCGGGTAGTCAGTACGCGCGTCTTGCCACTGCCCGCGCCCGCTAAGATCAGCGCGGATTGTGTGGGTAGGGTAACAGCGGAAAGTTGCTCAGGGTTAAGACCGGAAAGTAGGGATGGATTCATGCGCGAATTATGCCACAGTGCCCCACCTACTTATCAGGCTCGTCACACCCCAAGTCGACACCCCTACCGTCATGCGTGCGCAAGCGGGATGACACAGGGCACACATCGTTGCTATAATTTGCAGCATGAAACATTACACATGGAATGCCGAAAAGAACGAGCAGCTAAAAAAAGAACGCGGCATTTCATTCGAAGACGTGGTTTACCACATCGCCGCAGGAGATGAAGTGGATTTGATCGCGCACCCCAACAAGCAGCGTTTCCCCAACCAAAAAATTTCGGTGGTGCTGATTGAAGGCTATGTGTATTTGGTGCCATTTGTTGAAACAGCGTCCGAGGTGTTTTTAAAAACCATTATTCCCAGTCGCAAAGCGACCAAAAAATACATAGGTGATGACCATGAAGAAACTTGATGCGGTAAAAAAACCAGCCCCTGTGAAAAAAACAGATGCGGCAAAAAAACCCAAGCCAGAAAAAAAATTGGCAGTGTCGAAAAAACTCCATTCGCCAAAAAAACTTGATGCAGAAGAGCATGCGATATTAGCAGCCTATGAGGCGGACGAATTCAAATCGGTGGCGGGTGCCAAGCTCGAAATAAACCGCCACAAAACCTATGCGGAAGCGACTTTCCAAAAGGATAGCCGCATCAATATCCGCATCTCTTCCAAGGATTTGCGCCTGCTACAAAAGCGTGCTTTACGCGAAGGCTTGCCGTACCAAACGCTCATTGCCAGCTTGCTACACAAATATGTTGAAGGGCGGCTGGTCGAGCAAAGTTAGTGTGGTGCTGCGCGTGCGGCATGGAATCCGTCAAATCAAAAAGCCGCATTCTCTGCGGCTTTTTCTACAACACTATTTCAATGGCATGGCCGTTTACTTCTCGCCCAACTGCTTCAACACATACTTGATATTAAAATCCAGCACCCGTGCGGCCAGCCTCGCGATCATACCGTTTTTGAACTGCGCGCCTTGGTTGTTGCCCGTGTCTTCGTCCACGATGTCTTCGTTTTCTATATCAGCGTAGGCTTGTTTAAGTAGAAGTCGCACATCTTGGATATGATCTCTTCCCGCTTTGAGTTGGTTGTGCCGATAAGCATCGGCAGCCGCAGTGAGGCTGCGATCCAGTTGTGAAGAGAAGGTTGCATCGAGTAATTTCATGCCGATCCAAGTGTGCATGTTGGCTTGGATGCGCTCCACCAGCAAGGCGGCATCGAAGGGTGTGGGTACAGCGATGGTGGGGACGGCGGCAAAGCGGGGCACGAAGTCGTTTTGATCTAATATATCAAGCTGATCTCTAATTTCACCTGATGGTCCGCCACCCCCATAACCTCTAATACCATGCGCACCTTCCATCTCTGCCATGCCGATACTCGGTAAGAAATGACTATTCAAACCAAACCATCTTGCAGATTGCCCTGGCTGGAGACCACCTTTACTGGTATCTAATGAACCCCAACTAATACGCCATCCACCAAAACGACTTGGAAAGGCAGCCGATCTCCATCCCGCAGGTGCAATTAAGCTTGATCTATTAGTATCAAAAATGGAAACCATTTCTTCTACAGATGCATTTTCTCTATCAACAGGAAAATCTCTAAAATTAACTACCTGTGGCACTGGATCAAATCGTAAAGTATTTAATAGCTGTTTACTTTGCATACCACTTGAAATGGTATATCGGTAAGCAATAGTGCCAGCTTCGCCCAAACTAAATTGTGACTTAATTGTAGGAATTATTTTTGTAGCGGGTACAAATTTCCCTCCCTGTAATATTTTTTCACCATTCTCCGTTTCAACGTAAAATTCAAGAATATAATCCTCGGATGAAGGATCAAGGATAATGCTTTCTCCTGATTCAGCAGAAGCAATTGCAGAAATTGACAGCGATATACAAGCAACCATAGTGCAAAATAAATTAATATTTTTCATTTTATTGATCCTTTCCTGCCCCCAAAAGAAGAACGTGATAGTGTCTGTTACTGTCACCAGCACAATTGTTAACCGCCGGATCTATCCCGGCGGTGCAATGCAATTCTGCTTTGGCACCAACTTCCTTAGCGATAGCTGTGAAGCCATTAAAAAGTGTTTCAGGAATTGCACCCACGGCAGTATTCGCACGAATATCAATAACTGCGCCTCGTCTGTGCCCCGCATGGAACCCTGATTGCCAAGTTCCATTCACATCAAATAATCCGCCCCACTCCAAACTGGCATCGTTCAAATAAAGAGGGCTGTATCTCGGTGCGCTCAATCCAACGTAATAATAAAATGCGAAATCTCGTAAATTTTGTAGTGCTTGTGGCATCAGAAAGTTGTTTGCAGAATGATTGCTTGGTGACTTAACTATCAGCTTAAATGTAGAAGATCCCGACGAAATCTCCACCAACCCTGCCACCTTGACCTCAATCTGCCCGCCCGAATCTTCGTTGGTACAAGTGGGCTTCACGCAAGCAGCCGAGAAAGTGTGCGTGCCCGAAACAATGGGTGCGTTGAAGTTAAAGCCAGCCTTACCATCCGCCCCTGTAGTAGCGGTAATGCAGCCAACCTCTGGCGGCGCACAGGCCGAGCCAGTCAACGTGCCTTGGGGGCGCGCGTTATCGTGATGATCATGTCCGCCTGAGTTTGCTGTTACATCCACCCTAACCCGCACTTCCACCCCAGATTTGGGTTCTTTGGTGCGGGTGCTCGTTACCCGCACATAAGTGGCATGGGATTGACCCGGCTCGATGGAAAGGGCGGGGTCGCCCTTCAGCGCGGGATCTAGTTCAAGAGTTAACGGCTCAGGGATGACGGTGATCGTCCCCGTCGCGGGCGCGCTGCATTTTCCCCCATCACACGTCGCGGTGATGGTGTGCGTACCGGCAATGGCGGGGGCAGTCATGCTGAAGTTTACCCTGCCTTCGGCATTGGTGCTGCCTTGCGTGGGGCTTAACATGAGCGTGCCCGTAGCTGGGGCAGCAGCACTGCTGCTGAGGGTTAAGGCCGGAAAGTAGGGATGGATTCATGCGCGAATTATGCCACAGCCCTCATCTTCATAAACCGAGGGGGGGTAAAAGCGAAGCAGTTTGTTTATGGTGAAATAAAAAAGCCGCTGGCTTTAGTGGCTTTTTGTTTGGTCGAGAAAGAAGTTATTTTTCACCCAACTGTTTCAGCACGTATTTCACATTAAAATCCAAGATGCGCGCACCCAGTCTGGAGATCATGCCGTTTTTGTATTGCGCGCCTTGGTTGCCGCTGCTTTGTTCATCTGCGATGGCTTCGTTTTCTATATCGGCATAGGCTTGTTTGAGCAGATGACGAATATTCTGTAGATGCGGCCTGCCCATTCTGGGCTGGTTGGCGCGGAAGGCTTCGATGGCTTCTTTAAAGAATAGATCAAGCTGGACAGAGAACTCGGGTGCCAAGTGTTTCATCTCTATCCAAGTATGCACGTGGGTCTGGATGCGTTCCAGCGTCACGGCAGCATCGAAAGGACTGGGCACGGGGATCATTGGGGCGGCGGCGAGGCGGGGGACAAACCTAGTAGTTGCTTCCAGCTCCCCTATTTGTTTTTCAATTTCGCTACTCTCAGGATCGGGGCCTTCGTCTTCATATTCGGAACTTTGCCCAACTCCTCTTATTTCAGCAATCGCGATGCTAGGCAGATCAAGGCTCTTAAAACCAAAACCACTTTGGCTATGACCGGGCAGCAAACCTTCTATTAGCAAGCCATAATTATCGTCAATTTTGTAATCATATTCCCAATCTACCAAAATACCATTAGGCGCAGCGGAAGTTACTCGACCACTCCATTGCAGGGGTGTTTGAAGCGCATTGTTCACTATGGTGTTTCTATGTTCCATGAATCTTTCGGCTGCCTCCATATCCTCTGTGCCATCTGGTAAATCTTTAATGGGTTGCGTACTAATTATGCTACTAACATTAAAAAGTGCTATGGCTTCAATCTCTTGTCTCCCGCCCAAGCCGTTAGTCAACTTGTAACGATAGATAACTTTACCTTGTTCAGATAATTTAAAAACAGACGATAATTCTGGTTCGATTTTGGTGTTTGGCACTAATTTGGTTTGCATCAGATTGCTGCCATTCCAATAGGTAATGAGGTAATCGCCATTGGCATCAAGCACGATACTTTCGCCTGAGACGCTAAAACTGGGAGTGGCCTGTATCATTAAACAAACAAAAAATAGGAAACGGTACAGTATGCTCATGATTATTGTTTCCTTCCCAAAAGTTGCACATGAAAATGGCGGCCACTTCCGCTGCCATGTATTTTTGCTATTGGTACACTGCTTGGGGTGTTGGGATACCGTAATCGTATGAGTGCTTGTACCCTAGATTCAAATTTTTTAGTCATTTTTTTGTTTGTGGGAATTGACCCCTCAGCACCATTCGCACGAATATCTATCACGCTTCCTTGGCGATGTTCATGGTGAGATGGCCCCCAAGCTACAGATGTGCCGCAAGTTAAAAAGCAATCGAGCACGCCGCCCCATTTTAGGCTGGCATCATTCAGGCTCAGTGGTGGAGGAGCAACTCCGCCAACCCTAAAACCGGACTCTAAACGATAAGAGGCGGCAATATGCCAAAGTGCGGAGGTGGCTTCTGGTGTCAGGTAGTGTGTGCTGGGATGATTAGTATCGCGGTTCGGCAATTGCAAACTGTAGAATAGTGAGTCTGGAATCTGCACCAACCCCGGCACCTTGACCTCAATCTGCCCGCCCGAATCTTCGTTGGTACAAGTGGGCTTCACGCAAGCAGCCGAGAAAGTATGCGTGCCTGAAACAATGGGTGCGTTGAAGTTAAAGCCAGCCTTACCATCCGCACCTGTGGTAAGCGTGACGCAACCCTGCTCTGGCGGGCTACAGGCAGTACCCGTCAACGTACCTTTAGGGCGATCCGTATGATGGCTATGCCCGCCGGAATTTGCTGTTACATCCACCCTGACCCGCACTTCCACGCCAGCTTTAGGCTCTTTGGTGCGGGTGCTCGTTACCCGCACATAAGTGGCATGGGATTGATCCGGCTCGATGGCAAGGGTGGGGTCGCCCTTCAGCGCGGGGTCGAGTTCGAGGGTAAGCGGCTCGGGAATAACAGTTATCGTCCCCGTCGCTGGCGCGCTGCATTTGCCGCCATCGCACGTCGCGGTGATGGTGTGCGTGCCGGCAATGGCGGGGGCAGTCATGCTGAAGTTTAGCTTACCTTCGGCATTGGTGCTGCCTTGCGTAGGGCTTAACATGAGCGTGCCGGTAGCGGGTGCGGCGGCACTGCTGGTCAGCGTGACGGCGATGCCGCTCTTCGGTGTGCCGCCTTCCATCACTTGCACATACGCGGTGTTGCGGGTGGTGGAGACATAAAGCTCGCCGCCCGTGTTGAGTTCGTGCAGGGCGATGGTGGTTTGCGCGATGGGAATGCAGCTTGTTCTAGCGGGGTCGGGTTTGTAACCCGTGTTGCAGGTGCAGGGCATGCTGGGGGTAGAGTTCGCGGGACAAACAGCGCGAGTCATCGGATAAACGGCATTTTGTACTGCGGTGATACCCGTCTCCGAATCTCGGAACAGGCAATCTAACGCCTCGTATCCGGCATAATAAGTCGCGTTGGGGCGGGTTCCTGAAAATACCCCATGCCACCATGTAAAAATGGTCATCGATTTGCCGATGGCCTCGCACACCACGGCAGCAGAAGTGGCAGTCGAATTGGCGGAATTCGAAAATAGCACTCCCCAGTAACCCGTTTTTTCTCGGGTCTCATTCACGTAGCCCTCGGCTTGAACAGGTGCCGCCACCCCAAACACCATCAGTATCGCCATGAATAACCCCGCTAGGTTGCGGGTCAGTAAATTTCCCCGCCCGAAAGTTTTAGCATAGCCCAATGTTGGCTCCTCCACCGGATATTTTCTTTGCGGATATTTTCTTGGCGCGTTGGTGTGCATGGCCTGCCCCCTTTACGATGTTGCTTGATGCGTGCTTGCTGCTGCGGGATTTTGTTTTTAAGGAAACTGGGTTAAACAACCCGTTCGGGCTGAGCCTGACGAAGCCTTTTTATTTACAAGAGTGGTATTTCGACCGTTCGACAAGCTCACGGCTCAATGCGAACGGATTTATTCAGTGCTTCCTCAATTGAGCGTGATGCTTGAAGCCGTAATAATTTGAACCGTGATGCTGGGTGCGGCTCGGCGACGGGCTGGGTTGGCGTGCGTTAACACGGATTGAAACGCTGATTTCAACAAGCTACAGCCGTATGTCACCGGAGTGCACCGTAGCACAGCAGGGGGGGGGGGA
>Ga0105164_10002659_pt1 | contig 11028 bp, 15 predicted proteins | sample VDWuncwatermetaG_FD_89674 | JGI IMG/M metagenome (GOLD analysis project Ga0105164, IMG submission 89674) | Wastewater microbial communities from Netherlands to study Microbial Dark Matter (Phase II) - VDW unchlorinated drinking water | ecosystem: Environmental > Aquatic > Freshwater > Drinking...
GAGGGGCTCTTAAAGTGATTTTGTTTCTCCTCGAGCGTGCGGTAGCCTTCGAGAGGGTTGTTGACGAAATAACATGAAAGCATACCGCGCGCGGATAGACATAACCGCTTGGGGGAGAAGAAAGTGCCTATTTTGGCTATGGCCACTACTTTTAATCAAACTGGATACGGCTTCCGCCATTGGGTAAATGCGTTAAAGTTACACGCTCATGGCCTAGCGCGACAAGAAAACCATTTTGAGCAAGATCAAGAGCAGGATACGGTTTTACAGGTTTCAAGTCTGGCAAAGATTGGTCTATTATAATAGCTAGTACAGGCATAATGCCTGCCACATACGAAATCGGTTCCTCATCCTCAGATAATAAATCATAACCTTTGCAAACAAGACCTCTTAGAAATCCATTTTCATCTAAGACTGGACCTCCACTCATTTGTGGATCGAATTTTGCGTTTGTTCTGAAGCACGGGAATTTCAGCTGCTTGTCGCCGCGTCCCGAACCGAGAACTTCCTGCACCTGACCTTTAACACTATTAAGCTCGCAATTAGCTTTCACTGAAGTAATCCCATTCTGACTAAGCCCCTCATCGATATTGATTATTTCGGACTTTCTAAAACCTAATGCGGTGATTTGGGTACCTACGTTTGGAAGCCTAAGGTCTATGCCTAACTTGTGCCACTCATACCGCTTCGCCTCATCATTCTTGGGCTCCAACGCGAGAAACGCTGCGTCAGTGTGGTTAGAAGACCACACGTGTCTGATGTACCAAGCCGCGCCAGTTTCTAATTGAGTAATAGCGACGTTAAGAATGACATCTCCTAATTTACCGCCGTACAAATCTTCTGGTTTGAGATCAAAATACTGTTTATAAATATCCTCGATTACGTGCCGGGCGGCGATGGCCAGATTCCTTGCAACTAAAACAGCTGTGCCCGGTATATATGCACTACCGTTTTTCCATGCCAAAATGGGAGAAACGAAAAGAAGGGCAGGATTTCCTCGAAAGCTTAGTTTTTCCGGTAACAATTGATACTCCACTTTCTGAATTTTGGGTTATCCTAAAAAGGAACACCTTGCAAGCTCAAATTATACCCCTTGCCCTGGTGCCTATCAACTAATAATACGGCAAAAAACATAATTACGCTTTTTTAGATAATAGCATCCTTCCGGATTTATGCCCCGACCTCAAATTTTCTCCTTTTTTATTTTTTTCTTTTTCTACGTTTCAGCCCCCTTTCTTTTTCTCGCCTTAAATATAGCCCAAGACTGACTTTTATCAAGAAAATCCTTTAGGAAAATTCGTCTCTACCAAAGCCTTTCGTGGGTTGCCTCGAAAGGCTTTGATATCTTTTTAAGACCCTTCGGGGAGTCTCAATTTTCCTTTAAGGACTCCAGGATGGTTCGGCTCGCTTGCGCTCATCTCACCATCGGGCATACCTGTTTTCTTGACAAAAGACGGTATTTTTGCGGGGTGCCTCAAAAATACCTTCAGTCCTTCGGGCTTAATATTTTTCGGCGAAAAAAAAGAAAGGAGCTTCACGTGAAAAAGATAAACAAAATGTTCGGAAGAAACGAAAAATTTGAGGACGGAGTGCTTCGGACGGATGCCTGCATGGAAAGGCATGTGAGTTCCAGAGATTCTCAATATAAGACAAGAATGGAAGACTTGCCGCAGGAATCTTTCGGTTTCTCCGCTCTAAGAGAGGAAAGGCGCCTTATGAGGGACGTTTATAAGCTTGCCGCAAGAGGGATTAAGCCTTGCGGCTCTGAAAGTTTAGAGGCATTCGTTGAAAAACACAAAGACGTGTTAGATGAGGGAGGTGATTTCTGATGGTTTGTAAGTATTGCGGATTTGTTCTTGATTCCTCCGATTTTGATGATGAAGAAGAAGGTTATGTGTGTTTACAATGCGGTTCTTTAAACAAGTGAAAAGGGAGGGCAAAAACCATGTGGAATAAACCGACTATTGAAGAATTATCAAAGATACCGGCGCTATATTCGAGCGAAGACATCCCTTTAAGAGAGAAGATGATCTATATGCACTTCTTTATAGGAGGCTCGGACTGGTACGCCACGGAATACGATCCGAATGAGAACATCTTCTTCGGCTTCGCCGTCCTCAATAACGACCTTGAGATGGCGGAATGGGGATACTTTAGCCTCGAGGAGCTATCAGACCTCAAAGTCAAATTCGTTGAGGTTGACAGGGATATGCACTTCACGCCGTGTAAGGCCATTGACATTGAGAATATTAGAATTGCTCAAGGCTGGGAGAAAGGAGAATCTCGTGAATATGAAACTAAGAAATAGGCTTAAGGGCAGAACCCTTAAAAGAACTGCCATAGCCCGGTTATTAGACGAAGCAGGATATGTGATTCTGTCATTTGTCGCATTGTGGGCGTCCGCTAGATTCAGCTGCTTTACGGGGCAGTTTCTCGCCCTGTCCATCATTTTGGGGCTTAAATGGGCGCTTGGAAACAGAACTCAAGTTATCCAGATATTCTATTCAGAAAAAGAGGATTAGCATGAGCATAGAAGAACTGATAGAGCGTTGTATAAGAAGGGATAGCTCCGCTTGGGATGAATTTATCCGGCGGTATCAAGGCCTTGTGCGCAAGGCCGTCTATTATAAGATGAGCAGGCCGATAAGAAATGACGTTGATGATATCATGCAAGAAGTATTCCTCGCGCTATGGAAGGACGATAAACTGTCAAAGATAAGGGATTTCTCGCGCTTACAGGGCTGGCTTGTTGTTGTGACGATCAACCTGACAGCAAGCTACAGTCGGCTTCAATATAAAAGATGGAAGATAACAAGGTCTATCAACGAGAAGCCATTCGATAATGAGTACATGGCCTTCGAGGATACTATTATGTCTGGCCAGCCCGATCCGGCAAGATCCTCCGAAATAAAAGAAGCGATATCATATGTTGAAGAGGGGATGGCTAATCTTAATGCGAAAGAAAGAAGGGCGTTAAGGCTCACGGTCTATGATGGCAAAAAACAGCGTGACGTAGCCCGTATCATGGGTGTGCCGGCCAATACGGCTGCCTCTCTTGTCCGTCGGGCAAAGATAAAAGTTCAGGAAGGCATGATGGAGGGGTGTTGACGCATAGTTTGGGGATTAACATGTTTTTTCACCGAAGGGGTTATAAAATCGGCTGAAACTCGGTACTATCTATGAGGGGGATTAGGAGGGGGGGGTGGCTTGCCGAAAATACAGTTATGACAGAAATAAAACGTGTGTATTTAGCGTCAATTCTCGCTTTGGGTTTTCTTTTTGCCCCTTTTATAGGCTGTCACCAGGGGCATGCGGGCAGGGTTCCTGAACTAATTATTTTTTATTCGCCCGGCTGTCATAACTGCACGCGCGTGGAAAAAGAGATAATACCCGCCATCAAGACGAGATTCAATAATAACCTCAGAATAGAATATCGTAACGTCGATGATGTCGAGAATTACAAGCTACTCTTAAGCCTGAAAGAGAAATACCGCTCAAAGATACGCGATATTCTACCCGTTTTCTATTATGAAGGCCGTTTCTTAAACGGGCAGGGCGATATAAAGAAAAATCTGGAAGCGCTACTAATCGTGCCGGCTACCGTAGTAGATAACGAGCCACAAACCCTGCCTAAAATAGATTTAGCCAGGCGTTTTGATAATTTTACCGTACCTACGGTTATGGCCGCGGGCGTGATCGACGGAATAAACCCGTGCGCTTTCACGGTGATCGTGTTTTTTATGTCTTTTCTCGCGTTTCAGGGATATGGTAAGCGCGAGATGGCTGTGATCGGCCTAATCTTTATCCTTTCGGTCTATTTGACCTATTGTTTAATAGGACTAGGGATATTCGAGTCTCTTTATAACCTGCGGGGGTTCTGGTTATTGACGAAGGCGATAAATATCACCGTTGGAGTTATCAGCGTAATATTTGGCGTCTATGCTTTATACGACTTCATCAAGTACAAAAGGACAAAATCTACGGATGGCCTTTTATTGTCGCTGCCTCAATCGATAAAAAATAAGATTCATAGCGTAATAGGGTTACACTACCGGGTCCATGCGAAGGGAGATGACGATAGCCTTAAAAAGCCCCTTATGGTCCTTGCCGTGAGCGCGCTGGTTACGGGATTTTTGGTTTCCGTATTAGAGGCGGTATGCACAGCCCAAATTTATCTACCCACCATAGTCTTCATTTTAAGAACCACAGGCTCTAAGTTAAAGGCATTAGGTTACCTCTTATTGTACAATCTTTTGTTTGTGGTCCCACTACTCGTAATATTCTCTTTTGCCTTGGCCGGCACTGCCTCAGAACGGTTTCAGAAGATATTAAGAAAGCATCTTGGGGCAATCAAGATATTGATGGGGATGATGTTTCTGGGGCTTGGAATATTTCTTATTTGGAGGGCGTAGGAAACTAACATTGTATCGACCTTTCCTTTAAGACGGATCCTTTCCCGCATCCTTATCAAGAAAATTCATAATTAAAATATTTTTTCGTGAGGGGGTATAAAAACGCCTAAAACTCGGTACTATCTATGGGAGGAGTAAAATATCCCTTATCAGCTGGCCAAATAATAAGGAATGAAAAAATGAATAAAGACACCTACCTAACAAGTGACCTCTGGCTTGCCGCTTTCCTGAAAGCAAAAGGACTGAAAATTATCAAGATTGAAGGCAGTAGCAGGAAAGCCGTCTTTGTCTTTGAGGATTCCCGGGATAGAAAGAGTTTGATCGAAGAATTTTACAACAATAGCCCTATAGGCATAACCTTAATCAAAAATGCCATGGCAGATCTAAAATCAGCCATATTCAATATGGACTAAAAAAGGAGAGTAATAAAAATGACAGATGAAAAGATGAATGAACTGATAGCAAAGAATCACAAAACCCTGCTAAAAAGAATCCTCGTTTATCCTCTTAGTCGTCCTAAGGATATCTTTATAATTTATAAAAGAGAATTTGACCGAGTTATCTTGGGATCTAAAGGTATTCCGGTAGGAAGGTCTATAGGGGGGGTACTGTAAAAAGGATGGCAAGTCAAAAAGTTATAAATTGTTTATAATCGGCCAGCGGTATTAACTTTATTTTTCCATTGCCTAAATTTTAAAGATTCGTAAAGGCGCATATATTTATTAGGTTTATCGTTCAGATGGACAACAATATTACTAAGGACTTTGGGGGATGGCAAAGTATTATGCTTTTCAATTTTAGAAAGGTAGGTTCTGTCAATGCCAGCTTTTTTTGCTAATTCTTCGGCAGTTAAGCCAAGTTTTTTACGCCGAGCCCTTATCAATTGCCCTAAAGACAGGGTTTTCATGTCTCAAGTTTACTATAAGGTGAAAAAGGTGTCAACGTGATTATAATTTCACTTTTTTCTTGACTTAATCAGAAATATCATTATAATTTAATATGTGAATATAATTTCACATATTTGAAAAGGCTAAACATGAAATGCAAGAAGAAGCCCTTAATTTATCGTAGAAAGTAGACAAAAATGAAGAAAAAACTTAAGTTAAATAGGACTTTTCTAATATTGCTATTACTGCTTCCAGCTATATACGTAGGCTTCGGGTGGTACGTCGGCCTAAATTATGGCAGGAAGCCCGTTATCTTCGGTCCTTATCCAGATGTTCCAGTAGTAATAAGCACCAGTATCTTGGGCAGCCCCGTGAAAGAATTGAGCGGGACACATGCGATTGTGTATGTATCGAGCCCAAGAAATGCTCAAGGAGCCGGCAAGGGGAGAGATAAGGCCTATTTTAATATTCAGAGCTATTTTGAGCTGCCGGGTAGTTGGCGCTTTGATTTTCCGCCTTCCTATAATAGGAAGGCGGAAAATACGCACCAAGAGACCTTTTTGTTAACAGGTAGCTATTCCCGCGCCATCGCGCATGAGCTTAAAAATCCAAAACGTAGCCTTGGGTATTATTCAATAGATGAGCTTAGTAGCTTCCTGAAAGCTGCTGGAAGAACCAAAGACTTAAAGAAATTAAAGCCTTACCTATTCCTGGCCAGCCTTGAAGAAAAATACCCTCATCTATATTCCGACACGGTGCTTGTATCAAAGGCCATGGGGAACGTCTTTTCCGATGGGATGCTTCCTTACGACATTCTCGGCCTATTTGGCGTATGCATTCTCCTTATCGCCTTAGCCACAAAGCGTACATGGCTATGGATATACTACCTATGTTGGGTATTTAGCTACTGGTTTGGGAGGATCGGCTTTCACGATCCAAGTCTGGCATTTACCAGTGAAGGCTGGCAGGTAATATATTGGAGCTTCTGGCATTGCTTTATAGTGAAGGAGGGCAGGTTATTCTTGGTGATTGTCCTGGGAGTCTCGGCAATTATCTTTGGAATCTCAGGGCTTATATATGTAGTCAAACGAATATTTCGCGCAAAAGATACCGGATGGAGAAGCTGTAAAAGGCTAAATCGAAAAGTTAATCGGTATGCGTTTTAAAAAAGGCTTATCATATGCAGATGCAGAACTTCGGCATCTTGGATTTTGGGTTAATTATTGGCGGTTTTTGTTTCTATTTTCTGCCCTCGATAGTCGCTTTTTTAAGGGGGTACAAAAACAGCCTTTCAATATTTCTGCTGAATGTCTTTTTGGGCTGGACGGTTCTTGGGTGGGTGACCGCCTTAATTTGGTCGGTAATGAAATAATTCGAGGGAAGGGAACATGAAATACGAAGACAGGGAACTCTTGGACAGGATCATCCATTTCTATCACACAAGGTTGTTTGATGAACCCAAAGTCCAGGATTACCTGAAGAAAATAGGGTTGTATAGCCAGGAGACTTGCATAAACTTTAAGATCGGCTTTAGCGGTAATCTCGCATCAGCTCTCCCGGACGACCAGGAGACTTTCAATAAATTAAAGAGGCTCGGCATACTGGATGAGAGCCTTAATGAAGCCTTGGCCAATTCGCTTGTGGTTCCTGTAAGAAGCGAGGGCAAGACCTTTATAAGTGCGGTCGGAATATCGCTTGTCGATAATAGCGAAAAAGCGCTTCCCGGATGCGATACGCTCTTTAATGTGGAAGCCCTGAAGGCTTCAAAGGAGATATACCTTACCGATTCGGTCTTAAATGCGCTTCTACTATACTCGATAGGGTTGAGGGAGGTCTCAAGCGTAATAGGAGGAGTCTTAAACGATACGCATCTAAAATTATTTGAGCGGTATCAGACAAGGTCCATAACGCTTCTTGTTTCCAGCGCCAATCTTCAGAAATTCTCCAAGCGTATTAAGTCTCAAGGCATTGCCGTAGGTTATATCGACCTTGATTCGAAGTCGCTCCCCAGGCTTGTGGTAGAGGGTCTTAAAAAAGACTATTGCCTTACCCTCGTAAAAGAACCTGAAATTAACCCGGCAGAGCCCATTATAGAAGAAAGGGGGGAGGAGATATTCTATGAATTCGAGGATAGGCGTTACAGGGTAAGGCGCCTTGATCCTTTTAGGCTGGACTGTTTACGGATAAACCTAAAGGCTACCCATCAAGGATTGTGGCACCTAGATACAATAGACCTATACGCGGAAAGGCAGCGCCGCAACTTCATCACGATGGCCAGGAAGCTTATCCGCTTGGATCAGGGCTTCCTTTATCAGGACCTCTTAAAGATTACCGATGATCTTGAGGATAGACAGGCGAAGATAATATTGGAGAAGAAAGAGAAAATTCAAGAGATGTCGGCTCTTGAAAAGGAAGAGGCGATGAAGTTCCTAAGGTCGGACGATATCGTCTCCGAAATCCTGAAGGACTTCTCTGGGTTAGGCATAGTAGGCGAGGAGACGAATATCCTCGCGGGATACTTCGCATTATTATCGCGCAAACTCGATCATCCGCTTTCAGTCGTCGTTTACGGAAGCGCCTTATCGGGCAAAGACGCGTTAAAGGATGCTCTTCTTGACGTTGTGCCGCCGGCCGATATCGAGCGTTTTACGAAACTTTCGCCTCAGGTTTTATTTTACAGGGATGAGATGTCGCTCCAGCATAGAATCCTGGCAATAGACGACGAGGGGTCATTAAAAGATATGGAGCCGATACTCGCCGGCCTCCAGCACAAAGGCCTTTCATATTCAGTTACGCATAAAAGCCCTGAGACCGGTAAACTAAGAAGCCACGACTACAAGGTTAAAGGACCTGTGTCGGTCTTAGCGAGCGTCTCGGACATGAAGATCGTTAAGGATCTCTTAAATCACTTTGTCATATTAAAGGTTGACGAATCAAAGGATCAGACGAAGAAGGTTTTGTCAAAAAAGCGAGAGAATGAGACGCTCCAGGGGATACTTAAGGATAAACGCTCTGAGCTCATCAAGCGAAAGCACCGTAACGCCCAGAGGCTTCTTAAAGCGCTAAGGGTCGTTAATCCTTACGCGAAGGACCTTGAAGGGGCAGATCGTCTTCCGGATGCCCGCAGCATGCAGCCGAAGTACTTGAGTCTCATTAGGGCGGTATGTTACTTAAGGCAGTGCCATAAGGAGATAAAGTGCCTCCAGGAGACGGAAGAGGAGTATATAGAGGTAGATCTTACCGATATTGAGATAGCGAATAGTCTCATGGCCGGGATCCTCAAGACAAGGCGGCCGCTGTCGAAAGAGGCTGAATATGCCTTAAAGGGCATCGAGGAGCTTGTGGCTGAAAAGGCAGGCGTTCACAATGCGTCAAAAGAGGGTATTGCGTTCACTATAAGAGAGCTCTCGGCATTCGCGCATCTGTCCGGTTACAAGGCGCGCTCCGTGGTCGAAGAACTGGCGGAATCAGGCCATATCGAGCTTGTAGCGGGTTCTAATGGCAAGGCGATGCAATATAAGCTCATAGGACCTAGTAGCAGCATCACCCCTGAGCTTTTGAGACCTTTTGAAACGAAATCAAAAGGTCAAAAATATCATAAGTCATTGTAACTAAGCATGTTGCAATATAGAAATCTTAACCTTTTGAGCTTTTGATGGAAAACCAAGCGAAAACAATAGGCATAAAAGACCTGGCAGATTACAAGGTCAACATGATGACCGAGGGATACTCGGACTGCACAATAAAGACCTATGTGATGTATCTTGAGGAGTTCTTAAGGTATCTTAAAGAGAAGTCGATCGAGAAGCTATCCGAGGTTACCCCCGAGGTCATAACGCGGTACCACATCTATCTTGCCTCGGAACGGCCGGGCAAGAAGAAGCTCTCGATAAAGACGCAGAATATGAAGATGATCGCGGTCATGATGTTCTTCAGGTTCCTTGTGAGGGGAAAGCACTATCTCTATGATCCTACGAGCCATTTAAGGCTTAAGGACCCCCCAAGACGCAGAGTCAGGGAGGTCATGACCGAACGTGAGATGATCCGTCTATTAAATGCGCCCAACCCTGAGACGACGCTCGGGCTTCGGGATAAGGCGTTACTGGAATTATATTATTCCTGCGGTATCAGAAATACCGAGTCACGTTTGCTTACGGTGAAGGACGTTGATCTTGAGAATAGATTAGTGAGAATTCGTCATCCCAAGGGCGGGGGAGACCAGACCGTTCCGATAGGACGAGTCGCGACCGTGTACCTCGATCAGTATCTTAAGATCGCCCGGCCGAAACTCGTCAAAAACGATCTTGAGGAGACGCTCTTCTTATCAAGGAGAGGCAAGGTCTTGGATCCTGGCATGCCGGCGAACATCGTTCAGAAGTATGCGCGTATAGCAAAGATTAAGCGTAAGACTGACGCGCACTCAATAAGGCATACCTGCGCAACACATCTATACGATAACGGCGCGGATATAAGGTGTATACAGGAGCTCTTGCGCCATAAGTCGCTAGACATGACGCAGATCTATATAGACGTCAAGGCAACGAAATTAAAACAGGTCCTGGAAAGGACTCACCCGCGCGAGAAAGGGCTGGTAAATGCTCCCGCTATTCAATGAGTTCAGGGATAAGCTCTTAAGAGACGGCCGTCAGCCGAATACCATCCAGAATGCTCTTAAGGCGTGTGTTTATTTTGCGAGGTGGTATGGTTCGGAGGATGTTCGCAAGGTCGGTCCGAAGGTCATAGACCGGTATAAGATTTATCTTATGACCGAATACGTGAGTCATGAGGGCAAGAAGCTTTGCAACGAGACCGTGACTCACAGGCTTTCGGCGCTCTCGGTATATTTCAAGTTCTTACTGGTCAATAAGAGGATTATCTTCGATCCTACGGTCAATCTGAGGTTTCCCAAGAAGATAAAGCGTCTTCCGTCATATATTCCGAGCGAGAAGGATGTCGAGGAGCTGATCAATAAGCCGGATACTTACACATATATCGGTATAAGGGATCGGCTTGTATTCGAGCTGTCGTATACGTGCCCTTTGAGGAATAGCGAGCTTCAGCGGCTCGAAGTAGGGGATATCGACATGAAGGATCGATATATCTATCCCGCTAGGGCCAAGGGTGGCAGAGAGTGCGGGATCCCTATAATAGACTCAACACATCAGGTCTTGGAGAAATATCTCGCCATATCGCGTCCAAGGCTCATGAAAAATGCCAAAGCGGCGACTGATCGGCTATTCATAACCAGAGATGGCGATCCGTTCAAGCCGGGGACGATCAACGAAATCTTCCAGAAATACCGCGGGGATAAGCGTATTCACCCGCATTCAATGAGGCACGCCTGCGCCGTGCATATGATTAGGAACGGGGCCGGGCTTCGAGATGTTCAGGTCCTTCTGGGCCACCGATCGCTTAAAAGCACCGTTACTTACACAGTGCTTACGGCCAACGATCTCAAGGACCTGCATGTTCGGTATCATCCTCGAGAGAAATACGCGCGAAAACACGAATTAATTCCTGCCTAATACCGCATTAAATCAGAGCTTTTGAAAATCCGATAGTCTGTCTTGTTAAAGTTTTGCTGGTGGCGTTACTATGCCAGTCAATCCTACTTGGCAGGCATAGGTATCCGCAGCTCATTGCAGATGGGTTTAAGCGGAGGGAGCCCTGCTGATATATGGGGATCCGTCACCAGGGGCCTGTTACAAGGGGTCACCTCAATCGGAATA
>Ga0105164_10002660_pt1 | contig 11028 bp, 11 predicted proteins | sample VDWuncwatermetaG_FD_89674 | JGI IMG/M metagenome (GOLD analysis project Ga0105164, IMG submission 89674) | Wastewater microbial communities from Netherlands to study Microbial Dark Matter (Phase II) - VDW unchlorinated drinking water | ecosystem: Environmental > Aquatic > Freshwater > Drinking...
AGATTTTGAGCGAGGCGAAGCAAAAATTTTGAGGCATATACAGGTATCTGGCGAAAAATTTTTGCAAAGCCGTAGCCAAAATATGGAAATTGCAGTAGAAAAGTTATTACGCAGCAGGTCTAAATAAGCGAGTAAAGCGAAAATATTTTTATTATGGGGAAAAAACGAATTATAAAAAAAAGCGGGGGAGAAGCGGGGGAAGAAATTAAAAACCGCGTTAGTTCGCGTTCCACAAAAAAAAGGTTTACAAAAGGCGTATTATATATAGAATCAACTTATAACAATACAAAACTAACCTTAACCGATGAACAGGGAAATGTCGCACTTTGGGGAACCGCCGGCAGCGCAGGATTTAAAGGAGCGAAAAAAAGCACGCCTTATGCGGCCTCCAAAGTAGCGGGTTTGTTGGGAGAAAAAGCAAGAAATTTAGGTGTTACAGAAATTGAAATTATAGTTAAAGGAGTTGGTTCAGGAAGGGAGTCGGCAATAAGAGCATTTGGCGCAAGCGGATTTGACATAGGCCGTATTACAGATAAGACGCCTATTCCCCACAATGGCACAAAACCGCCAAAACCAAGAAGGGTTTAAAACTTACGATGTCATTCATAAAATACTTATTTTCTATAAATAATTTTATAAGCGCATCGTAAATTTAAGTGATGCTTTTATGTCTTATTGTTTTAATTAAGCAAAAAATACTAATTTAAATATTATGAACAAATGTAAATTATGTAAAAAATTAGATGAAAAGTTTTTAATAAAAGGGGAGAGATGCTCTACCCATAAATGTTCTGCTTTAAAAAAAGCGGCATTTTCTCCAAAAAAGCCAAAATCGGAATACGGTTTGCAGTTAAACGAAAAACAAAAAATGAAACTTGTTTATTCTCTTCGTGAAAGACAATTTAAAAATTATGTTATGAAAGCTCTAAACAGACAGGATAAAGATGTGTCTGAATATTTAATGCAACTTTTAGAAAGACGGCTTGATAATATTGTTTATCGTTTAGGTCTCGCTGTGTCTAGAGATGCGGCAAGGCAGACAGTGAGCCACGGACATATTTTAGTGAACGGAAAAAAAATCAATATTCCTTCGTATCAGGCGGTTGTAGGAGATAAAATATCTATAAAAGAAAACAGCGCCGCTAAAAAAAATTTTGAAAATTTAAATTTAACATTAAAAAAATATGAAACGCCGTTATGGTTAAAATTAGATAAAGAAAAAAAGGAAGGAGAAGTTTTGAGAGAGCCGAGCGGCGAAGAAAACGAATTTAAAATTAACACAACATCAATTATTGAATTTTATTTAAGATAATAAAAGAACAGCCAACGGAGTGTGAGGTTTAGGGTATAAAAATTAATTAAATATACCTTAATAAATATACCCTAATGGCCAACATTATGGAATACAAAATCCCTTTTCCAAAAAAAATAAAGATTATAAGCGAAAACGATTTTGAAGGTTTCTATGAGATAGAAGGACTTTTTCCCGGTTATGGATACACGATAGGACATAGTTTAAGGAGAATTATTTTATCTTCTATGCCCGGCGTCGCCGTAACAAAAATAAAAATAGAAGGCGTAAGTCATGAATTTTCAACAATAGAAGGAGTAAAAGAAGACATTATTAACATTATTTTAAATATTAAACAAATAAGATTTAAAAAGTACGATGAGGAGCCGCAAATATTTACAACAATTATAAAAGGACATACTAAATTTACGGCCGGCGATTTAAAAGTTCCAACTGGTCTTGAGGTCATAAATAAGGATTTACATCTTGCAACGCTTACCGTGAAAGATTCTGTTATAGAAATTGAGATGACGGTTGAAAGAGGATTAGGATATGTTCCAAAAGAAGAACTTCAAAGAGAAAAAATGGAAGTAGGGGCAATCGCGCTTGATGCTATTTTTTCCCCTATAAGAAAAGTTAATTATGAAGTAGAAAATATGCGGGTTGGAGATAAAACTGACTATAATAGATTAAAATTTACAATAGAAACAGACGGCACAATAAAGCCATATGATGTTTTAGAAACATCCATAAAAATTTTAATTAATCAATTTAACGCTCTTCTTGAAGAAATGTCTGATGAAGAAACGAACGAAAATGAATTTGAGGAAGAGGAAAGCGCGACGACTGGGAAAAAAGCCGTAAATGAAGAAGATGAAGAAGATGTTTTAAAAATAAGAATTGAGGATCTTGATTTTTCAACGCGCACATTAAATTCTCTTTCTGGAAATGGCATAAGGACAGTTGGAGGTCTGGTAAAAAAACGAGAGATTGATTTATTAAATTTGGAAGGACTTGGACAAAAAGCGTTAAAAGAAATAAGGAGATCATTGGGGAAATTAGGATTGTCGTTAAAGGAGTAAAATCCGCGATATAATTCATAAAATATTATATACTTTATACTTTAAAAATAATTTTATGAACTAAATCAGCGAGCTAAAAATCGGAAATAAAGTTTATAATATTTTTTAACTTAAAAACAATGCAACATTTAAATAAAAACAGGAAATTAGGCAGAAAAAAAGGACCTAGAAAGGCCTTGTTAAAATCATTGGTTCATAATTTAATAACAAATAAAAAAATAAAAACAACTGAGGCGAAAGCGAAAGAAATGAAGCCAATTATTGAAAAACTTATAACGCGCGCGAAAAAAGACAACGTGGCGAATAGACGGCTTATTTTTCAAAAATTAGCGAGCGTGAGCGATGTAAAAAAAATGTTTGAAGAAATAGCTCCAAAATACAAAGAAAGGAACGGGGGATATACAAGAATTATAAAAACAATGTTGAGGAAATCAGATGCAGCGAAAATGGCAATAATTGAGTTTGTATAACTTGCGATGTCATTCATAAAAATACTTTTATCTTAAAAAATAATTTTATAAGGAAATCGCAAGTTAAATGTTACCGCGTGAGTTAAAATGCAAATTTAAATAAAAAAAAAATGGAACCAACCACATTAGACGTAAAAAATAAATCATTAGGAAGAGCGGCGTCGGAAGCGGCTATTTTGTTGCGAGGTAAAGACAAACCGGATTTTTTACCGAATAAACTTCCCACGCATCAAATTAAAATTCTAAATTTTGATAAAATTGGTTTCAGTGAAAAGAAAAAAGACCAAAAGATATATAAAAAATATTCAGGTTACCCTGGAGGTTTAAAAGAGATTCCTTATAGAAAATTTATAGAAAAAGACAGTAAAAATGCGTTTGTTAATGCTGTTTACGGAATGTTGCCAAAAAATAAATTAAGAGCAAAAATTATTAAAAATTTAATTATAGAGTAGATTATAAAATACGAATTATATGGAAACAATAATAAAAGAAAAAAAACAAATAGTGAAAAAAACGGCAAAAACAGCAGTCGCAAAAAAACAAAAAGAAGAAGCGCCAAAAAAACCGGCTAAATATTTAGAGGCAGTCGGCAGAAGAAAAACATCGGTTGCAAGAGTTAGATTTTTTAACAGTTCAGATGAAAATTCAAAAATTGAGATAAATGAAAAAGAGGCGGAAAAGTATTTTTTTACTCAAGAACTTTTTAAGATTGCTACCGCGAGTTTAAGAAAAATGAAACTTTTAAACAAGTTTTATATAACTGCTAAAATAAACGGCGGAGGCATACATTCGCAGGCAGAGGCGTTTCGTCATGCCACTGCTCGCGCTCTCACGGAATTTAATCCAGATTTTAGAAAACGGCTTAAGAGATCTAGTTATTTAAAACGAGACCCGCGCGCAAAAGAACGGAGAAAATTCGGACTTAAAAAAGCGAGAAAGGCCCCACAGTGGAGTAAAAGATAAAACTTACGATGATCAACTTACGATGTCATTATAAAATACTATTATTTATTTTTTATAAATCATTTTATAAGGACATCGTAAGTTTAATCCACGAAACTTTCATTATAAAATAACCATTAGTTTAACGCTACGAACATTATAAAATACTATTATTTATTTTTTATAAATAATTTTATATGAGACATCGTAAGTTTAGTATTAGCACATGTAAATTAATATAAATATATCAACAAAATAAAAAAGGATTTAAAACTCCTTTTTTATTTTGACTTTTTAACATTGTTTTTTAAAAATTTATTTGGTAAAATAAAAAAAGAGGTGAGACATCCGAAGACACCTCGCCTAAAATTCTTCCTCATCGCATTTCTTATAATTTTAAAAAAAATTTTAGAAATGCGATAAAGACTTTACAAATCTTGGAGAGGATTAGCCCTCCGATAACAATACAAAACCAAAACTCCATTTCAAACACCTCTTTTCTGTTAATTATTATAATATATTAAAATGTCAAGTGAACAACAAAAATCAGAATTTAGGCAAGACTTAGTTTCAGGGGACTGGATTTTAGTTGCGGCAAAAAGATTAGAATATTCAAAAAAAATAACGGAAAAAAAGCTCGCGCAAGAAATTAAAAAATCAGAAAAAGAAATTAAAGATGAAATTAAAAATTGTCCCTTTGAAGACCCTCAAAAAAGCGGAAACGGCGAACCGTTTTTGGCGTTTGACACTTCTGGCAATAGTATAACTGATTTAAGCATACTCGCAAACAAATGGTTTTTACAAATTATTCCGAACAAAAATCCAGCGATTGAAACACATTATGCTGTTTGTCCGGAAAAAGAAAAGACAGGATTATTTTCAAAAATAAATGCGGTTGGCTTTCACGAAGTTGTAATAACGCGCGCTCATAACCGCAAAATCGCCGATTTTTCTGAAACAGAGATTAAAATTTTAATTAAGGCGTATAAAGAACGATATTTAAAATTATCAGAAGAAAAATGTTTAAAATATATTCTTATATTTCATAATTCCGGAAAAGAAGCCGGGGCGTCGGTAAATCATCCGCATTCGCAGATTTTGGCCGTGCCAATAATTCCTCCTGATATCGGAAGGTCTTTAAACGGTTGTGGCGTTTATTTTGAAAAATACAAAAAATGCGTTCACTGCGAAGCGCTTGAATGGGAATTAAAACAAGGTGAAAGGATTATTTATCAAAACTCGGAATTCGTCGCGTTTTGTCCTTACGCATCTCATCTTAATTTTGAAATAAGAATTTTCCCACTCGCGCACAAAAAAAATTTTGAATTAATTCAAGAAAATGAAATTGCGGCGCTTGCCGATATTTTTAAAAAAATATTCGGAAGAATGCGGGATAAACTTCAAAATCCGGCGTATAATTTTTTTATTCATACCGCCCCTCTTAACTATTTGTATGATTATCATTGGCATATAGAAATTTTACCAAGAATGTCCGTGTGGGGCGGTTTTGAACTTGGAACCGGAATCGAAGTTATAATCGTCTCACCAGAAAAAGCGGCAGAAATACTAAAATAATTTAAAAGTTAAAAATTTCGCCCTTTTTTGCGTATTTAACTAAAAATTTTTGTATTCTAAATAAATAAAAATGCCAAGCAATTTAAGTAAAATAAAAATCCGAATCGTAAAAATTGTTTTTTCCATATTATTGTTTTTATTTCCGTTTTTTCAAAGTATAAGCGGAGCAATACTTGTTTTTGCCGCGCCTATTTCTCTTAATTTAAACAAAGGAGAGAATATCGACGCTCTTAATTTAAAAATAAATGAAAAAAATCAAGAAATGGAAAAAATCAAGAAAGAAATTGAAGAATACAAAGACAAACTTAACACCACATCAAAAGAATCCAATGATTTAAAAGGTCAAATAAAAATTCTTGAAAGCAGTTTATCAAAAATAAAAGCCGAGGTTAAATTTTCTCAAAACCGCATTGAAGCCGCTAAACTTTCACTTCAACAGTTATCTATAAATATCAGACAAACAGAAAATAATATTTTGAAAAATCAAACCGAAATATCTGAAACACTTCGTCTTATAAACGAAGCAGATCTTAATTCTTTGCTTGAAATTCTGCTTGCAAATAATAATCTTTCCGATTTTTTTAATAATTTAAATAATATAGAAAAAGTGGAAGAAAATATGAGCATTAATTTAAACGGTCTTAAAGAATTGAAAGGGGTGTTAGAAAAAGAAAAAGGCGGCGTTAGTGTTGAAAAAATCAATTTAGAAACAAGAAAAGAAGAAATGCTTGACCGTGAAGAAATACAAAAAGAAATTCAAAATCAAAAGTTCGGTCTCCTTAAACAAACACAAAGCAAAGAACAAATATATAAAAAATTACTTGACAACAGAATTAAAAAACAAAGGGATTTGGAAAATGAAATAAGCAAAATAGAGCAACAAATAAAAGTTGTGATAGACCCGAATTCGCTTCCGAAATCCGCGAGAGGCGTACTTGCATGGCCGTTAAGCCAGAATTTAATTACTCAATATTTTGGCAACACTTCTTTTGCTACTCAAAATCCGCAAGTATACGGCGGAATGGGTCATAACGGAATTGATTTAAGAGCAAATGTAGGCACAGAAATTATGGCAAGCGCGGACGGAGTCGTGGTTGGAATTGGAAATACAGACGCGGCTTGCAGAGGTGTCTCATACGGCAAATGGATTTTAATTGAACACAATAATAACTTATCCACTTTATATACTCATTTGTCATTGATAAAAGTAAAAGAAGGAGATATTATAAATGAAGGGCAAACGGTGGGTTATACTGGAAACACAGGATACACAACAGGACCACATCTTCATTTCGCCGTCTTTGCCGCGAAAGCGGTAAAAGTAAGCGTTATGCAAAGCAAAGTATGCGGCACCATAATGCGTTTACCGATAGCCCCATATAACGGTTATTTGAATCCTTTATCTTATTTATAATAAAAATAATAATTATTATATTGTGCGACATATAAAAATTGGCTATAATGAAGTTTTATCTATATCTAAACTAACAACAATACAAAATGCCTGTAAATAATATTAATTCAACCCTGCGCATTATAAAAGAAAAACAAAATGGATTTATTCATATAATAGTGATTTTTGTAATGGCGATAATTATTTTAAGTTTACTTGGAGTTGATTTAACAGCGTTTTTCAAAAATGAAACTTTACAAAATAATTTTGATTTAGTGTGGGAGGGCGTAAAAAGCGTATGGAATAAATATTTAACAGAACCTGCTGGAATTGTTAAGGACTACTTTATGATTTATGTATGGACGCCTCTTTACTCCGTGATTAAAAGAAAAATTTAATCCGGTTATTTTTTTTCTATATCTATGTCGCAAAAGAGATATTGTCAGACATTAATAATTAAAAAATAAAGCCGGTAAGGACTACTCCCTATCGGCTGTTCTTGATTATAAATTTTTTGCTTTTTAATAATTATTTCTCTAATACACCTGAAAATGTGGATAAGTTATTATTTGGTCTGCCGTGTCCTCCTGTTTATCTGTTTGATTTACAATTATTAAATCATAATCTAAAATTAAAGGCATATAATTTTTATATTCATTTATTCTTTTTATTACTTCTTCATTGCTTAACCCGCGTTTTACTGGATTTTCATAAATAAATTCATTTTTACCCAAACGAACAAAATATTCCTCTTCGGTTAAAAAATAATAATCTCCTTCTTTATCGTCAGTCCTTTTTTGTCTTGTGGTGTAAGAAGTGAGTTTTTTAAACCCGTGTTTTTCTGTCAGAATATTTGATATTGTATCTTTTCCAACTCCCGGAGGTCCTGAAATTATAACAATAAATCCGTTTTTCTCTATTTTTTTCATCTTTTACCCCCTCTCTTATTTTATTTATTTTTTAAAGAGCAATTATTTTAATCTGTCTTGAATATATTTTAAAATCTCTTTTTTGTCAATTCGTATTTGTTTTGCAGTGTCGCGGTCGCGAATAGTTATGGTTCTATCTTCAACCGTTTGAAAATCAATAGTGATGCAATATGGAGTGCCAATTTCGTCTTGTCTTCTATATCGTTTTCCTATATTTCCAATATCGTCCCAAGCAACATTTAGTTCTTTTTTTAATTCTTTAAAAATCTCGCGCGCTATGCCAATTAACTCTGGCTTGTTGGCAAGAAGCGGAAACACAGCCGCTTTATAGGGGGCGAGTTTGGGATGAAGTTTTAATAAGACACGCGTCTCGCCGTTTATTTCGTCTTCAAAGTAAGCGTCAATAAGCAGAAATAAAATCGCTCTGTCCACGCCTCCCGATGTCTCTATAACCCATGGAACAAATCTTTTTTTTTCTTCTTCATCGTAATAACTTAGGTTCTCGCGCGAAAATTCACTGTGTCTTGACAAATCCCAATTTCCCCTGTGATGTATTCCTTCAAATTCGTTAAATCCTCCGAAAGGAGAATTGTATTCTATATCCCAAGCGTCTTTAGCATAATGAGCCATTTCGTCTTTATCATGTTGTCTAAATCTTAAATTTTCTTTTTTAATGCCTAAACTTATATACCAATTCATTCTTTGTTCTTTAAAATATTCTATCCACTTCTTTCCTTCGCTTTCATCCGGCTTTATGTAAAACTGCGTTTCCATTTGTTCAAATTCACGCGAGCGAAAGGTGAAATTTTGGGGCGTAATCTCGTTTCTAAACGCTTTGCCTATTTGCGCAACTCCAAACGGAATTTTAGGATGCATTGAATCAAGAACATTTTTAAAATTGACATGGACTCCTTGGGTTATTTCTCCGCGTAAATAAATTGTGTCTTTTTCTTCTTCTATTGAACCAAGTTTTGCTTCAACAAGAAGATTGAATTTTTTTGCTTCAGTAAATTCTTGTTTCTCACCTCTTTTTTTATGAAACACAATGTGTTCGTTTATTTCTTCTTTATGATCCGCGCGAATTCTTATATGACAAATTTTACATTCTATAAGCGGGTCGGAAAATAATTCTGTATGACCTGAAGCAACCCAAACACGCGGGTTCATCATTATCGCCGCGTCAACAAGATACATATTTTCGCGGCTGTAAACTGTTTCTTTTAAGTATTCTTTTTTAATGTTATTTTTAAGTTCGGCGCCGAGCGGCCCGTAATCCCATGTGCCAGCAAGACCTCCGTAAATTTCAGAGCCTTGATAAATAAATCCGCGCCTTTTTGTGAGCGATATTATTTTTTGCATTAAATCATTATCTTTATTTTCCATATTTATTTTATAATCAAACCCCCGCCGCGGCCAACTTTCGGGTCTTTGGTAAGAGAGGTAGTTACTGCTGGTTGGGAATCTTCTAAATTCGCGTTCACAAACCCGTCAAAACCATTTGCCGCGGCTTTGTTTATTAAAATCGGAGAACTTTTTATCTGCGTTTCCGAAGGCAAGAATAAAATTTGAAATGAAATTTCTTCGGCTGGAGAACTTAAACCGACTCCGGCATTAAGCGTATTTATAGTCCATTTTACTTCTCTATTTTCTTCATTGTAGGAAATTTCGCCAAGATTTGTTTCAGAATGGATGTTATTAAGCCATTTTACATAATTCGGTAAAACAGCAGAAACAAAAACATTTGAAAGATCGTTTGAAGAATTTACAAGCGACCATTTTATCGTATATGTTGTTTCTTGCCCGACCTTAGGCGGTATTGGACCGGTGTTATTAAAAGCGCCGAGAGAATAAAATCCATATTGCGCGAATTGGAAATCCGATACTAATTTTACTGAAATTTTGTCGTCTCCAAAAATATCAATGTCTTTAAATTCTTCTGGCAAATATTTAGTGTATAGTTTTGCCGCAAAAGACGCGTTCATATTTTTGTTTTGTCCTGTCATAGCGGCAGATAAATCTTTTACTTTTACGGAAAACTCAACGCTCCCCTTTTCTCCCGACTCAACATAAGAAAATTTTGGGTAATTTACACTATCCCAGACAATAGTATTATCAAAACTTCTGTATGTTCCGCCGTTTTTTATTTTGAGAGTTGATAAATCAATAATATCTCCACCGTTTTCAAGCCGCGCTTCTAAAGAGGCATTTTTTACCCCTACTGGAAGATTATTTTCCCAATCAAGGTTAAAATTTATAGTGTCGCCCGAACGCGCAATATGGTCGCCACTTTCTTTACCGATTTTAAACGAAATATCTAAAAACGGTTTTTTAACTATAAGAGAAAATGTTTTTCTTGAATAAAATGTAATATCGTTTTTATCATTTAATCCTCCGAGAGACGCTTTAATGAATTCCTCTGGAGCAAAAATCTTGGCGCCTAATTTTCCTTTTATTACGACTGTCTTCTTTTCTCCGCTTAAAATGTTTCCTAAAATAAAGCGCGATTTATCTTTTTGCGGCGCTGGGACTGCTTCTATAAATTCAAATCCTGTCGGATACTCAACATCTAAAACCGTATTTTTAAGTTCTGAATCCGTGTTTGAAATTACGTCAATTTTGAAGTTTATTTCTTTGTTAAAACTTGCTTCTTGCGGCGCTTCAATAAAAATAGTCGCCGCTGGATGCGCTATTTCAATTTTCTTTTCCGCTGATTTTTCAAATATTGCGCTTGAGTCCGCCAATCGGTATTCAATGCCAACTTTAACTATTTGAGAAGAATTCTCTTCACCGAAAACAAAAACTTCAAAAGTTTCTTTTTTTTCTTCGCCCGGCAAAATTTCTCCCGCGTCCCTTCTCTCTTTTAAAGAAAAAACGTTTTCTCTGTTTATAATTTCATATCCTTGCGGATATTCCACTATAATATCCACATTTTGAAGAGCAACTTTATTATTATTTTTTATAATAATAGGTAAAAGCAATTTTTCTCCGGCATTTAGCGAGGACAGTCCGTTTATTTTAATATCTATGTTTTGAGAAGAAAGAAATCCTATTCCTCCTCCGCGGATAAAAAAACTATACGCGAATATTCCTGCCGCAGCGGATAAAAAAATAATAAAAAAAATAATCAGCATTATATTTCTTTTTTTCTTTTTTTGCTCCATTTTAATTAAATATTCTCTTGAACTTGTTAAGATTTCTTCCGGATTATGGAAGTCGGGATTTTCCCACGCGTCTTTTACGCTCATCTGCTCTTTTTTAAAAGACGGTTCTTTTCTTTCCCTCTCAGGAAATTCTTCCCCCTGCTTATAAATTCTTTTTTTTAAATTATCTAAAGACGACATAGTAA
>Ga0105164_10002661_pt1 | contig 11027 bp, 10 predicted proteins | sample VDWuncwatermetaG_FD_89674 | JGI IMG/M metagenome (GOLD analysis project Ga0105164, IMG submission 89674) | Wastewater microbial communities from Netherlands to study Microbial Dark Matter (Phase II) - VDW unchlorinated drinking water | ecosystem: Environmental > Aquatic > Freshwater > Drinking...
CAAAGAAGACGACCAATGCAAAGCTTGGAATTCTGGGAGGCATTTCTATTCTTGGCACCACAGGCATTGTTCATCCCTATTCGACATCTGCTTTTATGGCAAGCGTGGTCCAAGAAGTGGATGTTGCGAATGCCCTCGGAATTCGTGAGCTTGTCATGACGACAGGGGGAAAGTCTGAGGAATTTTCAAAGAAATTATTTCCCGCGTTCCCAGAAGAAGGTTTTATCCAGGTCGGGGATTTTATCGGTGTCGGCCTTAAAAGTGCTGCGCGAAAAAAAATCGATCGAGTTCATATTGTAGGAATGATGGGAAAGCTTTCCAAAATGGCGAATGGAAAGATGCAGACCCACGTAGCGGGCTCGCAAGTCAATATGGAACTTCTGGCAAGACTTGCCAAGGAAGCGGGGGCGAGTGACGCATTATGCGATCAGATCAGTTTAGCAAACACGGCGCGTCATGCTTTAGAACTTGCGGCCAGTGAGAACATTCTGAATATAACAGGCCTTGTTTGTCGTGAGGTTTGCAAAGTTGCAGAGAATCATGTCACGGGAGCAGTTCGGGTTTTGACTTATCTCTTTGATTTTGATGGAAAGCTTTTAGCGCAATATCCGGAAAAGGAAGCTTGAATGGCAAACGGAATGAACGAAACGCAGGACATGCGTCAAATGACCCAGATGGGTCGAAAGATTGAGGAGGGAAGTTTTTCCATCATTGACCAAGAAGTCGGCACCCACTCCTTTCCGCCCGAGGAGTGGGAAGTGGTGCGCCGTGTGATTCATGCGACTGCGGATTTTGAGTTTAAGGATTTAATGCGTTTTCATCCTAAAGCTATTGAATCAGGTATTCGTGCTCTTAAAGTCGGATGTCCTATCCTTGTGGATGTCAAAATGATCAGCGCGGGGTTGAACCAAGAACGGCTGGATGCCTATGGTTGTAACGTCTATTCCTTTATTTCCGACCCGGATGTCATTGAAGATGCGAAGGCCAAAAATTCTACCCGTGCGATTGTCGCCATGCAGAAAGCGAGAAAGCTTGGCCTCCTTGACGGATCGATTGTGGCAATCGGTAACGCACCAACTGCTTTGATTGAAACGGCGCGACTGATACGCGAAGAAAAAGCGAGACCGGCCCTTGTGATTGGTGTCCCTGTTGGATTTGTATCCGCGGCAGAGTCTAAGGAAGAGATGATTCCTTTGGATGTCCCTTATATCGTGAGCCGCGGCAGAAAAGGTGGAAGCCCGATTGCCGTCGCGGTGGTTCATGCCCTTCTCCTCCTTTCAACAGAGAAAAACTGATGAATCCCTCAACTTCTTTTCAAAATGAAATTCGAGTCAAAACAAAAGTTGTTACTGTGATTGGCATGAGTGATGACGGTTGCGTTAGCTTGACTTCAAGGGCCGTTGAGGCAGTGCATCGTGCCCAAGTCCTGATGGGAGGGGAGCGGCATCTCGATTTCTTTCCACAATTTGGAGGTTTGAAGATTCCGATCAAGGGCAAGATTCAGGAGACAATCGAGAAAGTCTGTGAACTTGCGAATGAAAATCATATTGCGGTGCTTGCGTCCGGAGATCCTTTATTTTTTGGAGTCGGGGCACTTCTGGTAAAGAAATTGGGTTTAAATCGGGTGGAAATCATCCCGCATCCCAGCTCGATCCAGCTTGCCTTTTCCCGAATCGGAATGAAGTGGGATGATGCGGCGGTCCTCAGTCTGCACGGCCGCCCACGTAAGGGCTTCATCACCAAGATTCAAAGTCTTGATAAAGTAGCGGTCTTTACTGACGGGGAAAATTCTCCCAAATCAATCGCCGAATACCTCTTGCTTTATGGAGAGACAGGCTGGAAGGCATGGGTATGCGAGAATTTAGGCGGCCCCGAAGAGCGAGTTCGATCTTTTACACTTGAAGATCTCGCCGTTAGCCATGATATTAGCGAGCTCAATGTCCTTATTCTGATTCGCGAAGATGAAAACTGGCGCCCCCCGGTTTTGATTCCTTTTCTCCATGAGGATGAGTTTGAAAAACGTATGCCCAAAAAAGGGCTGATTACCAAAAGAGAAGTCCGGCTTTTATCCATCGGTTTCCTCAATTTAAGACGTGACTCGGTGGTTTGGGATATCGGAGCCGCTTCCGGCTCGGTTTCGATTGAAGCCGCAAAGCTATGTCCCGATGGAAATGTTTATGCGGTCGAAGTCGATCCGGAAAGTGTGCGCATTTGTAAGGAGAATCTTCTTCTTCATCGAGTGGATAACGTGGAAGTGATTGAGGGCAGAGCTCCAGAGGCATTAAAAAACTTACCGACGCCCGATGCCGTTTTTGTAGGTGGAAGCAAGGGCAGCATGGCTGAAATTCTTGAATTTTGTTTGTCGGCGATGAAGGAAGGAGCAAGCCTTGTTGCGAATGCCATTACTTTTGAAAACGTGCAGGAAGCCTATCAGTATTTTAAGGAAAAGGGGTTGAAACCTGAGGTCACTCTTTTAAATGTCGCACGTAGTGTCCCTCTTGCTCATTATCACCGATATGAAGCCCTCAATCCGGTTCATATATTTGCGGTAAGAAAAAGAGCTCTCCAGAAGTCTCGAGGAATCTCATGAGTCTCGGTAAGCTTTTTGGAGTCGGGGTAGGCCCTGGAGCACCGGATCTGATTACTTTGAGGGCAATTGATCGTCTACGAAAGGTTGATTGTATTGCTATCCCAAGACGGGATGAATTCACACCGTCCGTCGCTTGGCGAATTGCGGAATCAAGTGTGGGAGAGGTGCCCGGCCAGGAACGGCTTTTACTTGAATTTCCGATGACCAAAAATCCGGAGATTTTAAAATCGGCTTGGGACATCGCTTTTAAAGAAATCGGAGATCGTCTTCACGCGGGTAAGAGCGTTGCTTTTATTACCGAAGGCGATCCTTTTGTCTACAGCACTTTTATCTATTTATTTCACCACGCTCAAAAACTTTGGCCGGGTGTAGAGATTGAAGTGGTGCCCGCGGTCAGTTCTATCACTGCTGTTCCTGTTGCTGCCAACATTCCGGTTGCAGACGGTCAGGAAAGAATTGCTGTTTTGCCTGCGACCTACGGGGTGGAAGATCTGCGGGCGATTCTTCGAATGTTTGACACAATTCTTCTGATGAAAGTGAATTCCGTGATGCCTCAGGTGGTGGAGGCCATCGAGCAGGAAGGTTTGTTAGGCGCCGCCATTTACGTTTCTAAGGCAACAACGAAGCAGGAGAAAATTGTCACAGACATTCGTAAGATTAAAAATGATTTCTGTGATTATTTTTCAATGGTGGTTGTTTCAAAGAAAAATCGCAGCGGTATTCTTTCGGACCCATCACAAGTTTGTGACGATGAAGTCGGAGTTTCAGCATGATTTCTGATTTAAGAAAGCCGTGGGCGATTTACGCCATCACCAAACACGGAATTGAAATTGGAGAAAAACTTTGGCGTGGACTTCCTCGCGCTGATTTTTACGTTTCCGAAAAACTAATTGCCCGGGCCCCCGAGGGTTCGCAACCTCTCCCCTTGCCAATGGGCCCTACGCTTCAAAAAACTTTTAAGGCCTATGACGCCCATATTTTTATCATTAGTGTGGGTGCGGTTGTGAGAATGATTGCTCCTTTGTTTGAAGATAAAAAAGTGGATCCGGCTGTACTTTGTGTGGATGACAATGCTCAATTTGTAATCCCCATTCTTTCCGGACATGTGGGAAGAGGAAATGAATTTACCCACCGCGTTGCAAACATTTTGGAAGCACTTCCTGTCATTACAACGGCTTCCGATGTGCGAGGAACCCTCACCGTTGATATTTTGGGGCGGGAACTTGGGTGGACTTTAGATGATCTCGACCGGAATGTGACTCGTGGCTCGGCAGCGGTGGTCAACCAACAACCTGTTCTGATCGTACAGGAAACGGGCGAACCCTGTTTCTGGTCTGAGGACAAGCCCTTTCCCGCTGGTATTCGATACAAAACAAGTTTTGAAGATGTTCAGGCTGGAGACTATGAGATCATTTTGGCGATTACCGATCGAGATATTCGCGTTGAATATCCGGAGATTTATGAGAATGCGGTGATCTACCGGCCCAAAAGCCTTGTGCTTGGACTTGGCTGTGACAGCAATACACCCTTTGAATTGGTTGAAAGAGGGGTCTGTACAGTGCTTGCTGAAAATAAGTTGGATATTCGATCTGTTAAAGCGATCGCCTCCGTTGATAAAAAAGCTGAAGAGCCCGCCTTTCTTGCTCTCAAGGAAAAATACGGATGGGAGTTTAAGATTTTCAAAGCGGAAGAACTGGACGCCCTTCAAGACATTCCGAATCCTTCTGAGACCGTTAAGCAATTTGTCGGGACCCGGGGCGTGGCCGAACCGAGTGCTCTATTGGCCACGGGTGCTAAGGAGCTCCTCGTCCCAAAAATGATTTACAAAGAAATTGCGATTCCTCGATCGATGACCCTTGCAGTGGCAAGGATTCCCTTTGCAGCACGAAAACCCATCCAAGAACTGGTGAATTCATGACGGATGTGAAAAAAGGACAACTCTATATCATTGGAATTGGCCCCGGGAGTGAAGACCATCTCACGCCAGCGGCTTTGAATGCGATCTCGAAAGCGGATCTTATCGTCGGCTACCATACGTACATCAAGCTTGTTTCGCATTTGATTACGGGAAAGCAGGTCGTTCGCACAGGAATGACCGAGGAAATTGGCAGGGCGCGTGCTGCTGTGGAACGCGCTAAGTCAGGAGAAACTGTGGCTTTGATTTCCTCAGGGGACGCCGGTGTTTACGGAATGGCGGGGCTTGTGTTTGAGGTCTTAAAAGAAATGAATTGGAAAAGAGGGGATTCGCCAGATCTCCATATTATTCCCGGCATTACGGCCATCAATTCCTGTGCTTCTCTCGTGGGAGCTCCTCTCGTCCATGATTTTTGTTCCATCTCTTTATCGGATCTCTTGACTCCGTGGCCGGTGATTGAGAAAAGAATCGAAGCGGCAGCTCAAGCCGATTTTGTTATAGGCCTTTACAATCCCAAAAGCGGGCGTCGAACAAAACAGATCGTCATCGCCCAACAAATTATTAGTCGGTATCGTAAGCTTGAAACACCGGTAGCCCTTGTCAAAAGTGCCTATCGAGACATTCAGAAGGTAGTCCTAAGCGATTTAGCGCATTTTCTGGATTATGAGGTTGGAATGCTTACAACGGTGATTATCGGGAATAGCCATACTTTCATGTTTGAGGGGTTTATGGTCACCCCCCGTGGTTACACCCATAAATATGATTGGGAAGGAAAGGTGCATGCCGGTCAGAAGCCAGCCTATTCCCTTCGTCTTGATGGGGCAGGAAATCCTATCCGAGAAGTAACGGTTGAAAGCGATCCCTGAGATAAAGGCGCTCTCAAAAATTTCTCGTCTTGCGGGCGCTATCCTCGCCGAAACGCAAGGGGTGTACTACCTCGTTGGAGAGACCAAAGAGCCTTGTGATTTTGAAAAATTTGGCTTTAAAACCCTTCCCGAATCAGACCCTGAAAAGAAACCAAAGTATCAAAAGCTTGAAGTAACTGGCCCAGTCGTTTCCGATAACTCCGTTTATCTTGAAATGGCAACCGAAGGGGAGAAGCTTGCAGAACTCTTGTTTAAGCGGTTTGCCATTCATCGAAATTATTCTGTGAGCGACAGACTGTGGATGGTTGTCACTTCTAACAAGGATGAATCGGGCCGAGTGGATGCGCGGTGGCTTGAAGAAATGCCCGACGAAGTTTGGGACATTGTGAGAGACAGTATCTTGAAATGCTTATGAAAAAAGGTTGGGCGTGAAAGTCTACATTATCGGCGCCGGGCCAGGAGCACCCGATCTTCTTACCCTGCGGGGTGCGCAAATCATTGAGCGCTGTTCCATCGTGCTTTATACGGGTTCTCTTGTGCCCAAAGAGGTTATTGGCCGTGCTCGAGCTGGTGCAAGAGTCATTGACTCTTCGAGCATGGATTTGGATCAAATCGTAGAAGTTTTAAAAGAGGCGAAGCGTCTCGACCAGGATGTGGCTCGAGTCCATACGGGGGACCCCTCGATCTTTGGTTCCACCGCTGAGCAGATTCGGAAGATGGAAGAGCTTGAGATTGGGTATGAAATTGTTCCAGGGGTTTCTTCTTTCACAGCCGCCGCGGCGGTTTTAGGGAAGGAGTTGACCTTGCCAGAGCTTACCCAGACGGTTATTGTGACTCGTGCAGAAGGAAGAACCCCGATGCCAGAGGGCGAAAAGCTGTCCCAGCTTGCCCAGCACCGTGCGACGATGGTTTTTTTTCTTAGTATCACGATGATCCGCAAAATTACCGAGGAATTGATGCCCTATTACGGTAAAGATTGTCCTGTCGCAGTCGTTCAAAAGGCGACATGGCCCGATCAAAAAATTGTCCTGGGCACACTAGAGGATATTACCAAAAAAGTAAGGCGGGAAAAAATCACAGCAACGGCAATTGTCCTTGTGGGTCGTGTCCTTACGGCAAAAGACTTTGCTAATTCACGTCTCTACGATCCTGAATTCTCCCATACCTTTAGGAATGCAAGGAAGAAAGCCCGTGTTTAGTTCAAGATGGAAAGACGGGCTGTTAAAGCTCCACGGTCGCATCAGGATGATTGATGTACTTTTCACAGTGATGCTTCTTGTATTGTCTCATCCCTCCGCTCAAGCCCAAGGGAGCACATGGGAGGAACTCATGGCTCAGACTGAGATACTTTACGATCAGGAACGTTTCTCGGAGGGAATCAATGTCACCCAGAATGCTCTCGAGGTCGCGGAAAAAACATTTGGACCGGAACATCCGAATGTCGCAACCTCGTTGAATGGCCTCGCCATGTTCTACGAAGCCGAGATGAATTATGAGAAGGCGGAGTCGCTTCACAAGCGGGCTTTAGCGATACGGGAGAAAGCGTTGGGGCCGGATCATCCCGAAGTCGCGCAATCCCTAAGTAATCTCGCGGACCTTTATCAGTCGCAGCGAAAGTACGAGCAGGTCGAGCCCCTTTGCTTGCGAGCGCTGGGAATCCTGGAAAAAGCTGGGGAAATGGAGCAACCTCATACCGCAGTCTTGCTAAATAATCTCGCGGGACTTTATACTTCCCAAGCGAGGTATGCGGAAGCCGAGACTCTTTACAAACGGTCTCTAACAATATTGGATAAAACCTTGGGACCCGATGATCCCTACGTTGCCATGTCCTTAAATAATTTCGCGCAACTCTATAAGAAGCAGGGCAAATACACTGAGGCTGAAGCCATTTACAAGCAGGTCTTAGAGGTCTTTGAGAAGGCCCTTGGGCCCGATGATCCGAAAGTAGCGCTCGCTTTGAATAATCTGGCGGCAGTTTATTCTTTTCAGGGTCGATACGATGAAGCCGAATCGCTTCTCAAGCGGGCATTGCAAGTATACGAGAAATCTGTAGATAATAAGAATCCCGATATGGCAGCAGTTTTAAATGGGCTGGCCCGAATCTACGATGTGCAAGGGAAAGACACTGAAGCTGAGCATCTTTACCGGCGAGTGCTTGCGATCGTAAAGAAAACTCTCGAACCCGACGATCCCCGTCTAATGACTGTGCTGAAAAATTACTCTACCTTTCTTAGGAAGCTTGGGAGAACAGGGGAAGCGCTGTCCTTAGAGGCTCGGATGGGGAAGGGTAGTGCTTTTGAAGAGCAATAGAAGAGTAAGCCGATAACTCTTCTATTGCAGCAAAAAAATTGTTTTTGCTTAAGACCATATCTTGTGCTCCCATCATTTCAGTCACTTTGCTTTGCGCTTCTTTTAAGGTGAGACAGTTTGGTTGTAGAGATTTCTAGGGTGTAAAATAACCGGGCTAGAGGATGCAAATAGCGAAGAAAAAGCGGACGCACTGCAACGAAAAAGGGGACGGACTGCAATCGTCAAGGCCCTCAGAGCACAGTTGGTAGAGCAGCGGGTTTCACACTGCTAATTCTAAAGGGCTTGTCAGTTAATGACTTACATCCGTAACTGGAATCAAGCAATGAGGTTATCCTTACGCCGGCGTAGCTCAGTTGGTAGAGCAGCTGTTTCGTAAACAGCGGGTCGGGGGTTCGAATCCCTTCGCCGGCTATTTTCTTTTGAACTCAGTCACTTCTGCATGCGCAGATGAGAGGGAAGGATTTTGAGAAGGTCGCGGTATTTTGCGACCGTGCGGCGGGCGATCTTAGTTCCTTCTTTCTGAAGAAGCTGGGTAATTTCCTGGTCGCTCCGAGGATGGCGGGAGTCTTCCGTGCGGACTAACTCTCGAATTTTTTCCATCATGCTCTTTTGAGACTCGGCCCCCCCCTCGGCCGTTTCGAGCTTGGAGGAGAAAAAACTTTTGTAGGGAAGGGTCCCCTGCGGTGTCGTGATGTATTTTCCCTGAATGGCCCGGCTGACGGTGGATTCGTGAATGCCTAGGTTTTGGGAAATGTCTTTGAGTCGAAGCGGCCGCAATTCTGAAAACCCCTTTTCGAAAAAGCTTGGTTGAACTGCCACGATTTCCTCGGTGATTCGTTGCAATGTGGATTTCCTTTGATTCAACGCCTTCACGAAATCAATCGCGGCCTGAATTTTTTCCTTCAGAAAACGCCGGCTTGTGGAATCAAGTTTCTGATTTTTGAGGAGTCTTCGGTAATAAGGGCTGATTCGGATCTCAGGAAGCTCCTCATCGTGGATTTCAATCTGAAACTTGCCATCGTCTTTCTCACTTCGAGTAATGGACGCGTCAGGTGTGATGGCGATGGGCTCCTCTCCATGGAAGGTCCGTCCGGGTTTGGGATCGAGATGAGCGATCAGCTTTGCGGTCTGTTGAACCTCTTCGGGTGTAACTTTTAACTGTTTGGCAATTCGATTCCATTGTTTCTTTTCCAGGAGCGGCAGATGATCTTTTACGATTTGTTTGGCCAATTCGGCCTCAGGACCCTTTCGTTCCAACTGGAGGAGAAGAATTTCCTGAAGATTTCGTGCAGCCACTCCCGCGGGATCCAGGCTTTGAACCGACCGGAGTACTTTTTCCGCTTCTTCCATACAAACCCCGCAGATTTGAGCGACCTCCTCGAGAGGAAGGCTCAAGTACCCGTCATCCGTGAGATTGCCAATGATTTCCTCGGCGATCCTGTGTTCGATTTCTGAGAGCTCCAAAAAGCCGATTTGCCAAAGGAGATAGTCGAAAAGAGATTCCTTTTGAGTGACCAGGCTCTCGCGATAATCCTTGTTTCGATTGACTTCACGAGTCTCCGGAAGAGAAAGGTCCTCGGGCTCGTAGGCTCCATTTTGGAAATTTTCATCCAGCTGGTTGAGAGAGCGGAGGGTTTCGTCAAAACGAAGCTCGTCCGTGTCACTCGTTCTCTCGGGGGTCTCTTCGGTGGTCGGCGCGGGCGAGCCGTCCTCTAAGATTTCCTTGGGCGTCTCCTCCAAAACAGGATTTTCAGCGATTTCCTGCTCGACCGTGGCTTTGAGCTGAGCCAAAGGGAGTTGCAGGAGCCGCAGGTACTGACGCATCTGCGGAGAGAGGATTAGTTTTTGAGTTTGACTCTGGACGAGCCGTTGTCCCAAGTCGTGTCGCATTTGAATGTGAAGATAACACTTTCAGACACGCTTGTAAAGCAAGGCACCCCAAAAGGTTCGCATTGACAGGGGTTACATAAGTTTTTATAATGCGTCAATCGATTTTTTTCATAACCTTTTAATTTTAAGGCAGTTACGATGTAGCCCTCGAGGCGAAGGGAGCGACCATTCAAGTGGCTATCTTTAAAAAGGAAGCAGCGGCGTCGGCTGCGAATCCGGTCGTGGGTGAGAAGGGCCGGAAACGGAGCTTCCCGGCCGGCCTATGGACTAAGTGTCCAAGCTGTCAGCACGTGATGTTCACAAAGACGCTACGGGAGAGTTTCTCGGTTTGTTCCAAATGCAATTTTCACTTCATCCTCGGCGCCTGGGAGAGGATTGAAAGTCTGCTGGATCCCAAAACTTTCAAGGAAATGGAAACAGGATTTGAGACACTGGATCCCTTGCAATTCAAGGCCGTGCGTCCTTACCTGGAAAAGTTGAAGCAGGACCAAAAGAGAACCGGGTTGAAAGAAGCTTGTGTGGTGGGGGAGGGAGAGACATCGGGCGTTCCCGTTGCGTTTGCTGTTACCGATTCGCGTTTTATCATGGGTTCGATGGGGTCTGTGGTCGGAGAAAAGATCACGCGCATTGTAGAGCATGCGGTGGAAAAAAAACTCCCGCTCGTGATCGTCTCTGGATCTGGGGGCGGCGCTCGAATGTACGAGGGTGTCTTGAGCCTTATGCAAATGGCCAAGACCTCTTCGGCCATCGCTCGGTTTCAAAAGACTCGCCTGCCCTTTCTTTCCATTCTCACCAACCCGACGATGGGCGGTGTGATGGCCAGTTTTGCCTCTTTGGGCGATGTCATCCTTGCGGAACCCGGAGCTCTTCTCGGTTTCGCAGGACCCCGCGTCATCGAGCAAACGATTCGACAGAAACTGCCTCCAGATTTTCAAACTTCAGAATTTCTCCTCGAACACGGGATGGTCGATCTGGTTGTGGAGAGGAAAGACCTGAAGAAGACACTGAAGCTTTTATTGGAATACTTCACCTAAGTAACCCGACGGAGAGAGACGATGGCTACCGTGGCTTTAAAGAACGTGACGAAGGTTTACGCCAACAACGTGATCGCTGTGAGCAACATTGGTCTGGAGGTGGAGGACAAGGAGTTCGTGGTGTTGGTGGGTCCTTCAGGCTGCGGAAAATCCACCACACTTCGCATGGTCGCGGGGCTTGAGCAGGTTACACAAGGGGAGATCTCGATCGGAGGCCAACTCGTCAACGACCTGCCAGCTCGCGATCGGGATATCGCAATGGTTTTCCAAAACTACGCCCTATATCCCCACATGACGACTTATGAAAACATGGCGTTCGGTCTCAAATTGAGGCACTACCCCCAGAAAGAAATCGAGCGCCGTGTCCAAGAGGCGGCCGAGATTCTGGGGATCGCGGGATTCCTCAAGCGAAGACCCAAAGA
>Ga0105164_10002662_pt1 | contig 11021 bp, 8 predicted proteins | sample VDWuncwatermetaG_FD_89674 | JGI IMG/M metagenome (GOLD analysis project Ga0105164, IMG submission 89674) | Wastewater microbial communities from Netherlands to study Microbial Dark Matter (Phase II) - VDW unchlorinated drinking water | ecosystem: Environmental > Aquatic > Freshwater > Drinking...
CGGGTTGAACCCCTTGAAAGCCGGGATCACGAACTGGGCGACCTCCGGCTTGATGAAGGTGGCCAGCCCGGCGCCGACGAGGCCCAGGACGATGGACAACGCCGAGATCCAGAACCCGACGTAGACGACCGGCTGGGCCATGCGCCAGATCGGCAGCACCGAACCGGCGTAGCAGAAGGCGCAGATGGCCAGCGCCCAGAACAGGAGGCTCGGCATGATCTTCGCCTCGGCCCCCTTGAAGTTGGCCAGCGTGGGATCGAAGTAGGTGACGATGGGTGCGCCGCCAGCCAGATTGTTGAGGCCGGCGTTGAGCGCCCTGAAGAGGCCCTCCGTCCACGGGCCGGCCAGGATGGCCAGCATCGTGATGCCGACGGTGAGGATCGTGGCGCCCACGAGCCCCGTTCGCCATCGGTACAGCATCTGGCCCAGCAGCAGGCCCATCGCCGTGAGCACGATCACGCCGAGCTGGGTTCGCGGTTGCGACTCGAGGACGGTGGCCATGATGCCGACGAAGGCGCCGGCCACCAGCAGCAGGTAGAAGAAAATGAACACGAAGAGAATCGTGCGGGACCGCGGTGACACCAGCCGGTGCGCGATAGCCGAGAGGCTGTTCCCCTCGTTGCGGACCGAGAGCACGATCGCGCTGTAGTCGCTGGCCCACCCCATGAACGACACGCCGAGCACGAGCCAGATGATCGCCGGCAGCCAGCCCCAAAGGCTCGCGGCCACGATGGCGCCCACGATGGGGCCCGCGGCGGCGATGGATTTGAAGTGGTAGCCGAACAGGATGTTGCGGTTGGTGGGCATGAAGTCCACGCCATCCATGTAGAGGGTGGCGGGGGTCGCCCGTTTCGGGTCGGACTGGATGACGTGGCGGTCGATCCGCCGGGCGTACAGCGTGTACGCGAGGTACACCGTCAACGCCCCGATGATGACGGCCAGTAAGGTGTTCATACTACCTCCCTCCACCCCGTGCAAGGTTCGATCGCGGAATCCACTGTCGACGCGGACGTTTCTCACCCCCCTTTCGGCTCGCCGTCAGATGCTTCGCGATGAGCGCATCGACCTGCGAGAAATCGGACCCGACATAACGCTCGCCGTCCACAATGAACGCGGGGTAGCGCCGGGCGCGTCGGAGGAGGGACTTGAAGAATCCCTCGATCGACGCAGCGTCTACGAGGCGGATGTTGCGCTCGGCGCCAGAGCCTTCGAAATGAACGCCAAGCACGGCGTGGCGGATGCGATGTCTCCCTCGACCGCGCCCCGCGGTCGGGTCCCACGGCTTCTTCCGGCCGCCGCGTTCACTTGTCGAGCCACACCTCCTGCATCCGGCCGAAGTTGTAGATCACGTAGTGCGGCACCAGATTCTTCACATACGGCCACGCCGCGAAGTAGTCGTTCCGCCACCCCAGCATCGGCTTCGCAACGTCCGCCTCCAGCTGTCGCTGGATCTGCAGCACCAGCGCCAGGCGCTTCCTCGGGTCGAGCTCCTGCGACTGCAGCTCGATCAGCCGGTCGACCTCGGGATTGCAGTAGTCCGTCGCGTTCCGGAGCGAGCCGCACTTGTACTGCTCGTAGAGGAGCGCGTCGGGATCGTCGATGCCGACCGCGGTGAGGTTTGCGGCGATCGTGTAGTCGCGCCGCGCGATGGCCGGGTACCAGATGGCGGATTCCATCTGCTTGAGCGTCGTCTCGATCCCCACCTGGCGGAGCTGGTCCTGCACGAACACCGCGAGGTCGACCTGGAGGCTCCAAGTCCGCGTGGCGAGCTCCGCGCGCGGCGGCTTGCCCGGACCGAAGCCGGCGTCGGCGAGCAGGCGGCGGGCGTCGGCCTTGTCGCGGGCGGCGTCGCGATAGCCGGGGAACGAGGCGAGCTCGGCGGCGGACAGTCCCCACAGGCCCGTGGGACGCGGCGGCAGCGCCGAGCTGATCGAGGCGCCGCCGTGGCGCACGGCCTGGATCCACGCGCGGCGGTCGAGCGCCATGTTGATCGCGCGGCGCACGAGCACGTTGTCGAAGGGCGGGCGCTTGTGGTTGACGATCACGTTGTCGCTGCCGCTGTTCGGCGTCTCCGTGACCACGATCGCCGGGACGGTCTTCTTCACCTGCTCCGCCATCACCTTCGTCATCTCGGTGGGGAACGAAACGTCGAGACGTCCCGCCTCGAGCGCGGCCAGGCGTGTGCCGCGCTCCGTGATGATCGGATAGCGGATCCCGTCGAGGTAAGGCCGGCCCGCGACGAAGTACTCGGGGTTGCGCTCCAGCTCGATCATCTGTCCGGGCACGTACTTCTTGAGGCGGAACGGACCGGTGCCGACACACTTCGTGCGCAGCGTGGCGAGCGGCACGTGGGCCGGCCACACCGGCGAGTAGCCGGAGGCCAGCATGGTCAGGAGCGACGGCTGCGGGCGCTTGAGGCGAAAGATCACCGTGTACGGCTCCGGCGTCTCGATCGCCTCGACGTTGGCGTACCACTCCTTGCGGGGATTGATACGTAACCGGGCCGGCGTGTCTTTCGCCTCGCGCACGACGTCGAACGTGAACTTCACGTCGGCCGCGGTGAACGGCGAGCCGTCGTGCCACTTGACGCCCTTGCGGAGGAAAAAGACGAGATTCCGGTAGCCGTCCTGCCACGACCACTTCTCGGCCAGCTCCGGCAGGATCGTCTCGGAGGTCTCGCGCGGCTTGAACGGATCGAACAGCACGAGGTTCGAGTAACAGGGCATGGCCGGCCAGAGCCCGAGGATCGTCGCGGTCTCGTGAATCGAGAAGCCGGCCGGGAGGTCCTCACCCTGCATGGCGTTGAGGATGCCGCCGCGCCTGGGCGCCTGGCCGTAGGCGGGGAGCAGCGCGAGAGCGACGAGGATGAGGGCGATCACCGTCGTGACGAGGCGCATGACCACAAACTGAGCGTCGTGCCCGTCACCGTCAATGAGCCGTGTGCCCTAGTTCTCTGGGGACAACGCATTCCTCGCGAGCTCCGAATCCTCAAGCGCTTGACATGTACAGGGGGCGGCGTATGCTCAAAACAGAATCACGAGGAGGGGGTACGCTTCCGGGTTCCGTCCTGGGGGGGTGTCCCTTCAGTTTTTGTACTCAAGCTTCTTCCTCGCTTCCTCGAGGAAGTCGAGCTTCTCACGGGCTGCCCGCTTCAGAAGTGCGGAGCAGCCCTTTCGATTGGGACTGAGCACTCGCTCGTCAGCGTTGTTCTTATACCGTTGAAAGATCCTAGCGCGAGCTGTCGTTCGAGAGCACCAGTGTGCCTGCGGCCGAGAGCATGCCGCCCATGCCGTTGACGAGTGAGACGCGGGCGCCGGGGACCTGACGGGCGCCGCACTCGCCGCGGAGCTGACGCGTGGCCTCAATGATGGGGAAGATGCCGTACATCCCCGAGTGGGTGTACGAGAGGCCACCGCCGTTGGTGTTGATGGGCAGCGTGCCGCCCGGCGTCGAGCGTCCCTCCTCGAAGAACCTCACGCCCTCGCCGCGGCGGGCGAAGCCGAGCGCCTCGAGCATGAGGGGCGGGCCCGAGGTGAAGGCGTCGTAGAACATGAGGTGATTGAAGTCGCGGTGGGTCACGCCCGCCATCGCGAACGCTTTCTCGCCGGACATCCGCGTCGACTCGCTGAAGGTGAGGTCGCCCATCTGGGTGACCATCACGTGCTCAGTGGCTTCGCCGGCGCCGCGCACGTAGACGGGCGGCTTGGCGCAGTCCTTCGCGCGGTCGGCGCGCGTGAGGACGACGGCGCCGCCGGCATCCGTCACGAGGCAGATGTTCAGCAGGTTGAACGGGTAGGACACCGGACGCGACTTGAGGACGTCGTCGACGGTGATGGGCTCGCGCATGCGGGCCTTGGGGTTGAGGGCCGCCCACTTCCGCGTCGACACCGCCACCTGCGCCCACTGCTCGAGCGTGGTGCCGTACACGTGCATGTGGCGGGTCGTGATCATCCCGAAATAGGTCGGCGCGCCGCCGAAGCCGTAGGGGAACTCGAACTGGCCGCTGAGGCTCGTGTCACGGCTGCGCGTCACGCCCACGCCCGACCGGCCGCTCTCGCCGTGCGAGATCACGGCCACGTCGCAGAGCCCGTGGTGGAGCGCGGCCACGGCGTGGCCCACCATGATGATGAACGAGCAGCCGCCGACGGTGGTGCCGTCGACGTAGCGCGGCCGGATGCCGAGCGCCTCGCCCAGGAGGGCGGGCGAGTGCTGGCCCGCGGTGAAGACGCCGTCGACGTCGCCGATCGTGAGCCCGGCATCCCGGACGGCATTGCTGACCGCCTCCAGGTGCAAGGTGAGCTGGCTCTTGTTGGGGAGGATGCCGATCTCGTCGCTCTCGTCAACGCCCACGATGCAGACGGAGTTCCTCAGCTCCTTCATCGGGGACTCCCAGGCTGGAAAAGAGGCAGCGTCACCTCGTCGGTGATCTTCGTGAAGACGATTTCCACCGGCATGTCGCAGCGGATCGCCTTGGGATCGGGCGTGACGTTGATGAGGTTCGACATCATGCGCGGGCCCTCGGCCAGCTCGATCATGGCCAGCACGTAGGGCGGCGGGATCTTCCACGCCCGGTTGAACGTCTGGTGCGAGATCTCGAAGGCGTGGAGCCGGCCCTTGCCGCTGGCCTGCATCCAGCCGACGTCACGCGCGTGGCAGCGCGGACACAGGATGCGCGGGTAGAAGAAGACGTGGCCGCAGGCGCCGCAGCGGGGCAGGAGCAGCTTGCCCTCGCGCAGGCCGTCCCAGAACGGCCGCGCTTCAGGCGTGATGGGGGACGGCAAGGGACGATCGGCTTCCATGGTTCCTCCTCGGGGCGACACTAACGTCGCCGCCCGGCATGGTAACACCACCGTGGCGAACGGACTGTGTCGCTCAACACCCGAGCGAGTGAGCCCTACACCAATCCCGTGAACCCGCTGTCTCGACCCACGCCGGATCGGCGATCCTTGACCCGCAGAGGGTCTCCGGCTAAGGTCGGTCCACTCGTCCTACAAAGGAAACCGGCCCGGCTCCCCCCATTGGAGATCCCCCCGGCATGACGTGTCCCCGGTGTCAGCAGGACAACCCGACCCACGCCAGGTTCTGCCTCGGTTGCGGAGCCCGCCTCGCGCTCGCCTGCGACTCCTGTGGCGCAGAATTACCCGGAGGCGCCCGCTTCTGCCTCCAGTGCGGCCAAGCCGTAGCCGCTGGCGCCGCGGCACCGCTTCGTTCGCCAGCCCCGGAGACGTACACCCCCAAGCACCTGGCCGAGAAAATCCTTACCTCCAAGGCCGCCCTGGAAGGCGAGCGCAAGCAGGTCACGGTTCTCTTCGCCGACCTGAAGGGCTCGATGGAACTGCTCGCCGACCGCGATCCCGAGGAGGCGCGCAAGCTCCTCGACCCCGTCCTCGAGCGGATGATGGAGGCCGTCCACCGTTACGAGGGGACCGTCAACCAGGTGATGGGCGACGGGATCATGGCGCTCTTCGGTGCCCCGCTCGCCCACGAGGATCACGCGGTGCGGGCCTGCTACGCGGCGCTCCGGATGCAGGAGTCGGGCGCGCAGTATGCGGAGGATGTCTTCCGCTCGCACGGGGTGCCCGTCCAGATCCGCGTGGGGCTCAACTCCGGCGAGGTGGTCGTCCGCGCCATCGGGTCCGATCTGCACATGGATTACACGGCGGTCGGGCAGACGACCCACCTGGCCGCCCGCATGGAGCAGATGGCGACGCCGGGCACGATCCTGCTCGCCCCCGCGACACTCCAGCTCGCCGAAGGCTACGTGCAGGTCGCGGCCCGGGGACCGGTCACGGTCAAGGGCTTGGCGGACCCCGTGGAGATCTACGCGCTCACCGGAGCGAGCGCGCTACGGACCCGGCTCCACGCTGCCGCCGCGCGGGGATTGACGCGGTTCGTCGGCCGCGACGCCGAGATCGAGCAGATCCGCCGGGCGCTGGCCCTCGCGCACGATGGCCACGGCCAGCTCGTCGCCGTCGTGGGGGAACCCGGCGTGGGGAAGTCCCGCCTCGTCTACGAGTTCACCCACTCCCACCGGACTCAGCAATGGCTCATCCTGGAGGCGGGCTCCGTGTCCTACGGCAAGGCGACCAGCTACCTGCCGGTCATCGACCTCCTCAAGAGCTACTTCAAGATCCACGATCGCGAGACCCACCGCGAGATCCGCGAGAAGGTGACGGGCAAGCTCCTCACGCTGGATCGGACCCTCGAGCCGATCCTGCCCGCCTTGCTGGCCCTCCTCGATGTGCCGGTCGAGGACGCCCGCTGGCAGGCGCTCGATCCCGCCCAGCGCCGCCAGCGCACGCTCGACGCCGTCAAGCACCTCCTGCTCCGGGAGAGCCAGGGGCAACCGCTCCTCGTGGTCTTCGAGGACCTGCACTGGATCGACGCCGAGACGCAGGCCGTGCTCGACGGTCTGGTCGAGAGTCTGCCCACGGCCCGGCTCCTCCTGCTCGTCAACTACCGGCCCGAGTACCAGCATGGCTGGGTGAGCAAGACCTACTACAGCCAGCTCCGGCTCGACGCGCTCCCGCCCGAGAGTGCGGGCGAGCTGCTGAGCGCCCTCCTGGGCGACGGCCCAGCGCTGGAGCCCCTCAAGCGACTGCTGGTCAGACGCGGGAACCCCTTCTTCATCGAGGAGAGCATCCGGACGCTGGTGGAGACGGGTGCGCTCACCCGGGAGCGCGGCGCCTATCGTCTGACCCGGCCGATCCAGGCGATCGAGGTCCCGGCGACGGTGCAGGTCATCCTGGCGGCCCGGATCGACCGGCTCCCGGCCGAAGACAAGCAGCTGCTCCAGACGGCCTCGGTCATCGGCAAAGACGTGCCCTTCGTGCTGCTCCACCCCGTGGCGGAGGCGGCGGAGGATGCGGTGCACCGGGGGCTCACGCATCTGCAGGCGGCCGAGTTTCTGTACGAGACGCGCCTCTTTCCCGATCCCGAGTACACCTTCAAGCATGCGCTCACCCATGAAGTCACCTACGGCACCCTGCTCCAGGACCGGCGCAAGGCCCTGCACGCCCGCATCGTCGGCGCCATCGAACGCTTCTATCCGGACCGTCTGACCGAGCACGTCGAACGGCTGGCCCACCATGCCGTGCGGGGCGAGATGTGGGAGCAGGCAGTCACGTACCTCCGTCAGGCCGGCGCCAAGGCAATGGCGCGATCGGCCAACCGGGGGGCGGTGAACTGCTTCGAGCAGGCGCTGACGGCCCTCGGGCATCTGCCCGAGACCCGCGAGACGCTGGAGCAAGCCGTCGATCTTCGCTTTGACCTTCGAACTGCACTCTTTCCACTCGGCGAATTCGAGCGGATCGCCGGCTGTCTCCGCGAAGCCGAAGGTCTGGCGAGGAGGCTCGACGATCAACGGCGACTCGGGCAGATGTTCGTTCATATATGCGTCAACCTCTCGATGGCTGGTCATCCGGCGGAAGCGCTCGCGTTCGGCCAGAACGCCCAGTCTCTTGCCGAGTCGCTTGGGGATGTTCCGCTCCAGGTGACGGGAAATCTCCAACTCGGCGCGGCCTGCCGTCTCACGGGCGACTATCGACGGGCCGAGAATCTTCTCCTGAAAGTCCTGCAGTTGCTCGAAGGCGATCGGAGCCGGGAACGCTTTGGCCTCGCCGGATTTCCCGCCGTGATGGCCCGCTGTCATTTGACTTGGGTTTTCGCCGACCGGGGAAAGTTCAACGAAGGGATCGCCCACGGCCAGCAAGGGATCCGCCTCGCCGAGGCGCTCGATCACCCCTACAGCTTGGCCTACGCGTGCTGGGTTCTCGCCTATCTCCAGATCACCAGGGGAGAACTCAGCCACGCCGTCGGCCTGCTCGAACGCGGGCTGGCGCTGAGTCGCGAGTGGAACCTGACCTTCTTTTCAGTGAATCACACGGGGAGCCTGGGCTACGCCTACGCGCTGTCGGGGCGGATTGCTGAGGGCATCCCGTTGCTGGAGCACGCGGTGAGCGCCACTGAGACCATGGGATTCGGACTTCTCCAGACGCTCTTCCTGGTGTATCTGGGCGAGGCGTACGTCCTCGCCGACCGGCTCGAGGACGCACTCGAATCCGCCGGGCGAGCCCTGACCCTTGCCCGCGAGCGCAGTCAACGCCCCTACGAAGCGTGGGCCCTCCGGCTCCTCGGCGAGGTCACCGCCCGCCACGATCCCCCGGAGCCCGCTGACGGCCACTACCGTGACGCGCTCGCGCTCGCCGAGGAGCATGGGATGCGCCCCCTCGTCGCCCACTGCCACCTCGGCCTCGGCAAGCTCTTTCGGCGCACGGGCAAGCGCGAGCAGGCCCGCGAGCACCTCACCATCGCCGTCACGATGTACCGCGAGATGGGCATGGCCTTCTGGCTCGAGCCGGCGGAGGCGGAGCTGAGACAATGTCACGACGGCACGAAGGGGTGGACCGAAGCATGAGAACGATCACAGACCTCTCACTCGAGGAGCAGCACGCCCTGAGCGATCTGAGGCAGGAGATCGGCAGACGATTGCCGGAGCTGCGTGTGCGCATGACCGTCTTCGGCTCGCGCGCCAGGGGCGAAGCCGAGGCTGATTCTGACATGGACGTCCTGCTCGAGGTCGAGACCGATCGCGTGGCCCCTTCCGACAAGCAGCGGCTCCGGGACATCGCGAGCGAGATCTCGCTCGCCTCTGGGATCATCGTCTCACTGCTCGTCATTGACCAGGACATCTTGAAGGAGCGCGGCGATTTTTCGCTGTTCGACAACATTCGAGACGAGGGGATCACCGTGTGAGTGAGAGAGAGATCCGGGAACTCGTGAGCAAGGCCGAGCGAAGCTTGGTGGCGGCGCGTCGCTTGCTGGAGGCTGGCGACTACGACTTCGCCATCTCGCGCGCGTACTACGCGATGTTCTATGTCGCCCGCGCGTTGCTCCTGACCCGGGACGTGCGCCGATCCAAACACTCCGGCGTCCTGGCTGCCTTCGCGTCCGAATTCGTGCGCAACGGCGAGCTGCCCTCCGAACTGTTCGCGCTGCTCCGGGACGGCTTCGAAGACCGTGGCGAAAGCGACTACGGGCTCGCCACGATCTCCGAGGATCAAGCGCGCGTCGGCATCGAGGGAGCGCACCGCTTCGTACGGGCGGTCGTGGAGCGACTCGCCACAATCCTCCGTGCCGGCGAGGAGAGATCGGAGAAGCCATCGTGAAACGCGGGTTGACGCCCCCGCTCAGACCATGAAGTGTCTCCGGTGCGGGCGCGAGAACCGTGCCGATGCCGCGTTCTGCGACGAGTGCGGCGCCGCGCTCGAAGCTTCTTGCCCAGGCTGCCGCGAACCCAATCGTCTGGGAGCCAAGTTCTGCCGAAAGTGCGGCCGGTCCCTGGGCTCAGCCCACCCCCGACTCCGATCGGTCCTGTGGCGATCCTTAGAACAGTGGAGACCTATACCCCCAAGCACCTGGCCGAGAAAATCCTTATCTCCAAGGCCGCCCTGGAAGGCGAGCGCAACCAGGTGACCGTCCTCTTCGCCGACTCAACCCACGCAAGAAATCACGTCGTATGATGACCCGGCCCCAGTATCGGAGACCGGAGAGGAGCCCATGGCTGACGAGATCCTGTGTGCCATCGCCGACGGCATCGCCACCCTCACCCTGAACCGTCCGGAGAAGCGCAACGCGATGAACTCCGCCGTGCTGGACGGGCTGCGCCGATATTTTGACGAGCTCGAGGAGAACCTCGACGTGCGCGTGGTCGTCATCCGCGGCGCGGGCAAGGCCTTCTGCTCGGGGATGGACCTGGACGAGATGAGCCGGCGCCAGCGCGAGGAGGCCGATCCGGAGACGGGGGTCACGGCGGCGCTCCAGCGGGTCGAGCGGTCGCGGCACCCGACGATCGCGATGGTCCACGGCGATGCGTTCGCGGGCGGCTGCGAGCTGGCGCTGCACTGCGACCTCCGGGTCGCCGCCGACGTCGTGCGATTCGCCATGCCGCTGGCGCGTCTGGGCATCGTCGTGCCCTTCCTGCTCGGACAGAAGCTGATCGAGATCGTTGGACCCGCGGCTGCGCGCGAAATCCTGCTCATCGGCCGGCCCTTCGATGCCCGGCGGGCCTTCGAGATCGGGATGGTGCATCGCGTGGTGCCGGCGGCGGAGGTGGAGACCGCGACCTACGAGCTGGCGCGGACGATCGCCGACAACGCGCCTCTCTCGTTGGCGGGGATGAAGGCGATGATCCAGCGCTCGATCGTCCTGCGCGAGCGCATCGAGCATGCCGACCTCGACGCACTCGTGACCCGCGCCCGCAAGAGCGCGGATGCCCGCGAAGGCGTCCGCGCCATGCTGGAAAAGCGCCGCCCCAACTTCCGCGGCGAGTGAGATAAGCTTTCTGAGCATGGAGCCGACAACGCCCGGCGTGCCCGATGATCCGCTGGCCGCCGTGCGCGACCGCGCCGAGGAGAACCTCTACTGGCGCTATCTGGGCGTCGAGGTCGACGACGCCAGACCGGGCTGGGTGCGCCTACGGGTCCCAGTGGGCGACGAGCTGCGCAACGCCCGGGGCGCGCCCGTTCACGGCGGCGTCATGAGCGCCCTCGTCGACATGGCCGTGGGCGGCGCGCTGGGGACGCTGAACGAAGCGTCCGCCGGCGGCGTGGGCCAGACGACGCTCGACCTCAACGTCAGCTTCCTCGCGGCCGCCACCACGGGGCCGATCTTCGCCGAGGGGCGGATCCTGCGCCGCGGGCGCACGGTCGCTTTCGGTGAGGCGACCATCACCGACGCGACCGGCCGGCTCTGCGCCGTCGGGCGCGCCACCTACATGATTCTGGCGCGGTCCGCGTGAGCGCGCCGCATTCCGTCGTGAAAGGGGAGACGTCATCATGGCCATTCCGATCGTCCTCTCACCCCCGATGCCCAAGCCCATCCTCGAGCTGGCCCACGGCATGCTGCCCGAGGGCTTCGAGCTGCGGGTCCTCGAACAGCAGGGGCCGGACTTCTTCAAAGGGCTGAAGGACGCGCAGTACTTCACGGGCTTCGCGCGGACGTCGCTGGGCCCCGACTTCTAC
>Ga0105164_10002663_pt1 | contig 11018 bp, 8 predicted proteins | sample VDWuncwatermetaG_FD_89674 | JGI IMG/M metagenome (GOLD analysis project Ga0105164, IMG submission 89674) | Wastewater microbial communities from Netherlands to study Microbial Dark Matter (Phase II) - VDW unchlorinated drinking water | ecosystem: Environmental > Aquatic > Freshwater > Drinking...
CCCCCGGCGGAGGCCGATAAGGATCCCATGGCCGAGACCGCCCAAATCCACCGCCCCGAGCCCCTATTTGCCACGCCGGAAGTTAGCTCGCGGCTGTACAGTAACGCCCTCTACCTGTGGGGGAACACCGTAATGACCGCCGCCGCCGGACTGGGGTTCTGGGCCTTCGTGGTGGGCCGACGCGACAGCGAGGACGTGGGACTGGGTGTGGCCGCCGCATCGGCGATGATGCTCCTGGTCATGCTGTCCCACCTGGGATTGGGCTCCGGCCTGATCCGCTTCGTTCCCGAGGCCGGGTCGCGGGCACCTCTGCTGATGAGCGCCGCCTTCAGCCTGAGCGCCCTGATGGCGACCGCTGCCTCGGCCATCTTCATCGTCGGCCTGCCGCTCTGGGCGCCCAGGCTCCAGTTCCTGCGCGAAGACCCGGCCCTCCTACTCTCCTTCTGCCTGTTCACGATTGCCGGGACCGTCTTCTGGGTCCAGGACCAAGCGCTGGTCGCCGTCCGGCAGGGCAAGGCACTCTTCCTCCGCAACCTCCTGCACAACCTGATGCGCCTGCTCCTGCCGGTGCCGTTGCTCGCAGCGTTCGGCGAGGCCACCGGGATTATCGCGTCCGTAGGTGCGCCCGTGGTCATCTCCGTAGCCCTGGGCGGACTCCTGTTCCTGCCGGCCGCCCTGCCCGGCTACCGGTCGCGCCCGGCCCTGGCCCGGGAGCCCATCGCGCGGGTTCTGCCCTTCTGCGCGGGAACTTACGTCTCGGAGTTCTTCATGGCCGCTCCCGGTCTGGTCCTCCCCATTATGGTGCTGGGCCTCCGCAGTAGCGCGGAAGGCGGCTACTTCTTCGTTGCCTGGTTCCTCGGCACCCTCCTTTCCACATTCTCCTTCTCACTGGCCCTTTCCCTGTTCGCCGAAGGTTCCCACAGCCAAGGGGAGCTGCCCAGGCTCCTCAGGACCAGCACGCCGAGGGCCTTGGCACTGGCCGCCGCGGGCGCTGCTGTCTTCCTGGTAGCCGGCGACAAGCTGCTCCTGGTCTTCGGCCGTGAGTACGCCGATAGCTCGGCGTCCCTGCTGAAGATCGTGGCCGTGTCCGCCCTTCCGGCCGCCGTCACCAACCTCTACCTGGCCGGCGAGCGGGTACGCAAACGGCTGGGCTCCCTGATCGTCACCGCCGGCCTGGTGGCCGCCGTCACCCTGGCGACGAGCTACCTTCTCCTGCCGGGCATGGGCCTGACCGGGGCCGGCATCGGCATCCTGGCCGGACAGGGCGTGGGGGCCGCGCTGGCCCTCCTTGGCGGCTTCCCTCTTCGGCGCCCCGCGCCGGCCAAGCCATCACTGACGGAAGCTCAGAGCTCCGTCCCCGTTCAGGTGGCCACGGTTCCTGACCCCTCTCCGGCGGCTGCTACCCCGGGCAGGCCCACCGTATCCATCGTAATCTGCGCCCTGAACGAGGCATCCAACCTCGTTCACGTCCTTCCTCGCATCCCTCCCACCGTCGACGAGGTCATCCTGGTCGACGGGCGCTCCACGGACAACACCGTGGGAGTGGCCCGCAACCTCCGTCCGGACATCCGCATCCTGTACCAGGACGGCTACGGCAAGGGCAACGCTCTTCGCAACGGCGTCCAGCAGGCCCGTGGTCAGATTGTCGTCACCCTGGACGCGGACGGCGAGACCGACCCCGGTGACCTCCCCGCCTTCGTCGACCAACTGATCCTGGGACACGACTTCGTGAAGGGCAGCCGCTTCGCAGGGGGCTGGCGCAATAAGCCCTTCCACCGACTGCTGGGCAACTTCCTGATCGTCAACACCTGCAATCTCCTTTTTCATACCAGGTTCAGCGACCTCTGCTCCGGCTACAACGCCTTCTGGAGCGACCTGCCTGACCGGGTCAACCTCTGGGCGGACGACGACTGGAACTACGAGCCGCTAATCATCGCCCGCGTGTTGAAGGCGGGCCTGGACGTCGTGGAGCAACCCCAGACGTACCGCGGCCGCGTCGGCGACCACAGTAAGCTCAGCAGTTGGACCCAGGGCCTGACCGCCATGAAGGTCCTTCTCCTCGAGCGCCTCCGGAACGAAGAGGGGGCAACGACCGCCCAGAGCAGGATGGACCGGCGATGAACGTAAGCCTGATCGGCGCCGGCCGCCAAGGCTGGCGCCGCGCCCGCACCCTTAGCCACGCCGGCGGCGACAAGCTGGTGGTCGTGGCCGACATCGATCCGGCGGCCGCCCGCTGCCTGGCCGACCGCTGCGGCGCCCGCGCCACCTCCGACTGGCGGGAGGCCGTTGAGCAGCCCCACATCGATGCCGTCCTGGTCTGCACCCCGCCCAACCTGCACGCGCCCATCGCGCAGGCCGCCCTCGGGCTGGGGCGGAACGTCCTGTGCGAGAAGCCGCTGGCCCCCACTTTGGCCGAAGCCCAGGCCATGGTGGACGCCTCCCGTGGCAGCACCGCCCTGCTCAAGTGCGGCTTCAACCACCGCCACCACCCGGGCCTTGACCAGGCCCACGCGTGGCTCACTGAGGGACGTATCGGCGAGGCTACTCACATCGTCTGCCGCTATGGCATCGGCGGCCGCCCCGGCTACGAGCGCGACTGGCGCGCGCAGGGCGAGATCAGCGGCGGCGGCCAGCTCATGGACCAGGGCCTGCACGCCCTCGACCTCTTTCGCTGGTTCCTGGGGGACTTCGACGCCGCCCTCGGCGTCCTCGCCACCAGCTACTGGCCCATCGAACCCCTGGAGGACAACGCCTTCGCCCTGCTCGCCAGCGATGACGGCCGTGTCGCCTCGCTGCACGCCAGTTGGACCCGCTGGCGGAACATCTTCTCGTTCGAGCTCTTCGGGCGCGACGGATACATGGCCGTCGAGGGGCTCGGAGGCAGCTACGGGACGGAACACGCAACCCTCGGTCGTCGCGCCTTCCTGGAGCCCTTCCGCGAAGAGGTCATCGAGTTCCGCGGCGAGGACTCCAGTTGGGCGGCCGAGTGGAGCGAGTTCTCGGCCGCCGTCCGCGATGGCCGCGAACCCCTGGGCAGCGGCCAGGACGGACTGGAGGCGCAGCGGATGGCCGAAGCCGTCTACCGTTCGGCCCGCTCCGGCTGCCGGGAGCGCATCGCGCGATGAGCCGGAAGCGCGCCTCAGCCAACGGGAGCCAACGCGGACCGCTGCTGTCCGTCGTCTTCACCACGCACACCGCGGAGCGGCTGCCGGACGTGGAGGAGCTTCTCGACGCCCTCCAGTGCCAGAGCTACCGGAACCTGGAGCTGATCTTTGTGGCTGAGGGTGAACGGCAGCTGGGTGACCGCGTAGGAGACTTCGCCCGGCAGCATGGGATCGACAACCTGAACGTGGTCTTCAACGACGGCCCGCCTGGCCTGTCCCCGGCCCGCAACCTCGGCGTCCGCCACGCCCGCGGCGACATCATCGCCTTCCTTGACGACGACGCGGTACCTTTCCCCGATTGGGCTCAGAACATCGTCCAGGCCTACGACGACCCTGCCATTATCGGCGTCACGGGGCCCGGCCTCCCCCTCTGGCAGGACGAGTCCCTCCGCTGGCTGCCCGAGGAGTTCTATTGGATCGTTAGCTGCACCGCCTTCGCCGGCTGGAACGAAAGACGGCCCGTGCGCAGCGCCTGGGGGATGAACATGTCCTTTCGGCGCGAGGCCTTCGAGCACTGCCGCTTCTCCCACGACGCCGGCCAGACCAACGGCGGCTTCGAGGCCTGGAAGGCCGGCCCCTTCGATGACGCCGAGTTCTCCATCAACCTCCGCCTGAAGACCGGCCGCACCATCGCCTTCGACCCCGGGGTGCGAGTCCGGCACAAGGTCTACACCTACAGGCTCTCCCCGCGTTTCATCCGCGGCCAGTCCTTCTGGCAGGGGTACACCAAGGCCTTCCTGCGGCGCACCTACCCCGCCGATGAGGATGTCCGTCGCCTCTCCCGCGAGTACGATCTGCTCCGCCGCATCTTGCTGGGCCTGCTGCCGCGCACCCTGGCCCAGTTGCCCGCATCGCCGGGGCTGGCCTGGCGCCGGCTGCGGCTCATCGGCTTCGTCCTCATGCACGTTGGCCTCGGCTATCTGGCCGGCACCTGGCCCCGCCTCGGTCGCGTCATCGCCGGGAGGTACCGATGAGCCCTACAACGACACGCCGCCAGGGCCCGACAGTCGCCCTGGCCCGAACCCATGGCCCGCTGGACGGGGACGGCATCAAGGAAGCCGTTTACAGGGCGCTGGACCTGCTGGACCACTCGCCGCCCGCCCGGCCGCAGACCGTCGCCATCAAGCCCAACCTGCGCTTCTACTGGGACTACTCCACCGGCGAGACAACCGACCCCCGCGTCGTGGCCGCCGTCATCGACTACGTCAGAGAGCGCTGGAACCCGCAGGCCCGCATCTCCGTGGTCGAAACAGACGCCTCAGCCATGCGCACGCGGCACGCCTTCCCCATGCTGGGCTACGACCGCCTGGCCGCTGAAAAGGGGGTCGAGCTGGTGAACCTCAGCGAGGACGAGATGCTGGAGCGCGAGGTCAACGTCGGCCGCCGGTCCATCTCGCTGCCCCTGCCCAGAACCCTCCACGAGGTCGATCTGTTCATCAGTTGTCCCAAGCTCAAGGTGGGGCCTTACGCCGGCGGCAACGCCCTCCACATCACCTGCACCCTCAAGAACCTCTACGGCTGCATCGGCAAGCGGCGGAAGGTGGTCTACCACCCCCATGTCAACGAGGTAATCGTTGCCGTCAACAAGCAGCTCCGGCCCCACTTGCACGTGGTGGACGGCATCGTAGCCCTGGGCAGCCGCCCGGCGCGCTTGGGCCTCATCATCGCCGGCACCGACGCCGTGGACGTGGACTCCGTCGCCGCACGGGTGGTGGGCTACAACCCCGCGCGCGTCAAGCACATCAGGCTCGCCGAGCGAGAGGATGTCGGCACCCGGCGAGGGCTGGTCACCCTGGGCGAGGACATCCGCGCCCTGGCCAGGGCCTTTCCCAAGCGAAGCCAACTGGGGTTCAAGCTCACCTGGCGCCTCCAGCTTGCTCTCCTCCGGACCTATGCCCGGCTGACCGGGGACGCTATCCCGCCCGCCCTGGACTGACCGTGGAAGGAGCGATCGCGTGCTGAGGATTGGGCTGCTGGGATTCGGCAAGATGGGCCGCATGCGATTCAAGGCGGCGCGTTTCCTGCGCGGGGCCACAGTCGTCGCCGTCGCCGACTCCTCGCGGCGAGCCCTAGAGGCCGCTCGCCGGGCGGGCGTGCCTGCTTCATACGAGGACTATCGGGAACTGCTTGCCTCCCCGGCCGTCGATGCTGTCATCATTACCCTGCCCAACTTCATGCACGAGGAGGCCATCAGCGAAGCCGCCCGCGCGGGGAAGCACGTCTTCGTGGAGAAGCCACTGGCTCGCAGCGACGACGAGTGCGCGCGCATCGCTGAGGCCGTCGAAAGCGCCGGCGTCTCCGCCATGGTGGGCCACAACTACCGCTGCTTCCCCTCCGTGAAGCGGCTCAAGCGTTCCCTCGATTCGGGCGCCCTGGGGGACATCGTCCTGTCCACATTCGAGATCGTGGACGGCCCCCTGGCGCCGTCCCTGGAGTCGCGCCCGGTGCCGGACTGGTACATGAACTCGCAGCTTATGGGCCCCTGGCTCCTCGACCTGGGCTACCACGTCATCGACCTCTTCCGCTGGTTCTTTGGCGACGCCCGCGTGCTGCACGCCTATCTGGACCGCCGTTACGGCTTCCCCCACGAGGACAACGCCGCCGTGCTGCTGGAGTCCAGTGGCGGCGCCAAGGGGACGGTCCACGCAGGGTGGTTCTCCAAGCTCATCTTCCCCAGTTTCGACTTCCGGGTCATCCTGCACGGCACCGCCGGCTTCGCCTCCACGGACCAGTACACGCCGGCCAACCTCAAGCTGCACGCCGCCGTGGAGGCCGCCAAGAACGTCCTCCGTCGCGGCACCGGCCGACGTATTCGCCCGCTGAGCTACACGTTCTACTACCCCTCCTACGTGGAGGAGCTACAGCAGTTCGTGGACAGCATCCGAGAGGGCGTGCCACCGCCGGTGACCATTGGCGACGGCTGGGAGACGGTACGAATTATCGAGGAGATATATCGGACAGCCACCCTATCGCCGGCCCTGCGAGAGCTGGCCGCGAGCGCGCAGCGGGAACTGGTGGTCCCAGCAGAAAGGATGTGATCGTTGTGAACTCCGACATCGCAGCCCAGAGCCACTTCGTGACCGGGGGCGCCGGTTTCATCGGCAGCCACCTGGTGGAGCGGCTGCTGGCGGCGGGCAAGACCGTCACCGTCTACGATAACCTGGCGTCGGGCCGCCTGGCCTGGATCGAGCGCCATCTGGAGAACCCCGCCTTTCGCTTCGAGCAGGCCGACCTCCTGAACGCCGAGCGGCTGAAGGCGGCGATGGCCGGGCACGAACTCGTCTGGCACCTGGGCGCCAACACGGACATCCCCAGCGGCTGCCGGCAGGTGGACCTGGACCTGCGCAACTGCGTCCTGGCCACCCATAACGTCCTGGAGGCGATGCGCGCCGTCGATATCCGCCGCATCATCTTCTCGTCCACCTCAGCGGTGTACGGCGATGCCCCCATCTCGCCCACGCCGGAGACCGCGGGGCCGCTCCTGCCCATATCGCTTTACGGCGCCGCCAAGCTGGCCTGCGAGACGCTCATCAGCTCCTACTGCCACCTGTTCGGCTTGCAGGCCTGGATGTTCCGTTTCGCCAACGTGGTCGGCGCCCGCATGGGCCACGGGGTCATCTTCGACCTCATCCAGAAGCTCCGCCAGGACCCCAGCCGGCTGGAGATATGGGGCGACGGCCGGCAGCGCAAGCCCTTCTTCCTGGTCGAGGACTGCATCGACGGCATGCTCTGCGCCCACGCAGCCTCTGACCAGTGGTGCGACGTGTTCAACCTGGGCTGCGTCACGACCACCCAGGTCGACCGCGTGGCCGAAATCGTCAGCGAGGAAATGGGGCTCACGGGCGTCGAAATCCAGCACACCGGCGGCCGCCGCGGCTTCCCGGGCGACGTACCCGTCCTCATGCTGAACACCGACAAGATGGAGCGCCTGGGCTGGCGCGCCCGTCACACCTCCGACGAGGCCGTGCGCCTGGCCGCCCGCCGCCTGCTGGGCAAGGCGGAGCCCGCCAGCGTCGGAAGTTCCGGTCGGACAGGGGCATAACAGTGAGAAGAGCCAGGCGCTCCAGCGATACCACTAGGGTGTGCACCCTTGGCCTCTGGCATCTCGGCTGTGTGACCTCGGCCTGCCTGGCCCGCTTGGGTTATCGAGTCACCGCTTACGATCCCGACCCCGAACGCGTGCGCGAGCTGAGCGACGGCAAGCCCCCCCTGTATGAGCCCGGCCTCTCGGAGCTCATTGCCGAGGGCCTGGCCAGCGGGCGCCTTGCCTTCACCGATGACCTGCCGCAAGCATTGACTGGGGCCGCCTTCGTCCTGTTCACCTTCGACACCCCCATGGACGACCAGGACCGCGTTGACCTGGAAGGGATCATGGCCACGGCCGTCCAGGTTGCGCCGCATCTGGAGGACGGCGCCGCCGTCGTCGTCGTCATGAGCCAGGTCCCCGCAGGCACTTGCCGCCAGATCGCCCGCAGCCTGGAGCAGGCGCCCCCGGGGCGTCGAGTCCGTCTCGTCTACAGCCCGGAGAATCTCAAGCTGGGCCAGGGCATCGACCGCTTCCTGCGGCCGCCCATGGTCGTCCTCGGCGCCGACGACGACGAGGCGCTGGACGCCGCCGAGCTGCTTTTCGCCCCCATTGGAGCGCCCAAGCTCCGCCTCGACCTGCCCACGGCCGAGATGCTGAAGCACGCCCTCAACGCCTTCTCCGCCACCTGCATCAGTTTTGCCAACGAGATCGCCGCCCTCTGCGACGAGACGGGCGCCGACGCTGTCGCCCTGGCCGACGCCATCCGCTACGACGAGCGCATTGGCCTGGAGACGCCCCTCCGGCCGGGGTTGGGTTTCGCCGGCGGTACCCTGGCCCGCGACCTCAACGCCCTCCGCGCCATCGGCGACCGCGCCCATCGCGATACCCCCCTGCTGGACGCCGTCCACGCCATCAACGAGGGCCAGAAGCAACGGGTGCTGGACAAGCTGCACGGGGTTTACGGCTCGCTGGACGGCCTCACGGTCAGCGTGTTCGGCCTTACGTATAAGCCCGGCACCAGCACCCTGCGCCGCTCCCTCAGCCTTGAACTAATCGACGCGCTGGCCGGCCAGGGCACCAACGTGAAGGCCTACGACCCCATGGCCGACATCCGCGATCTGCCGGCGGGATTCCCCGCCCATATCGGCGACGACCCCTACGAAACGGCCCGCGATAGCGACGCGCTCCTCATCCTGACGGGCTGGCCCAACTTCCGAGACCTCGACTACGCCGCCATCCGCCTGTTCATGCGCCAGCCCGTCCTCGTCGATGCCCAGAACCTGCTCGACAAGGACGCGCTGCTCGGCTACGGGTTCCGCTACCTGGGCATGGGGAGGTAGAGGTTGGCGGGCCTGCTTCAGGACAAGACCGCTATCATCACCGGCGGCAGCCAGGGCATCGGCAAGGCGATCGCCCGCGCCCTCCTGGCCCAGGGTTGCAACTGCCTACTGGTCGCCCGGACGCACAGCGCCCTCGAGGCCGCGGTAAGCGAGCTGTCGTCCATCGGCCCGCAGGTCCTCGCCCTCGCGGCGGACGTTGCGTCCCCCGACGATGCGAGCGCTCTGGTGGACCAGGCCCTGACGAACCTGGGTTCCATCGACATCCTGGTCAACTGCGCCGGGATTTACGGGCCCATCGGCCCCAGCGCAGACGTGGACCCCAACGCCTGGTGGGGTGTGCTGCGGGTTAACCTCTTCGGCACCTTCCTCTGCACCCGGGCCGTCCTGCCCCACATGCTCCGTCAGGGCCACGGGAAGGTGATCAACCTGGCCGGCGGCGGAGCCTCCACGCCCTTCCCGCGGTTCTCCGCTTACGCCGCCTCCAAGGCCGCCGTGGTCCGGCTCACCGAGACCCTGGCCGAAGAACTGAGGGGCTCTGGCGTCGACGTCAACGCCGTCGCGCCGGGGCCGGTCAACACCAGGCTGCTGGACCAAGTGCTGGCAGCGGGCGAGGTGGCCGGCCAGGAGTTCCTGCGACGCTCGCAGCAGCAAAAGGCAGAAGGAGGCACGCCCCCCGAGCGGGCGGCGGAGCTGGCCGTATTCCTCGCCTCCTCCTTGAGCGATGGCCTCAGCGGCCGCCTTATCAGCGCCGTCTGGGACGACTGGCGGAACATGGCCGCCCACGTCTCCGAGATCATGGCCTCTGACCTCTACACCCTGCGCCGGGTGAACGCCACCGCCAGCAACGGCGGCCGCCGCTAGAGATCGATCCCCATCCGACGGAAGGCGTCCCCGAACACCCGCTGTGCCAGATACTCCTGCGCCAGCGCCAGCGCGTTGGCCCGGCAGCGCCCGTAGAACTTATCGTCGCGCAGCAGCTTCAGGATCGCCGCCGCCAGCTCCTCCGCATCGTAGTCGATGACGATGCCGGCGCCCGCCCTCTCTATCTCGGCGGCGATGGGCGGCACGCGCGTGATGACCACCGGCAACCCCCGGGCCAGGTAGGTCTTGGCCCGCGAGTCGCTGTACCTCTTGTGGGTACCGGGCCGCGGCTCGTACAGGGCCAGGCCCAGCCGGTGCCGCTGCACCACCCGGCTGTACTCGCCCTCATCGGGAATGAACCCCAGCACATCGAAGTGCTCCTCCAGGCCCGTTTCCCTGATGCGGCGGCGCAGCGCCCGCGGGAACTCCTGGTATGTGGTAACCGTCACCTTGGCCTGAGGCTCCCGCTGAAGCACCTGCGGCATCGCTGCCAGGAGGAGCTCGAACCCATATCCAGCGCCCACCAGGCCCGAAAAGAGGACCGAGCCACGGGGCACCTCCTCGGGCGGCAACCAGGATATCTCCTGCTCCTCGATCGGATCGCCCACCGTCAGAGCCCGTTCTGCCGGTAGGCGCACACCTCGCTGAAGCCGGTGTTCGGCGATGGTCGGCACCACGTCCCAGTTCCAGTCCGCCTGCTCGGCTACCAGTTGGTCCAGTCGCAGATACAGGTCGTTCAGCAGCCGGTTCTCGAACCGCCGCGGATGATAGTCGTGGGTCCAGAAGATCGTCCGCCCAACCAGCCCCAGTCGCCTCAGCGCGAGCCCGAGAAGCGCGAAGTGCGGGCTCCCCGACACGTACAGATGGTGCTGGCGTCTCAAGCGCAGCAAGAAGTACGAGGTCAGGACCAGGTCCCCCAGGTACGATAGAGCGCCCCAATGCCGCTCCCGTGGCACGATCCGCTCCACCATTTCGCTCCCGTTCCGGTGCAGCAACTGCGACCGCCTGACCAGGTCCTCCGCGAAGGGGTGGCCGATGAAGTTGGTCTCGCGGGCCCTTCGCCCTTGGGCCAGGAACCGCATGAGGTCCGGTAGTGGCCCGGCGGGGTTGTTCCCGCCCACCAGCAGCACCCGCATATCCCGGAGCTTCACCGGCGGTCCCCAACGGCCACACCCGCGCCAGCCCGCGCTCGACTCTCGCTGTCGGTCGACACCGCATCCTGGGGCGTGGGGATGCGCTTTACGCAGACCATACCGCCTCCGATCTCAGGGATGTAGTACGACAATGGTGTCGCCAGTATCCAGACGGCGTTGGCGAGAAGGCGCAGCCACTCGGGCAGGGGTGAGTTCTCCCGCGCGATCAGCCCGCCCATGCCCCGGAGCCCCGACCCGCGCACCGTGTACCCCAGCCTGCGCAGCGCTCCCGGAGTCCAGGCGCTCCTGTGCGCCTGGTACTCGTTCCCGTCATAGGCGTGCTGGTCGCATTCCCCCACCGGTGTCGTCACGATCACCTGCCGCCGGGCCACCCGTTCCATCGACGCCAAGAGCGCGAGCCCCTCCTGGTGCTCCAGATGCTCCAGGACCTCGCCACAGAAGACCACATCGAAGGCATCCTCGGCGAAGGGAA
>Ga0105164_10002664_pt1 | contig 11017 bp, 7 predicted proteins | sample VDWuncwatermetaG_FD_89674 | JGI IMG/M metagenome (GOLD analysis project Ga0105164, IMG submission 89674) | Wastewater microbial communities from Netherlands to study Microbial Dark Matter (Phase II) - VDW unchlorinated drinking water | ecosystem: Environmental > Aquatic > Freshwater > Drinking...
AGAAATAACCGAAGAACAGGAGAATATCGTGCCTTCCGCACCTTAAATTCGGCGTAATCGAAAAAATTTGATCGTCGTAGATGAAATCGAGATTGGAAAGTGAATTTATAGAGGTGCCCTGAATTTCGTCAGCATTGGCTGCAGCAGTAAACCACCCGGCTTCCAAATCCTGTGCCGATTTTAAGAAGCTCAGCGCTTGCATCATTCTCCTGCCATTTTCTTCACCATACGGCACCACCAAATCAACATCTTCTGTCGCCCGCGGGAAGCCATGCAGCGCGAGCGACTGACCTCCGATCAAAATGTAATCGACTTTATTTTCTTGCAGGCTGGTGATCAGGGTTCGCAAATCATGCAGTGTGTTCATTTAACCACCGTTGTCTTTTCCGCATCCGCTCAGCGTCCAGTTGGTCAAACCAGCGTTGCGGGCCACGCCAGACCCCGCCACGACGAAAATCCGGAATACCCAAAGATTTCGCTAGCTCGCTGGCTCTTATCCCGGCAAGCCACTTCTCTGCGTAGGTCTCCGGCTTTCTTTTATTTCCGACAATTCGCATGGGGTTGAGTATAGGCGGTGCGGCGGGCTGGGGCAATACGCAAACAAACTTCTAAGATTTTGTAGCGTGCGCCGTGCGCACGAAACTTACCTGGGTTCGTGCGCACGGCGCACGCTACTTTCCTCGTCGGTCAGTTTCGTAGGTCACGTTGCGAAGCTACGTGACAACGGTGTCAGGTAGCTTCGCAATCTGACCTACGGGCTTTACCCACCAATTTGACCTTGATCAACGCCGCCGATGTCTCCACCACCGCCACTGTTGCGGCAGGCAATATAGACACCTGTTTCGTCACCGGCACCACGCTCGACGCAAGGCTTTATTCGCCGTACATCTGGGTGATGAGGTGGCGCAGACGCGCCGCGACAGCGGGCGTGAGCTGATCGATTTTTTTGCCGAGGCGCTGTTTGCTGAGGCTGCGAATTTGATCCGGCGCGATTTCCGCTTTCTTTTTCGCGCAAACGATTTGTATGCGGCTGCGCCACTGCGGATGCAGTTGCGTGGTCAACGGGCAGACCACCACGGTGTCGAGATGGCGGTTCATTTCGTTCTGGCTCACGATCACCACCGGTCGTGTTTTGGCGATTTCGCTGCCGCGTGTCGGGTCGAGGTCGGCCAGATAAATGCCGTAGCGCTCGATTTCACGCTCGCTACCGCGTTCGATGTTGCCCCGCAATTTGCGGGCTATCATGGCGCATCCAGGGCATCCAGCCCATCCGCAATCGCGCTGTCCAGATCACGCCAATCTTCGCGGTGGCGCGCCATGTCTTGATAGGTCGCATCCCAGGAGAGGCGCTTGTCCTTGTTGCCGCGCAATAACAATCCTTCGGCGCGATGCTCGGCCACCACCACGTCGCCGATGGCGTATTTCTCCAACACGGCTTTGGGCAGGCGCACACCGCGCGAATTGCCGATGGGGACCACTTTCATTTCGAGCGATGCTTTGGCGTTTTGCACGGGGGTCTCTCCAAGCGTTAATTTGATGTGGTCACTGCAATCACTTTTCAAATTTTGGTCAAGCGCAACCGCGCGGTTTGCAGGGAAACGCTCCATGCACCCTTGGTATTGCTGCGTAGGTCGGGATTTATCCCGACAGCAAGGCAAGTTGCCGGGCTGATAAATTGTCGGGCTGAAGCCCGACCTACGGGACTTGCTCCCCGCCCCCCCTACATCGCCAGCAGCAGCCCGTTCAAGCGTTTCACGAACCCCGCCGGATCGTCCAACTGGCCGCCTTCGGCGAGCAGGGCCTGGTCGAAGAGGAGGTGGCTCCAGTCGTGGAAACGCGAATTTTTGCCCGTGGTGTCCTCAGTTTGGTGTTCGGGCTCGTATTTTAATTTCTGCACGATCTGGTGGTGCGGGTTGATTTCCAGGATCGGTTTGACCTCGCCGATTTTTTGCCCGGCGGCTTTCATGATGCGTTGCAGGTTGCCGCCCATGTCGTGCTCGTCCGCCACCAAACACGCTGGCGACTCGGTCAAGCGCCAGGTGAGGCGCACGTCTTTGACCTTGTCGCCGAGCGCGGCTTTAATTTTGTCGATCAGCTCGCGGTAATCCCCGGCTTCTTTTTCGTGTTCTTTTTTCTCGGCCTCGTCTTCGAGCGCGCCCAGATCGAGGCTGCCCTTGGTCACGGCCTGCAACGCCTTGCCGTCGAATTCGGCCAGGTGTCCCACCACCCATTCGTCGACGCGCTCGGATAGCAGCAGCACCTCGATGCCTTTTTTGCGGAACACTTCGAGGTGCGGGCTGTTTTTGGCGGCCGCAAAACTGTCGGCGGTGACGTAATAAATTTTGTCTTGGCCGGGCTTCATACGCGCGACGTAATCGGCGAGGCTGACGCTTTGCGCGTCCGTGTCTGCCAGGGTGCTGGCGAAGCGCAGCAGTTTGGCGATGCGCTCGCGGTTGGCGGCATCTTCGCCGACCCCTTCTTTGAGCACCTGACCGAATTCGCGCCAGAAGGTGGTGAATTTATCCGTGTGGTTGTCGGCCAAATCCTCGATCGCGCCGAGGATTTTTTTGACCGCGCCGGCGCGGATGGCTTCGATGTCTTTGGACTGCTGCAAAATCTCGCGCGACACGTTCAGCGGCAGGTCTTGCGCGTCGATCACACCGCGCACGAAACGCAAATAATGCGGCATCAGCTTGTCGGCTTCGTCCATGATAAACACGCGGCGCACGTAGAGCTTGATGCCGTGGCGACGCTCGCGCTCGTACAAGTCGAACGGAGCGACCGCGGGGAGGTAGAGCAACTGCGTGTATTCCTGCTTGCCTTCGACTTTGGCGTGGACGTGCGCCAGCGGCGCGTTGAAATCGTGCGCGACGTGTTTGTAAAACTCGTCGTATTGCTCTTGGGTAATGTCGTTTTTGGAGCGCGCCCACAACGCGCTGGCCTGGTTGACGCTCTCTTCTTCGTCGGTTATTTTTTGCTCGCCCGCCTCCTTGTCCCACTCCTCTTTTTTCATCAAAATCGGCAGCGTGATGTGGTCGGAATACTTGCTGATGATGCCGCGCAGCCTCCAATTTTGTAGCAAGTCGTCTTCGCCTTCGCGCAGGTGCAGCGTGATTTCGGTGCCGCGCGATTTTTTCTCGACCATTTCCAGCGTGTAGTCGCCCTCGCCCGCCGACTCCCAACGCACCCCGTGTTCCGCCGTCAGCCCGGCGCGGCGCGTGACCAGCGTGACCTTGTCGGCGACGATAAACGACGAATAAAACCCCACGCCGAACTGGCCGATGAGGTTCGCGTCGCGGGCCTCGTCGCCGGATAGCGCGTTCAAAAATTCGCGCGTGCCGGATTTGGCGATGGTGCCGATGTGGTCGATGACTTCCTGGCGCGACATGCCGATGCCGTTGTCGGAAACGGTGAGGGTGCGCGCGGCTTTGTCGTAGCTGACATGGATCTGGAGGTCGGGGTCGGCCTCGTACAGCGCGCCGTCCTTGAGGCCTTCAAAACGCAGCTTGTCGGCGGCATCGGAAGCGTTGGAAATGAGTTCGCGCAGAAAAATTTCCTTGTTGCTGTACAAGGAGTGGATCATCAGCTTGAGTAGTTGCTTGACTTCAGCCTGAAAACTCATGGTCTCGGCAGCGGTGGGGGTAGTGGTTGCAGCGGTCATAATGTGGCTCCGTTTGAAAAGGAAATAATAAGTAGAAAACTGCAAAGGTTATGGGGACAAAATCCACCATTTCAAGGCGGGGCGGGGTAACCACCGCCAACCTGCAAAACTGCTTACACAGAGGTAACAGAGGAAGCAGAGGAATTCAAAATCTTAAAACCATGCCAAAATCTTTTTTTTGTTTTGGTTTTTCCTCTGATGCCTCTGTTTCCTCTGTGTCTAAAGCATTCTGCCCCATCGTGCGTTCTCACGCGAAGCGTGGGAACAATCAATTTGAGGTAAGATAATTCCATGCTCCCCTTCCGCCTTTTCCTGTTTTTCATGCTTGCCCTTGTTGTCACGCTGCCAGCATTGGCACAGACGGCCACCTTGCCCCTTGAAAAAATAAAACTGCCGCCAGGTTTCAAAATTGAGGTCTGGGCGGAGGTGCCGAATGCGCGGCAATTGGCATTGGGCAAAAACGGCACGGTGTTTGCCGGCTCGATGTCGGCGGGCAAAGTTTATGCGATTACCGAACACGGCGACAAACGCGATGTCGTCACGCTGCTCAGCGGCCTGAACATGCCGGTGGGTGTGGCATTTCATCAAGAGTCTCTGTATATTTCCGAAGTCAGCCGCATTTTAAGGTTGGACCTGGCGGAACAAAATCTATCGCCGCCGCGCCCGCCCGTAGTGGTGACAGATCGCTTTCCCAAAGACCGCTCTCACGGTTGGAAGTTTATCGCTTTTAGCCCGGACGGCTGGCTCTATGTACCGGTGGGCGCACCCTGCAACATCTGCGCGGCGGATCAACGCTACGCGCTGATTTCGCGTATCCGTCCCGACGGTTCCAACTACGAGGTGGTCGCAACGGGGGTGCGAAATTCCGTGGGCTTCGATTTTCATCCGCAGACCGGCGCACTTTGGTTCACCGACAACGGGCGCGATTGGTTGGGAGACGATGCGCCGGATGACGAGCTGAACCACCTGCCAAAAACCGGATTGAATTTTGGCTTTCCTCGTTGCCACGCGGGCGATGTCGCCGACCCGGAATTTGGCGGCAAAAATGCTTGCAAAGAATTTGTGCCGCCCGCCGCAAAATTAGGTCCCCACGTCGCGCCGCTGGGGATGCGCTTTTACACCGGCAAAATGTTTCCGCCCGAATATCGGCAACAAATTTTTATCGCCGAGCACGGTTCGTGGAACCGAAGCAAAAAAATCGGCTACCGTATCAAGGTGGCGCATCTCGAAGGCGACAAAGTCGTCAGGCAGGAAATTTTTGCGGAAGGCTGGCTACAAGGCGAAGCCGCTTGGGGCAGACCGGCGGATGTGCTGGTGATGCCGGACGGCGCGCTGCTGGTGGCGGACGACCACGCGGGGGTGATCTACCGCATCGCTTACCGCGCCCCTTGAGGGCGATGGCTTGGCACGCGGGGCGGAAGTTACACACCAGTCAGAAATTAAAACAACACCACGCTGCGAGTCGGGTTTTGTAGGTCGGGCTATGCCCGACAACTCGCACCGTTGTCGGGCATAGCCCGACCTACAAAGTCGCGTCTGATGTCGCCCATATTCCTGACTGGTGAGTAAGGTATAATAATCGTCGCTTTATCTATAATAATTAACTCATCTTGGGGGGTTGATCGTGAGAATCGCATTGCTCGAAGACGACAAGGAGCAGGCCGACCTGGTCAAGCTGTGGCTGGAGAAAGCCGAACATAGCTGCCACGTCTCCGGGCGCGGCAAAGACTTCATCCGCAAAATCAGCCGCGAGAGCTTTGATCTTTATATGCTGGACTGGGAAATTCCCGACATCAGCGGGATCGAGGTGGTCGAGTGGATACGCAACAATATCAAGGAGCGGGTGCCGGTGTTATTTGTCACCGCGCACGACACCGAAGCCGACATCGTCACCGCCCTGGAAAAAGGCGCGGATGATTACATGATCAAACCGATGAAGCAGGCGGAAATGCTGGCGCGCATCAACGCGCTGATCCGCCGCAGCAAACCCAAAGCAACAGCGGGCGAAACCCTCGATTTTGGGGCGTATCAAATCGACACCGCCAACCGCCGCATCAGCGTCAACGGCGAAGACATCCCGCTCACCGCCAAAGAATATGAACTGGCTTTATTTTTATTCAAAGAGCACGGCAAACCCTTGTCGCGCGGGCATTTGCTCGAAAGCATCTGGGGCAAGGACGCGGACCATCAAGACACCCGCACCGTCGATTCGCACATCAGCCGCATCCGCAAAAAACTCGCCCTGCAGGAAGAAAATGGCTGGCGCTTAACCTCCATCCACCAATACGGCTATCGGCTGGAACGGGTGGTGTAGGGGCGGGCTGCGCCCGCCCAGGGCGGATGCAATCCGCCCCTACCGAGCGGGCAGGCACGGGAGCCTGCCCCAATACTGTTAGATTAAGCCGTTCGTGGTGAGCCTGTCGAACCACTAGCACCCTTCGACAAGCTCAGGGCGAACGGTGGGGGAGGACAAATCTAACAGTATTGGGGCCTGCCCCTACATCCACCCTCCCGTCCCCTAAAACACGCCCCCTAAAAATCTCCGCCCGTTGCGCCGAGTTGTCGTAAAATCCCGTAAGCATCGCTGTTGGGCATAATCTCAAAGGGGCGCACCATGAAAAATTTCTGGAAAGCCGATTGGTTTGTAGGTGTTATGGTGTCGCTGGCATTTTTATTGACCAGCGGCGGCGATTTGCTGCAAAGCTTGGAGCGCAAGGCGTACGATCTGGGCGTGGCGGCATCCGGCAAAGCGCCCAGCGACCGCATTGCGGTAATCGCCATCGACGATCAAAGTATCGCCAACATCGGTCGCTGGCCGTGGCCGCGCGATGTGCACGCCAAGATGGTCGATATCCTGAGCCAGGCCAAAGTCAAAATCATCGGCAGCACGGCATTGTTTATCGAGCCGCAAATCGATCCCGGCCTGGTTTATATCGGCAAGCTCATCGACCTTTACGCGCCACCCAACGCGGCAGGCGAAAATGTCCCGCCCGCCGCACCCTCCCCCGACCTCGCCAAATTCGGCGCGATTTTGCAGGAAGCCGAAGACGCGCTCAACACCGACCGCAAGCTCGCAGAAAGTTTTGCGAATGGCAAAAACGTGGTGTTGCCGATGGTGTTTGATTGGGGCGCGCCGCTGGGCAAACCCGACCAGGCACTGCCCGAATTCGTTTTCAAAAACGCGCTGACACAGGTTAAACCGGGCGGCGGTGAAGGCGGCGCGCTGCCGACGCTGGCGGTGCAATTTCCCATCGAAAGCCTCGCGCAAAGCGCGGTCGCGCTGGGGCATGTCAACGTCGCCAACGATGTCGATGGCGCGGTGCGCTCAGAGCCGCTGGCGATCAATTATTACGATCAATATTTCCCTTCGCTGGCGTTGATGATCGCCGCCAAAAGTTTGAACCTGGACGCGAAAAATATCACCGTGACGCTGGGTGAAAACGTCCAGGTCGGGAATCTCAAAATCGGCGTGGACGAATCCACGCGCATGTACACGCACTTCTACAAAGGCACGGCGGACAAACCGGCGTTCGTCGTCGATTCTTTTTTCGACGTGTTCATCGGCAAAATTCCGCCCGACAAATACCGCGACAAAATCGTGCTGATCGGCGCGACCGCGCTCGGCGTAGGCTCATCGCAAGTCACCCCGGTGTCGTCCAACAGCGCGCCGGTCATCACCTTGGCGCACACGGTGTCGAGCATCCTGCAACAACATTTTTTCGTGGTGCCGGGTTGGGCGAAAATCGCCGAATTCGGCATTTTTCTGCTGATCGCCGTTTATTTGACCGTGCTGCTGCCGCGGCTCAAAGCCGCGCTGGGCTTCGCCGCCACGGTGGGCATTTTTGCCGCGCTGGTGGGCGCACACTTTTTGCTCATGGCCGGACAAGGGCTGTGGGTGCAACTGATGATTCCGGCGACGCTGCTGTTGGTGGGACACGGTTTGCTCACCACCAAGCATTTCCTCGTCACCGAGCGCGGCAAGGAAAAATCCGAAGCAGAATCGGCGGAATCGAACCGCATGTTGGGGCTAGCGTTCCAGGGGCAGGGGCAGTTGGATATGGCGTTCGACAAGTTTCGCAAAGTGCCGATGGACGCGGGCATGATGCAGGTGCTCTACAACCTTGCGCTCGATTTCGAGCGCAAGCGCCAGTTCAACAAAGCCGAATCGGTATACCAGCACATGTATGCGCATGACCCCAAATACAAAGACCTCGAACAAAAAATGGGGCGCGCCAAAAACCTTTCCGAGACCGTCATGCTCGGCGGAGGCGGCGCATCTTCCGCCATCGGCGGCACGGTTATCATGGAAGGCGGCGGTGTCGAGAAACCGATGCTGGGGCGTTATCAGATCGAAAAAGAATTGGGCAAAGGCGCGATGGGCGTGGTGTATTTGGGCAAAGACCCCAAAATTGGCCGCGTGGTGGCGATCAAAACCATGGCGTTGGCGCAGGAATTTGAGGCCGATGAATTGGAAGCGGTGAAGGAGCGATTCTTCCGCGAGGCCGAGACCGCCGGGCGCTTGTCGCACCCCAACATCGTCACGATTTACGATGCCGGTGAAGAACACGATCTCGCCTACATCGCAATGGAATTGCTCAAGGGCAAGGATTTGGTGCCTTACGCCAAAGCCGCGAATTTGCTGCCATTACCGACGGTGATGAGCGTCGTCGCGCGCGTTGCCGAAGCCCTCGATTACGCGCACTCGCAGAACGTGGTGCACCGCGACATCAAACCCGCCAACGTCATGTATGACCCGGAATCGGATTCGGTCAAAGTCGCGGATTTTGGCATTGCGCGCATCACCGATTCTTCCAAAACCAAAACCGGCATGGTGCTGGGCACACCATCGTTCATGTCGCCCGAACAGCTCGCTGGCGCGAAAATTACCGGGCAGTCGGATTTGTTTTCGCTGGGGGTGTCGCTCTACCAACTGTGCTGCGGCGAGCTGCCGTTCAAAGGCGAATCCATGACGCAGCTCATGTACAAAATCGCCACCGAGCCGCCCGCCGACCTGCTCGCGGTACGCGCCGATATACCGCCGTGCTTGCTGGCCATCATCATGAAGTCGTTGGAGAAAGATGTCGCCAAACGCTATCAAACGGGCGGGGAAATGGCGCGGGATTTGCGCGCGTGTATGGCTGAGGAATCGGCATCGGGATCCGGGGCAGCGATGGATATCGCGCTATGATGCGGCCGATCAGCGAATGCCGCTTGCTTGCGATTACATCTCCTGTGGGTGCGAATTTATTCGCACATCTTCCGTGTCGGTCGGAAGCCAATGTGCGAATAAATTCGCACCCACAAGACGGGGGGCGGGGGACGATCCCCGCATCGTTGCAGCCAAATTTGGTTATTCCAACACCTGCACCCTGTTGACGAAATACCCCGTGTCGCCGAAACAGTTGGTGGGGATGCCGCGATGCTCAAAGTAGCCCAGCGTCACGCGCTTGCCCATCATGCTGTTCAGTTTGTCGGCGAGCGCCGCGTCACGCACCGTGAAATTCCACAACACCGGCGCAACGCCGGGCACGCTGGTCATCGCCAACTCGCCTTCGTAAGTCTTACACAACCAACCTTTGCGCGAGAATTTTTGCAAATAACCGGCGCGTTCGCCGTCGGAATAAGAAAAATTCAGCACGAAAGCGAGATAGGCGGCGAGCAAAACTATCGGCACGAGCATCAACACCAGCAGCCATTTTTTGGCAGCGGATTTTGGTTTGGGGGTGGCGGGTGTGTCGGTTGGGATCATATTGGTTTTGCATGTAGGGGCGGGTTCTAAACCCGCCCGCGTATTGGGTTATGGGCACCTCTATAAATTCAAATTTTGTGAGCAACGAAGTGTTGCGACAAAATTTTGATTTACCGAGGTGTCCTTATGCAAGCAGGGCGGGTTTAGAACCCGCCCCTACCGAATGGCGAACGCGCACAACGCCATCAGCGGCTGCGGGAATAATCCCAACGCCAACACGGCGATGCCGTTGACGCTGATGAGCAGCCGCATATCGGTTTGCGGCAGGATCGCCGCGTCGCTTTCCGGCGCGTCGAAATACATGAGCTTGACGATGCGCAAATAATAAAACGCGCCGATCAGCGAGAGCAGCACCGCCACCACCGCCAGCCACACATAGCCCGCGCCCAACACCGCTTGCAACACCGACAGCTTGGCGTAAAAGCCCACGGTAGGCGGCACGCCGGCCATGGAGAACATCAGCAGTAGCATGATAAAGGCGTACCATGGATTGCGGCGGTTGAGCCCTTTGAAGTCATCCAGCTTGTCGGCCTCGAAGCCTTTACGCGACAGCAGCAACACCATACCGAAGGTGCCGAGGCTCATCAGCACATACACCATCACGTAAAACATCGCCGAGCTGTAGCCATTTTGGTTCGCGCTCAAAATGCCCAGCAACATGAAACCCATGTGCGAGATGGTGGAGTACGCCAGCATGCGCTTGATGTTAGTTTGCGCGATGGCGGCGAGATTGCCGACCGCCATCGACAGCACCGCGAGCATCACCAGCATCCCTTGCCAATCCGATGCCATGCCGCCCAAGCCATCCGCCAACAAGCGCATCACAAAACCGAACGCGGCGAGTTTGGGCGCGGTGCCGATGAACATGGTCACCGCCGTGGGCGCGCCCTGATACACGTCCGGCACCCACATGTGAAAAGGCACCACGCCGAGCTTGAAGCTGATGCCGGCCACGATGAACACGAGGCCAATGACCAGCACCGCATGGTTCGCTTTGCCCGCATAAATAGCGTTGCCGACACTGGTGATCGAGAGCGAGCCGGTCGCGCCGTACACCATCGACATGCCGTAGAGCAGGAAGCCGGAAGCGAGCGCGCCCAGCACAAAGTATTTCATCGCCGCTTCGGTGGCGATGGCGGAATCGCGCTGCAACGCCACCATCGCGTAAAGCGACAGCGACAACAACTCCAACCCCAAATATAGCGTGAGAAAATGGTTGGCCGAAATCATCACCATCATGCCCAGCGTGGCGAACAGCGTCAGGCTAAAAAATTCGCCGCTGAACAAGCCGCGCAGCGTCAAGTAGTCGCGCGAATACACCAGAAAAGCCGACACCGAAACATACACCACCAGCTTGAGCATGTCGGCCATGACATCATCGACAAACATGTCGGAAAAAATAAACGACACCTCAGTGTGGCTACCAAACAGCGTGATCGCCGCCGTGCCGAACAAGGCCGCCTGCGTCAGCACATAGGAGACGTACGCGCTGTTGTGCCCGGCACGATCCGTCGCCAAGCTGCTCAACAGCACCACCGCCACCATGCCCAGCATAAATAGCTCGGGGTAGAGCGCGGCCAAATCGGAAGGTACAAATTTCATCAGCA
>Ga0105164_10002665_pt1 | contig 11014 bp, 9 predicted proteins | sample VDWuncwatermetaG_FD_89674 | JGI IMG/M metagenome (GOLD analysis project Ga0105164, IMG submission 89674) | Wastewater microbial communities from Netherlands to study Microbial Dark Matter (Phase II) - VDW unchlorinated drinking water | ecosystem: Environmental > Aquatic > Freshwater > Drinking...
AATGCTTTAACAATTGCCTGATTTTAGACTCAGAAACTTTTGAACGGTTTGCATACTTGTTTTTCATTGCCCTGACTATGTCCAAAGCTTATTGCTACCCTCTGTTCTAGTCAAGACCCTAAAAATATAAAGGTAAGGGCACGAAGCACCATGCCCCTACTAATCATTATGGCCAATTTGAAATTCCTCTGTATATTCTCGGTGAACTCTGTGGCGAAATAGTTTTCATTGTTTTATACGTAGATTGGAGCAAAAATTGTTCAAGCCTACAAAAAATAAGCTCAGTATTTTTTTCCTGATCTTAACATTTCTTCCGCTGATTGTCATGCGCTTGATAGTCTATCCGTTTACCTTTCAAGTCTTGAAAACGGAAATCATTAAGAACCTGGAAGGTGCAGTCCGCAAGCAGACAGAGCTAATTACAAAATGGATGGAAGAGCGTACTGCCGATGCACATCTCATCGCTAATAATCCCTTCATCCTTCACGTTGTACGGTCTAGCACAGGAAATACTGAACATACAGAATTATTAAAGTATCTGGATACGAACAAATACTTTGATTATTTATGGAAGGCATATGGTTACAAAGAGGTGCTCATTACCGACCGTGATGGTGTCATAAGGATTGCATCAAAAAAGGAGCTTGTAGGCACAGATATTTCAGCAGAGGATTTTTTTCGCTTTGCTATCAGTGGGACTTTTTTTACCTCCAATATCATACCTTCAGACGTTCCTATTGAAAATGAAAATGGTACTCCGGAAGTTGGCACACCCACCATGCTTGTTTCTGCGCCAATAAAGGACAAATCGAATCTTGTTGTGGGCACGGTTACATTGAGAATAGATGTCTCTGAAATAAACACGATGATGCAGAATATTCATATCGGCAAGACAGGAGAAACCTATTTGATTAACGGATACGGATACATGCTTACAGAGTCCCGCTTTGCAGAAGAATTGAAAGGACACCACCGAATCAATAAAAGATCTGCTTTAGAATTGAAGATTGTCGATCCAAAGACGGGTATCATGACGAAGGGAGTCAGTGAATGTCTTAAAGGCTCTGAAGGGTTTGATGCCAATGGATACGTCGATTATCGCGGCGTTAATGTTTTGGGATTCTGGCACTGGATGCCTGATTATGGATGGGGAGTAATTGCCGAGATTGACGTCGACGAGGGCTATGGCAAACTTTACGAACTGCGTAATTACATCTTGTTCATCTTCGGGATGGTTGCAATGGCTGTTGTTATTGTCGCCTTTTTTTTAGGCAAGAAGATTTCTGCACCAATTCATTACATCACAGAAACAGCCAAGAAGATTGCTAGTGGTAGTTACAACGCCAGAATCCCTTATAAATCGAGCGATGAGATTGGGGAGCTTGCATGCGCTATTAATACGATGGCAGAAGCGCTGGAAGTAAAATCACAGCCACCAAAGTCCAGTAACACGATTGAAACGCAAGGAAAAATTTAAGTGCCAATAAAAAACCCAAAAAAGGATTTATTTGACACACAGGCAATTACCACAAAGAAACATCCATTGGCCGATCGCATGAGGCCGCAAAATTTGAAAGACTTCGTGGGACAGGAACACCTCGTTGGATCCAACAAAATCCTGCGAAGACTGGTGGAAAATAAGGAATTGATATCTCTGCTTCTTTGGGGACCTCCCGGCGTGGGGAAGACAACGCTGGCGTCTATCATTGCCCAAGCAATGGATGCCCACTTCGTTGCCTTCTCGGCTGTACTATCAGGTATCAAGGATATCCGTGAGGTTATTGAGGAGGCCAAGGATCAACTCAAATATTACAATAAAAAAACCATACTTTTCGTAGACGAGATCCATCGATTTAACAAGGCTCAGCAAGATGCCTTCCTGCACCATGTGGAAGATGGCACGATTACGCTGATTGGCGCCACGACAGAGAATCCTTCCTTCGAGGTCAACGCCCCTCTCTTATCGCGCTGTAAGGTATTGGTATTGGAACAACTCACCGAAGACCACCTCAAGACCATTATGACTAACGCCCTTTCGGATAAAGAGCGAGGGATCGGCAATTTAAAGGTAGAGGTTCAGGACAATGCCTTTGATTTTACCGCGCGTCTCTCTCACGGGGATGCTCGGGTAGCATTAAATACCCTGGAAGCGTCTGCTATGCTCACGAAACCGGATCAAGGGGGTAAACGAACAGTAACACTAGAAATCGCCCAGGAGGCTATGCAACGCAAGGCGCTCCTTTATGACAAGGGAGGCGAGGAACACTATAACGTAATTTCTGCATTTATCAAATCCATGCGTGGCAGCGACCCTGACGCAGCCCTTTACTGGCTGGCACGCATGCTGGATGCGGGTGAAGATCCGCTCTTTGTTGCACGGCGTATGGTCATATTCGCCTCAGAGGATGTTGGAAATGCCGACCCTCATGCCCTCCAGTTAGCGGTAGCCACTAAGGATGCCTTTGACTTTGTGGGAATGCCCGAAGGGTGGATACCTTTGGCCCAGTGTGTCACGTATCTTGCCTGTGCGCCAAAGAGTAACGCCGCCTATATGGCTTACCTAGCGGCATTGGAAGATGTAAAGGAGAAAGGTGCCCTGGCGGTGCCATTTCACATCCGGAATGCCCCCACACCCTTGATGAAAGACCTCGGGTACGGTATGGGTTATAAATATCCCCATAGCTTTGGGGGTTATGTAGAACAGGTTTATATGCCTGACGAGCTTCAGGGTAGAGAATACTATAAACCAACAGATAATGGCTTTGATAAAGTGATGAAAGAACGGCTTGCCCTTCATAAAAAGGAACGCAATACATCAAAATAACTTACTTGCTGCCCATATGATAGCCTTGCGGTTATGATAACAGAGACAACCAGAAAAACCCTCCAATTTTTCTACAAGGTATTAATCTCTGATATTTCGCAATTTTTACATAGCATGACATTTCAGGCTTTAGATTTCGACAATATCCCTTATTCCAAAAATACAGAAATCTTTTCGTGTATAGAAATTTTTTCTTTTTTGAATTTTAAAAAAAACAGTGTATAATTTAGTGAGAAAAATTACAGTATGGTTGTTCTCGTTGTTACAATAAGGATGAACTATATTATTCTTCGACTTCACAAGGAGGAAAAGCGATGTTTAAAACAACCAAGGCTACAATAGTTGCATCTATTTCAGTTTTTTTATTCTCTATATTTCTAGCCAAAATAGCCTTCTCCGATACCCTTAGCATCATCAGGGAAGGTATTGGAAGGGATTTGCAGGGCATCACACGAAAACAAGCTGAAATTATCACGGCTTGGGTGGATGCCAGAAAGAAAGATGTACGGGTTACCGCCCACAACTTGCCTGCTTACCGTAGTGCAGTAATTCAGGAGAGTAAAGAACCAGATTTTTCCAAGCCCTTAGAATACCTCACTTTTCTAAAAAATATATATCACTACAAAGAAGTTTTTGTTGCAAACCCTACGGGTACAATTATTCTTTCAACGGACAAAAACAATGTTGGGAAGGATGTAGCCTCTGCACAGTATTTTCAAGAGGCAGTGAAGGGTAAAACGTTTTTTTCCGATATTATGCCTTCCACAGTGCCCATTGAGAATGAATTTGGCGAGCCTGAGTTGGGATTACCCACGATGTTCGTATCAACCCAGGTTACCAATGAAAAAATGGATGTCTTTGGGGTCTTAGTCTTACGGCTCGATGTAAATGAACTTATCAAATTGATACTCCCTATGAAAGCTACGGAAACAGGCGAGGTTTATTTAATCAACAAAGACGGGTATATGCTAACCTCGTCCCGATTCACCAATAATCTTAAGGAAAACTGCCTTATAAAAAAACGGACGTCTTTAGAGTTGAAGGTGGCAAATCCCAAAACGGGAAACCCGACCCTCGCAGTTCAGCAATGTTTAAAAGGATCGGAGGGATATAATGATACCGGTTACCTCGACTATCGAGGCGTTGGTGTGATTGGTTACTGGACGTGGCTGCCGTATCTTAACTGGGGCCTTATTGCCGAAATTAACGTAGACGAGGCATGTAATGAAGTCCGTAAATTTTTCCAGGACACCACTATTAAAAACCTGCGCGGGCTTATGCATCGCCAGGTCAACCTGGTAAAGATGTGTATGGAAGGGCATAAGAATAATGCCGCAGCAGTTGCCCGTAAGCCGCAGACTATTCATTTTGCAAAGGGCGTGACGTCAGTAGATGAATTCGTAAACGCCTTAAACTATTTGGAGTTCATCAGGGATGAGTATGGATATAAAGGCATATTTATCTGTGATTCTGCCGGGATTGTAAAATTATCTACGGAAAAAAACCTGGTGAGTATGGACATTTCCAAGGAAGATTATTTTATAGAGGCAAAAAAAAGCGGGGTCTTTGTGAGCGACGTAAAGCCGGCAACGACTCCTATCTTAAATGAGTTTGGTAAAGTTGAACGCAACATACCCACCCTGTTTGTTTCTTCTGTAATTCAGGATAGTACCGGGGCCTTCGCAGGCGTAGTGATTCTCCGAGTCGACACCATGGAGTTGAACAAACTCATGCAAGGTATGGAGATTGGTGAAAGTGGAGAGGCTTATCTTATCAATTCAGAGGGAGTTCTTATCACAGAATCACGATTTGTCATTGAGCTTAAAAGGAAAGAAATGATAAAAAATAGAACTGCGCTGGAACTTAAAGGGATTAATCCAAAGTCGGGAAGGTTAACAAAGGGAATTGCAGAATGCCTGAGCGGGAGTGAGGGATACGATGTTACGGGTTATCCTGACTATCGAGGAATACCAGTATTAGGTACCTGGTGCTGGATTCCGGAATATGAATGGGGTGTAATCGTCGAAATCGATCTTGACGAGGCATTCCGTAAGAGTTCTGCCTTTTGGGGCATCAAGCAATATTTTTAAAAAACCTTTGATAAACCCATTGGGTACTAAGATAGCCCATAATGTAGGGGTTGAAAATTTTCAACCCCTACATGTTTTTCCCTTTACGTCATTGTTAAGAGTTCGTCAACCATTGAAGATATCTTTGCGAATCTCTCCTTCTGTATGCCTCCACCTACAGCCTTTGCTTCAGCTACTTTTCCAGCAAAATAATTAGGGATAACCTCGTTATCTCTCGTATTTCTGAAGATATCCCAGGCATCCTTTAATTCATTAAGCTTACCCTCAGTATTCGTGCCTTTTGCTTTTCCCATCAAGGTGGAAAAAAGCGTTATGGTTTCATTTGTTATATCGCTTACCTTTGTCCTGCATTCCTCTTGTCTCCCCTTATCATTCTCGCCGAGCATAGAAACAAGCGCCGTCCTCGCGTCCACAAGCTTCGTCTTAAGGTCGTTAATTTCACTTGTGCTAACAGCCATATTTTACCCTCCCATATTTTGTGCCTTCGCCCGGATCGCAGACAGGCCACATGGCTGTCCATACGTGGTAAAGGATACACATTCAAACTTAAACCATGAGTCCTCAGATATGCTTGACTAGAAATGAATTTAAGATACTAGCAGAGATAATTTAATATCTGTAATCCAACATTATCAACTCGTTCCCAAACTCTGTGCAGAGCCTTACAGGCGGGCATGTTCCTAAGTTAAATCTCGGGAACCATGTAAGATACTATAAGATATAGGCAAATTTTATTCCCTTTTGTAAGTGCAATTCAATGTATAAAAAATATATCCTAACTCTTTGTTTCCATTACACAACAAGAGTTACAGACTCTGACTTTAATTAGAAGACTGTACGACCGGTGCCTTTCTTTTTGAAATGTGCAATACATTGCTGAAAAGGATGTTGAAGGATAACGCCTAAAAAGAAATAAACAAAAATCTACATCTTATTTCTATGAGTCATTGTTTTTTCTACCTCGTCAACAATAAATTTGCTGAATGAAAAGGCAGAGGTAAATGCAGGGGATACCGCGTTTAATATATGCGTAGAATTTTCCCCCTGTTCGACAACGAAGTCCATTACCAGACACATTTTTTCTTTATCTAACAGTTGTGCCCTGATCCCTGGGTTTAAGTAATTACCGAATTTATTTATATCAATTTTCTTAACTAAATACGAGGCTTGTTGTATAAAATATTTCCTATTATATTTCTTAATCTCCTCAAGGGTTAAACTCCTGAAATCAAAGGCGTTTGTACAAAAGAGTTTGGCTTCGCTAAAAAAAATTTCAAGGAATTCACTCAATTTAAAATTGGAAATGCCCTGATAATTTTCTCTCCAAAAGGCTGGAATTGCCGTAGGTCCTACTTTTACCTTTCCATCCACGGTCTTTGTAAAATGGACACCCAGAAATGGATTACCTAGATTTGGCACAGGATATATATGCCTTTGAACCAAATTATAATCTTTATACTCCATATACAACCCTTTAAAGGGAATGAGCGTATATTTACGCCCAATCCCAAATTGATGAGCCACTTTATCTGCATACAGACCGGCTGAATTGATTAAGTGTTTAAATTTTATCTTCAACGTATCAGTTTTCACCGTAGAGGTATCATCCCTTTTTATTACCTTCTCATTAAATATGACGCTTACCTTCCCTTTCAAACTATGAGCTATATGTTCGACTATTTCCCTTGGATTTACCACCGAAGTTCTCGGTGAATATAAAGCTTTATTGCAAGTCCTTGCATTTGGTTCAAGTTCTGCTAACTGTTTTTCATCGATTATCTCCAAATCTACGCCATTCTTGTCCCCCCTCCTCTTTAGCTCGAATAGGCCCTCTATTTCCTTCTCGTCCTTTGCCACTACAATTTTCCCGCATCTATTTATTGCAAGATTATGCTTCAAACAGTATTCAGTTAAAAGCCTATTTCCTTCTACGGTAAATCTCGCCTTGAGGCTGTCGGGTGTGTAATAAAAACCTGCGTGAAGCACGCCGCTATTTCTGCCGCTTGCATGACAGCCTAACGCGGCCTCTTTTTCCAATAGCATTATTTTTATATCGGGATGTCTGCAATTAAGTTCCCTGGCAATAGAAAGACCTACTATTCCACCTCCAATTATCAGTATATCTGTTGTTATCATTTTTAGTTCTTCCAACATTTCTACCGCTATGCCGATTTTTTGAAATTGACCATGTATACTATTTCAGGTACTATAACAATGTTTTCTAAATGGTTCAATGTTTAAGAATAGATAGCAAAATAATATCATGATTCTCGTACTGTCAGGCACAGAAGAAGGAAAGGCGATTGTTCGGAGACTCCATGAGGAAGGACTAGCCCTCTTGACAACTGTTGCAACAGAATACGGCAAGAATATGTTCGAACAGATAGGTTTGGAAGCCGTTTGCTTACAAGGACGTTTGGATACAAACGGTTTCTCCCAACTCATAAGGGAACGAGGCATAGACACTGTTTTGGATGCCACTCACCCCTACGCAGTTGAAGTGTCTCAAAATGCAATGGATGCCTGTAAAAAAAACAATATTCGATATCTCCGTTTCGAAAGACGGGAGACAGAAATTCAAGACCATCCCCTCATTCACAAAGTTAGAACTCTGGCAGAGGCTGTAGACAAGGCAGGAACACTAGGAGACAGGATATTTCTCGCAACGGGCATATCGAGTGTGGCTCGATTTATCCTCTTGAAAGGTAAAAAAGCGTTGTATGTGCGTATCCTACCCATACCTGAACATGTCGCTTTATGTCTGGATATGGGTATTCCACCCACCAATATTATTGCTATGCACGGGCCATTCTCTGAGGACTTAAACCGGGCGATGTTCAAACAGTATCAAATTAATACTATAGTAACCAAAAATAGCGGTGAGGCAGGAGGCGTATTCGAAAAGATTCGTGCGGCGCTCCACGAAGGAATAGACTCAATCGTTATCGATAGACCGAGAATTACCTTTCCGAAAGTATACTCATCTATTGATGAAGTGATAAGGGAGGTCGCAATGCTATGAAGATTATTTCTTTTGGCGACATTCACGAGGATACGTGTAATCTTGTGAAGATAAAATCTGATCTTGAAACGGTTGATTTGATTGTAATCTCGGGCGATTTGACTAATTGCCACGGAGAGGCCGAAGCCAAAAAAGTGTTGGAAACTGTAAAAAAATATAATACACACCTGCTTGTTCAGTACGGAAACATGGACAAACCAGAGGTGGATAATTATTTAACCAAAGAAGGTATAAACCTGCATGGGAATGGGTATGTATTTGAAGATATTGGCATATTTGGCTGCGGCGGTTCGAGTCCAACGCCTTTTCATACCACGTCGAAAATTTCTGAGTCGGATAGCGAAAGGTATTTAACAAATGGTTATAACAAGGTAAAGGAGGCGAAGTGGAAGATTATGGTCTGTCACACACCTCCCAGTGACACACTGACAGACATCATTCGAAACGGTATCCATGTAGGAAGTATTACCGTCAGAAATTTCATTATGAAACATAAACCAAATGTCTGTATAACGGGTCATATCCACGAATCAAAGGGCAAGGATAAGCTAGACGACACGGTTGTCCTGAATGCAGGCATGTTCAGGAATGGATGGTACATTGAAATCGCTGTCAATAAAAATGACTTATCAGCAGTATTAAAATCTTATGCTTAATTTCCCAGAAATTTTAGCATCGGGATTCTCAATACCTTTAACTCCTCAGAAATAAAAATGTAACAATATAGTTAACGCAAAAAGAAATTTGTCATTACGAAGGCGCAGGCCTGAAGCAATTACAGAAGAGGATTGCTTCGCTCCGCTCGCAATGACGATTATATGCCACCTTATTTAAGGCGTTTACATAATATCACACCTTTAACCAAAATGCCGTACCCACAAATTATTTCTTGCCCTTGCCGAGGCTTTTCTTCAACCTTTCTAGAATCAAACGGGAAAGCGATTCATCTCCAAACACCCCAACACGGATGGTCACTTTCGTTAAATGCTCCGATATCTTCTTAAGCTCAATCTCGATCTTTTTATCTCTGGCATCACGTGCAATCAACTTGGCGGAAGAGGTATTTTCTTTTTCCTTGCTCGTTATAACAAACTCTAAATCCTTAACGGCTTCCTGCGCTGCTTCCCAGGTCCTATCAATTGATGCTTCTTCCGTAGATTTCAATTCACCCTTTATATAAGCAACAGTTCCTGCGCCAGCGCCTCCGCCAACTAATAAAGCCACACATCCACTGCTTGAAAATAAAAGAATTCCAAGCAGCATAATGCTTAACGAGTTCTTAGCCATAAAAATCTACTATGATTCTATAGTATTACCTTGTAAAAACTTCTTTTTTTTGCAAGTTTTTTTACACCCCCCTGTGTCCCCCCTTGCGAAGGGGGGAAAGAGAGGGGTTGTTTTGGTTGCGGCTGTGCTGCGCTATGCATATTCATAAAATTTCATCGAAAACATTATATAACCTTAACATAACAAAAAGCAAAGATGTAAATTCCCTTTTTAAACGCCTTTTTCTCACGTTCCCAAACTTAACGGTTTTCCCAACTACTTTTGATTTCCAAATAGATCAAATACCTCTATTCGTATACATTTTAAAGGTTTCCATGGCAGGCAATATAAGTAAACAGGGCTGACCCTTTGTAAAGCACGTCTTCATCCAATAAAAAACGAGGGCTGTGCAGCGGTTGATTAGTGCCCTTTTCAATGTCCCCCGAACCTAAAAAGAGATATGCCCCTTTTATTTTCTCCAAATAATAGGAAAAATCCTCCCCGCCCATCTTAGGGTCTATATTTTCCACCGCTTTATCACCAAAAAGTTCGGTAATCTTATTTTGTACGAAATCGACCTGCGGTTGAGGATTATAGAGCGAAGGATGTCCTTTGAGATATTCAAATTGATACGAGGCATTATAAAGCGAAGTAATCCCTTTAATGGTTTCTTCTATCAGGAGCGGCATTCTGTATCTCAATTCCTTTGAAAAGGTTCTTACCGTACCTATAATCCTGACCTTGTCCGGGATTACGTTGAAGGTTGTTCCTCCTACAATTTGGCACAAAGAAATTACGCAAGGGGATAAAGGATTTACTTTGCGAGAAACGATGGTCTGCATTGCTAATATCACCTCAGCAGAAACAACAATAGGGTCTACACACAAATGAGGAGTCGAGGCATGCCCCCCCTTCCCGATGATGGTAATAACAATGCGATCCGTGGCTGCCATCGTAGCTCCGGCTCTCAATCCAAAGATACCAGATGAAATATTCGGTTCGATATGCAATCCATAAATCTCATCCACGCCGTTCAAGACCCCCTCCTCTATCATGAGTTTTGCCCCGCCCGGATGTTGTTCTTCACAAGGCTGAAAGATAAATTTCACCTGCCGTTTGAGTTTATCCCTCACCTGTGCCATAAGTTTCGCAGCGCCGAGGAGCATTGCCATATTAGCATCGTGTCCACAGGCATGGGACACCCCTTCGTTTTGAGATTTATATTCGAGATCATTTTCCTCTGTTATAGGCAAGGCGTCCATATCTGCCCGGAAAGCCACAGCGCCTACTGCTCCATCAATATGCAGAGCGCCAACGACACCCGTTTTTGCAATACCGGTTTGTACTTGAAGTCCCAGTCGTTCCAATTCCTGAGCAACAACGCGGGATGTATTAGTCTCGACAAAGCCAGTCTCGGGATGTCTGTGTAATTCCCTTCGCATCGTAACAATGTAATCGTGCATCCCTTTGGCGCAGGTCACTATTTCTTGGGCAAGCGCTTTATTTTGCATTATTTTTTTCCACCCTATTCTATACATGGAAGAGGCGCGCTGCGGCGTGGCACTACCCCTAATCCGCTGCCTTCCGGCAACTTTAATCTTCCCTTATCAACAGTTACCCCAATATAAGGGTCATTTGTAACAAGCAGATGCCCATCAAGGTCAACGTAGTCAACCAAGGACATTAAATGGGCTGCCGCTGTAATAGACAGAGAACTTTCGATATTGCAGCCAATCATTATCTTAAGATTATGAGCACGAGCAGTGTGGATCATTCGCATAGCCTCGCGAATCCCGCCACACTTCATCAGCT
>Ga0105164_10002666_pt1 | contig 11014 bp, 10 predicted proteins | sample VDWuncwatermetaG_FD_89674 | JGI IMG/M metagenome (GOLD analysis project Ga0105164, IMG submission 89674) | Wastewater microbial communities from Netherlands to study Microbial Dark Matter (Phase II) - VDW unchlorinated drinking water | ecosystem: Environmental > Aquatic > Freshwater > Drinking...
AGGTGGCGTCGCGCCGCGGAGCCGGCTGCGGGGCAACGGAGGTCGAGCGGAAATGGCTAGGTCGGCGAAAGCTCGGACGAACACGAGGCGGTACGGGAGCAGGCGCCGCCGCCCGAGCGGGCTGCCCGTCGCGACGCGTTCGTACGTCGGTTGGATCACGGACCCGAAGGCGGGCGGGGCGATCCCGTTCCGTAGCGAGATCGAGCGCGACTGGCTGATGCATCTATTCTTCGACCCAGCCGTGGCGTTCATCGCCCGGAACGACCTGAGCGAGGTGGAGCGCCTCGAGTGGAGGCTTGGGAGCCCTCAGCGAGCGAACCGCGTGTTCGTCCTGCCCGACACCAGCCTCGCGCATCCGGCGTACACGCCTGACCTGCGGATCGAGCTGCGCGACGGGCGGGTCATCTACGCCGAGGTCGGCGCGCACGAGACGAAGACCGACGACGCCGCGGCCCAGCGCCTGCAAGTGGCCGCTGTCGAGGCGGTGAAGGAGGGCGCCGGTTTCCTCGTACTCACCGACCGCCTGGCCCGCGGCGTCTTGCTGAAGAATCGGACGCGACTGTTCGGATTCCTCCACCCGGTCGCGCTCGACGCAGAGGCGGCCACGCTCGCCCGCGAGCTGCTCCGGACCTCGGACGAGCGCCTAAGCGTCGTGGAGGCCGTCCCGCGCGTGCGCGCGCGGCTCGGTCGAGAGGTCCGCGACGATGTGGTGGAGCAGGCGGTCTGCACCGTCATCGCCGAGGCGCACCGCAGCGGGGTGCTCCTGTGCGATCTCGAGGAGGTGCGTTGGGACCTGGCGACGAAGGTGTCCATCGCGCAGGGCGACGAGCCGATCGGTCTGTCCCCGGTCGAGCACCTCCTCGCGGACCAGCGCACCGCACCGCCGGAGGCTGAGTACCGGCCACGCCGGGCAGACCTCGCCGCCGCACAGCGCGTCGAGTTTCCCGCCGTCAGCGAGGACCTGAGCGACGAGGATCGAGCGCTCTTCGCCGCGAGGCTCGCCCTCGTTCGCGATCGCGAAGCGCATCCCAGCGACACCTGGGCGAAGATCGCCGCGCGCCACGGCGTCAGCGAGTCCGCCGCGCGCTACTGGTGGGGCGAGTACCTCTATGGCGGCGAAGCGGAGTTGCGCCCCCGGACGCGCAAGAGCGTGGGTCTGCGCGTGTTCCTGCGCGAGCCAGTCGTCACGTTCGACGGAGCGGCCGCCAGACGCGTCGCGCCGATCGAAGTCACGGCGCGCGTGATCGAGACCGTCACCAAGCTCTACCGCCACTCACGCCGCCAGAACGTCAGGCAGATCCTCGAGCACCCCGAGCTGCGCGCCACGTTGCAGGAGCTCGGCGCCGAGCTCTCATACGACTCGCTCGCCCGCTTCGTGCGCCGCTTCCTGAGGGGCGATGAACAGCTCGATGCACACCGGCGCGGCGCCAAGCGGCTGCCACCGCGGCCGACCTCGGGTCCAGTCTACCGACACCCGAAGGTGGAGCGACTCCTTCAGGTGGTCGAGACCGACGCCGCGCGCGCCGACATCCACCTGCTCGCGTCGGATGGGATATCTGTCGTCGAGCGCCTCTGGATCCTCTATGCGGTCGATGTCGCGAGCCGATGCCTCTGGGCGTGGCGGTATTGCTTGTCCGACCCGACGGAGGTGGACTACCTCCAGCTCATCTACCGAGGGATCCAGCCGAAGGACGATGTGGCAGCGGCGTGTGGCGCGCAGACGCCGTACGCGGTCCACGGGATCCCCGAGCTTGTGCTGGCGGACCGCGGATGGATCTTCGCGGCGCAGCGCTCGCGCGAACGTTTGCAGCACCACGGCGTCGTCGTGATGCACGCGGCGCCGCACATGCCACAGATGAAGCCTCACATCGAGCGTGTCATCGGGACGATGAACACGCGTCTGCTCCACCGCCTGCCCGGCACGACGAAGGAGAACCCGCTGAAGAAGGGCGGCCGCGACGCGATTGCGGAAGCGGAGCGGTATGGCCTCACCGTCGAGACCTTCGCGCGCCAGATGGACCGCGCCATCATCGACGGGCTCGGGAACGCGCTGCACTCGACCCTGGGATGCGCGCCTCTGGAGCGGTGGGAGAAGCTGGAGCGAAGGCACGGCCATCCTCGGCACTGGCCCAGCGACCGCGCGTCGCAGCTGCGTCTGGACCTCCTGCGCCTGAAGGACGGCGGGACACGGGTACGCGGGCACGGCGGCTACGAGTTCGCCAACGTGCTCTACCGACCCGAGGCGGCCGACGCGCCGCGTCTCGCGCGCGTGCTCTACGACCCTGACGACGTGCGCTGCGTCGCGCTCCTGCACGCCGAGGGAGCGCACGAGGGCGAGTACAGCTGCGAAGCCATCGCGCGGAACCTCGATCTGCGGGTCGCCATCAGCGAGGCCGAGCTCGGGCGCATCTTCGCGGTGTCGCCAGAGTCGCGCCGCCGTGCACGGCTGGCCGATGAGACCCTCACGGACATCGTGGAGCAGGTCGAGGCGGGGAAGAGCCTCGCACGGCGCCAGGCGACGCGCTTCGAGAAAGCGCTCAGAGGTGCACGGCACGGGGCGCTCCCCACTCAAGCGGGGACGCTCGCGCTCCCTGCGCCGCCTGCGGCGCGCGAGGACGGCGAGGACGAGGACCTTCCGTTGGAGCCGGTGCCGGACTTCTCGCCTTGAGCTGCCATGACCGCCGCCGTGCCGGCGACCTTGACCCGGGCGAACGACCGCACGCGAACGGAACGAACACGAAGGAGAAAAGAAAGTGGGGACTGCATTCGTGAACACGCAGGCGAAGCCGAGCGCGTACCTGCCACTGCCGTTCTCCGTCCGGTGGAACCGGGAGAACGAAGCCGCGATGCGCGACGGCGGGTGGCACGTCCACTCGGCGCCGTCGCAGTACGGGTAAGTCCACGTCGAACCGCGCGTTCTACCTCCAGATGAGGGCCCGGAAGACGAGCGACGGAAAGACCAGCGTGCCAGTCGCGCAGGCGTGGGCCACCGACGGAAAGCGGCTCATCCTGCGCTCGATCGCCGAGTCGCTCGGGGGTGAGCGTTTCGCCGCGCTGCCCAACCGAGAGCTGCGCGTGCCCGCCGGCATCAGGCAGCTCGGCACGCGTCTCATCATCGTGAACAACGGTCACAACATGGAGTGGCGGCAGTGGCAAGAGCTGCTGACGCTGGACGACGTGTGCTGGGCGCACCACTGAGTTCGTCCAGCGATCGTCCTTTCGGGCGTCCACAAGGAACTTGGCCTGGTGAACCTGCCGCGGATCCCCGAGCTTGTCGAGCAGATCCGAAAGCGCATCGTCTGCTACAAGGAAGTGCCGGGCCACGACCGCCGCGAGACGAAAGAGGCGCTGCGCCTCCTTCTGGAGCGCGATTGCCCTGAGCTTCTCGAGCGCGGCGCGCCGGACCACGCACGACTCCTCTACGAGCTGCTGACGGATCCCGTGTTCGACCGCTGGCAGACGAAGACCATCGGCTCGGCCGACCTCGTGGAGGTGGCGCGACGGATGGCGGCGCTCCATTGTGCGCACCGCGACCGGTCCGCGGAGGCGGTCATCCGCTCCGCGGTGGAGCGGTATCGCAAGTCGCAGACGCCGCCCGACGAGACCTCAGCGGCGAAGCTCGCGCGTGCCGCCAGGGGCCTGCAGGCGAGCGGAGCAGCCAACGCGTGAACGTCCGGATCATCACACCGGAGGATCCGCTCTGGGACGAGAGCTACACGCGCTTCCGCGATCCGCGCCCGGGCGAATCGCTCGCGAGCTACGTCCTGTGGCTGGACGAGCTGAACCAGCTGCCCGCGGGGACCACTCTGCGGGAGATCTCGAAGCTCGGCGTCGGCCCCTCGAAGGTCGGTCTGCCGGGGACCTTCCGGCGGGCGACGATCCTCGACCTCGACTTGCTCTCGAGGCTGGCCGGCGGACTGCCGCTCCCCGAGCTGGAGGATCTGACGCTCCGGCCGCTTCTCCGCTGGCTCTTCGGCTCGACGGAGCGACCGGCGCTCGGCGGTACCCGGTATCGCATCTGCCCGCAGTGCGTCGCCGAGCGCGGCTTCCCGCTCGTCTTCTTCTTCGAGCAGGTCCGCGGCTGCGCGCGCCATGGCCTGCGCCTCGTGGAGCGATGCGGCTGTGATCCGGAGGCGATCTTCTTTCCCTTCGGGCGGCAGGATCCGTTCCACTGTCATGCGCTGGGCTGCGAGCAACCGTACGACGCGATCCCGGTGGAGCCGCTCGATGAGTGTGAGCGTGCCGAGGTCCAGGCGTGGACGGGCATCTACGAAGCGCTCCTCGCGCACGCGCGGTCGGGACCTCGCCCCATTGCGAGGACCGAGCTGGTCCGTTCGCTGCGCCACTTGATCTACCGGAGCGGTCGCCCGCCGCGTGACGCGTACCCGCTGGAGCTACGCCTGCGCGATGAAGTGTCGATCCCGCTGCTCGCCGACACGCTCTACCGCACGAGCGCATCGGTAGAGGACCTGCTGCAGGTGCTCGTGGATCCGCCCTCGCCGCCGGCGCGGACTGTGGCGCATGAGCGCGGGACCTCCCGGCGCAGAGGTGACTGTCCGAATCCGTACTGCCCCGGCCTCACGCTCGCGGAGCTCGCCGGGCGGCCGCTGTTGCTCAGTTGCCGGACCGAGCAGCAGTGTCGCGCATGCGGCACGCGCTTCCGAGGCAGGACCATCGACTTCAGCTTCGACGACGTTGCGGGGTACGACGTGCGGCGATCGCAGCGTCACCGCGCACGTCTATACGGTCTTCAGCGCGAGATCGCGCAGGTCTGTGAGCGTTGGCTGGCCGAAGGTCGCGCGATCGTACGTGCGCACGTGTTCGATGCCGTCGGCGTCGAGGACTCCATCGCGTGGATTACGAAGCGCGCAGGGCTCGCCGCGATCGTCGAGAAGTACCGGGTCGCGCAACTGGAACGGGCTCGCCCGCAGGCGCCCTCCAACGCTGAGCTCGATCGTGATCCCGAGTTCGCGCGCCGCGTTCGGCTGTTCACCAGAGCGGGGGAGGTCGGCGTTCGCCGCGCCTGCGAGGAACTGGGATTCCAGAACACCTGGTACTACCGCTGGAAGCCGCGCGTTGAGCGCGGCGGCTTCGCGGTGCTGCGCGCGACCGCGCCCGTAGCTCAGACGTAATACTTAAATTGCGTCAGCGGCTCACGATCGCCGGGAATCTCCTTCATGATGTCTCCAAAGAGCCGCGAGAATCGCAGCGTAATCGGAAGCAACCCGCCGAGGCGCGCGCTGTTCCAGTTCATCTTGGTCAGGATCAAGATCTCTCGCAGCAAGACGTCGCGAGTGCGATCCTGACCGACATGATCCGCGATGAGCACTGGCGAGGGAACGCCGATGCTGTGGTACTCACCGAGGTCTGCGAGGAATCCGGTCGTGTACAAGAAATCGAGATCTCCGAGCCGCAGGTGCGTTCCACGAAGCGGAGGGTACTTGCTCTCGGCGAAAAGGCGGACTTGGTGTTGGGGCTCGAGCGCGAGTAGGTCGTATGCATTGACGCGGGGTACGAGCGCACGACGGAACCCCTCGCGCTCTTCGGCCCAATATCGTGAGCTCTTGTGCACGACGACACGCGCGGGCGTGCGCTTGACCTCCGCCACGTAGCGCGCGAGCGCAAACTCGGTGAGTGCTGTCGCCTGATCTGTCGTCAGATGTGGCGACCTCGAGCCCTCACGGTCCGTGTCCCACTCGAACTCCTGACCCCGCAAGACGAGCCCGTCGCCGTACTCATCAAAGGCATGGACAAGGCTCGCCTGGACTCTGTTCGCGCCTGCTCGGAGTGGGCGATAGAAGGAGATGCCTAGGTAGCAGGTGCCATGTGTGAGGCCGGTCGCGCCCCAGGGAACACCGCCCGCCTTCAAGTACATAGCGGTCGCGAAGTTCCACGCGATCTTGGACGGATGGTCCTTGTCCAGTCCGTCGGCGACGCTTTGCCGTAGAAATTGGGTTGGCAGTCGGTACTTCATCGCGGCCGCCTTGTACGCCCGGCGCAAGTCTCGATGGACCATGCCACCGGCCTCGTGATAGTCGGCTACGCGCGCCCGTCGGTACAACTCAGGCGGCAACGCCACCAGCACGTAATCGATCCGTTGGTCACTGTCTGCGACAGCGGCCGTCTTCTCGCACAGCAGAGTGAGCGCGTGCTCGAACCGTTGCCGTGGCCCCCGCGTCTCGCACACACTGTCCAACTCCGCCTGAGTGATCAACTGATCCCACCCGTCGTCGGTCGCGATCGTGGACATGAACCCGCGATCTGCTGCCATGCCTGGAAACTCGGGGTGCTTAGCGTCGCCTGGTACACCCGAGGTCAGCCGGGCAAGCCAGCCGCGTGCGCTCGCGGTCGTTTCGGCAGTACCGATCGTGCTCACTCGGATCTGACCCGGGTGACGTGACTCGCCCGAGGAGAGCGGGCCGTATCGCGCGATGCCTTCCTTTGGATCCACATGACGACCGCCTTGGGCGAAGGCAAGCAGCGGTTCCGGCAGGTAATCGCACGCGATCGTCGGCGCCGCGAGCTCCACGTCAGACGTCGTCTTCATCGTTGCCCTCCTCAACGTCATCCGCGTCCTCGGTCGGATCGTTGCGATGCACAAACGCGCCCCAGGAGAAGAGGTCCTCCGCGGCTTCTACGTTCGAGAACGCCTTGGCATGTTCCTCTGGGATGCCAGGCCAGCTGATCACCGAATCGACGAGGGTGCTACCGATGACGATGCTCGCGCCGCCGAACCGGAAGATGATCCGCGGCTGACTCCGCGAAAGCAGATCACGCCAGAAGTGGACCTGGCCCAGTAGTTCGTAGTTGTACCAACGTGCCTTCTTGCGCGTGACCTTGCTACCGACGTAGCGCGCGGCGTACTCCTGGAACCCGTCGGTCGTGACATGCAGATCGGGCTGAAGCGCGAGGACGAACCCGCTCGCGCTCACCTTCAGAAAGCGAGCCGACAGCGCTCGGTGGTACCAGTAGCGCCGTGGGACACCCGCCTTACTGATGGGCTGCCAGACGACCGCCGTGCGAGTGCTGCGCTGATTCAGAGGCTTGTACGTTACGTATGCGGGCGTGTTCGCTGCGGGTGGGACGAAGTGGTAGCGCCGATGCGGCTTGTCATAGGCAATGCCCCGACCGCGCAGGAACTTCGTGAGCGCCTGGTTGGCGAGGGCGATAAACCAGTCGAGCCGAGAGTCTGAGAACCACTCCAGGAGCGGCATCTGCCTGCCCGCTGGCGGATCTATCACGCGCGAGAACGGCCCGGTCGGCTCACGAAGATCGGAGAAAGTCAGCAACTCTCCGGAGCGGACGATGTACGGAACGAGCACGTCGTCGCGCGGCCACACCACCCGTCGCGCGACCTCGCGCTCGCTCCACTCACATGGTGCCCCGTACACAAGAGCCGGGACCTGTTGGACCGGCAAGAGTGTGCTGTGGAGACGTGCCTCGACGCGCGTCGGCGGAGGCGGCGCACCATCTATCCCGCGACCGAGCGTCGTTTCCACCCAGCGCTCGTGCTGTTCCTTGATCGCCTGCAGATTCGCGATGGTGTAGGTATGCGGCTGGTCATCGATTCGCTGGTGGTGAATGTGACACAGGAAGAGCAGGTTGTCCGCGTGGTTCCGTCCCTCGCGGGTAAGTGGCGAGAGGCCGCGCGGACCATCCTCGTTCTCCGCCACGATGTGTGCGGCTTCGCCGAGTAACGCCAGCGGATCGTCGTTCGCCCCCTCGGCCAAGAGCAACTGGCGGCACTCCGCGAACGCGCAGCGATTTCCAGATCGAAGCGCCAACTGACGGAGTTGCCGCGTCGGGATGGGCACTTACGAGCCGCTGCTCGTAGCCGACAGTACGGAGCGTGCTCGGTCGGCTGCGGAGGGTGCTATACAGGGGCAGCCCTGCGAGGTCCCGGGTGTAGGCGCCGCGCCTGCAGGGCTGCGCATCACGCTATCGGCCGGAACGCCGGCCTGGGTCGGTGATGTGGACAGGCTTGTAGATTTGGCCGGGCTTCGGCGTCGGCGGGAACGGGTTGCCGCGATTGACCGTCACGCGGTCACCGCTCTGCACGTTCTGGTAGATGCCGCTATCGGGAACGCGATCGCCCGGGTGAAAACGCTCCTGTGACACTTTTTACCTCTTGTGCGGACCCCCGGTCTTTGGATGGGCAGGGGGTCCGCGTTTTTTTCGGGACGCAAGGACTGCGAGCGGGCTACGCGACCCGGGACCTCATCGGCTTCCGGCGCCTACAAGTTCAGGGGTCCGGGAGTGATACTCGTAGGGTCGGCCCGAACCCGTCCCGACCAGAGTGCGATCGACAACGCGCGCCTCGACCAACTTCGTGAGCCACTTGTTGGCGGCCTGAAGCGAGGTACCGAGTTGCTTGGCCACTACCGCGGCCGTCGCTCTGCGAAGCCGCTCCACCGTCTGGAATGTCTCCTCCAGACGGCCCTCAGCCGTCCCGACAAGCTGAACACTGCCTTGTGCGACGAGTGCGGCTGCGAGCCCGCGCTTCTCAAGAAGGTGATGAAGTGTCTCGGCAGTGAACTCATCTGCACCGGTGAAGGCGATCCACCGCTCACGACCGTATCGCCCGCGCTGGGCTCGATTCAGCAGGGTGGCAAAGAGCTCATCGCCAAATGAGTGGCTGATCAAGACGCCCGTTAGATCGACCAAGACGAGTGAATCCAGACGTTCGTTGATAGTCTTCTCGATCTCGGGAAGGAGTTTTCGTGCGCGGTCGCGCCCACCAAGAGCGCGACCAAACGCGGCCATTCGAATCCGCATAGAGCCCTCCTTTCACCTGCACCAGCCAATCCCTGGTGGTTTCTACACCTCAGCAGGTGAAGGAACCGTACTCCGGAGGCTTCAGGCCGTCAACCCGCACCGGGCGTCCGCAGCATCAGGGACACCTGCACGCCGTCTCGACTCACCCGGTAGGCGGTGACGGACTCGGTATACGAACCGATGTGAATGCTCGCGCTGCCAGACCGCAGCTGGAAGGTGCCCTGACCGTCGCGAACAACCGACCGAACGGCCCAGAACAAGCCCTCACCCCGGCCGGCTCGCGCGAAGCGCGAAACGCCCTCCCTGATGGCCAGCCTCACGGCGTCTTCGTCGGTTGTCACGCGATGACGATGCCGGAGCGTCTCGCGTAGTCCGACACCGATGTCACCCACCGCGATCTCAAGACGCGTCGAGCCGCTCCGGCGATCTTCGTAACGCTGCGCTACGGCGAACGCGGTGGTCTGTTCGGAGTGCTGTAGCGCATTCTCGAGCGTCTCCTGGAGACCGAGGAATGCGCGCTGGAGCACATCCAAACGCAGGCCCACGGCTCGTCCGAGTCGCACGAGTCGCTCGCCGACGCCATCAAGCTGTCGTGCGCCAAGCTCCTCCAGTTCGAGCAGGCGGCCCGGAAGCGGGGTGTCGCTGACGACGCGCCGCGCGAACGCTGTGTCGGTGAAGCGCACACCGTGCTCTGCGAGGACGTCGCGGAAGCGCATCCGGACGAGATAGGTCGCGACGCCGGATAACTGCGGCGGTCGCACAAGGACCGAATGACCGTAGAGGCGGGCATCGATGCACGCCGTCGCGAGCGCGAGCATGCCAGACGGATCGACGAAATCCACGGCGCCGAGATCCACGAGGATCGGCTCGTCTCGTCCGAAGGTCGTGACGATGGGGTCCCCGGCTTGCAGGCCAGAAACCGCGCCCGTGTATTTCGCGTGGACGATAGAGCTCGACTCCATAGAACAGATGCGCTACTATGCATCCGGAAGCGCGGATGACCGTCTGCCGGTGGAAACACTGGCATCCACCAGCAATGGTGGCCTCAGCCGGTCGACGCGCTTTCCTCGTTCCTAGAGGTCCAAGACCCAGGCGAGCGTGGCCTTGGTTGGCGGGTCCCACGGATGGATCTTCAGGCCATACGAGGTGAGCGCTCCTGGCGGACGTCGGTACAGGCGTGGCGCCAGCTCCGTCAAGTATCTGGGTTCCGTGTTGCCGTGAGCGTCCGGCTCGAAGGCCTGCGCGCTCGCGGAGGCGGCGAGGTCGGCGAGTTGCAGGTACTCGACCCGGCTCGGCTGATCGATCGACGTGGGCGCGGGCAACGATCGCCACTCGATCTGGGTCTGCATCGCTTTGAGCTTCTGCTCGTAGCTGCGAAGGGTCGCCAGCTTGAAACCCTTGACGTGCGCCAGGGTCAAATCGGCTACCGCATTCCGGTCCCGGGCGAACCAGGAGACGCGCTCGAGCAAGTAGCGGAACGTGTACATGTACAACATGTCCCCGGCGAAGGGTGATTCGAAGAGTCGCTTGCACGAGACGACGGTGGAAATTGTGATGGGAACGAATCCGCCGACGCTCCTTGCTGCGTGCAGCCGATCGGCATGGCTCTTCAGGAACTTCCACGACAGCTCGTCGCCAGGGCTCCGCCTGAGATCCGAACGAAGCTTAACGAGGAAAGCACCTGCCGCAGCGAGATCCTTGTCCTCGATCAGTACCGCAGAGAGGACGAAGAAATCGCTCGCATTCGGCGACGCGCCCCGATCCCCAGACTCATCCATGAAGGCGTGGTACACGCGACTGATCAAGTGGGACGACACTTCCTAGCATTTTGGACCCGAAGAGCGTCGCCCGAGAGCATGTCGCCCGTGGAGGTGCACTCGCGCTCGAGTTCGTGTCCGGACGCGCCTGCTCGCGCCCAAAATCCAGTGCGGCGGTGTCGCAAGACGAGGCGTTAGGCCCAACGTGTGAATTGCAGCCAATGGCTCGGAGAGAGCGGCCGTGTGCTCAGCCGGCTGAGGTGCTAAGTACGAACCGACATCCGTTGTCGGTTGGCACTGTGTGCCTCGTTTGTTTGTACCCAGCGCCACGCCTTTGTACCTAACGCCTCGTCTTGCGAGCGTCGCGCTCTTCGAGCTCCTCGCCCGGCCGCCGTCGAGCCGTATTCGCGTCGCGGTCGCGGATCGTCGTGACGAGGACACGGCGTCGTGCGCTGGTGCGCCGATGGCGCGCGGGCATCAGG
>Ga0105164_10002667_pt1 | contig 11013 bp, 11 predicted proteins | sample VDWuncwatermetaG_FD_89674 | JGI IMG/M metagenome (GOLD analysis project Ga0105164, IMG submission 89674) | Wastewater microbial communities from Netherlands to study Microbial Dark Matter (Phase II) - VDW unchlorinated drinking water | ecosystem: Environmental > Aquatic > Freshwater > Drinking...
ATTCCTCCCGCCTAGATAGGACGGTGTTATGCCCGCGCTCATCGACTGGCACTCGCACCATACGCCGCCTGAAATTGCCCAGGAGCTTGGCAAGCTAACAGGCAGGGCTCCTTACATAGACAAGTACGATTCGGTCGATTTCTCCCAGCGCATCCGAGAAATGGATGCCGTGAGGCTGGACATCCAGCTTGTCTGCCAAGGGGCGGGGGTTTACGCCGATTCCCTTCCCGCCGCTCAGGCGATGGAGATCGTGCGCAAGTCGAACGATCTTATCGCCGAACGGATCGCGCCGTATCGGGACCGGCTCCTGGGGATCATTGCGGTCTCGATGAAAGACATTCCAGGCTCGGTCCAAGAGATCAAGCGGATGGCAGCGAAGGGCTTCCGCGCCGTGCTGATCTATCCCAAAGCCGACGGAGAAATAGTAGTGGATTCGCCGGAGGCCGAGCCGTTATTTGCCAAGATCGCCGAATTGGGTCTGCCCATCTTTCTCCATGGGGCCACCTCGTCGAAGGATCCCAGCTTGAAGCGGCTCGAAGATGAAGGGGCCGGGGTTATCTACAGCGTCATTGCGGATGCCTCGGTATCGGAATGCGTGGTACGGATGATCGCCAGCGGCCTGTTTGACCGCCATCCGAACTTGAAGATCGTGATCCGGAGCGGCGGCGGAGGACTCCCTCTGTTGCTCCATCGCCTTTTCTGGAAACACAAGGGACCTCAAGGCGAGCAGCGCTATTCGGATATTCTGCTCGAACACTTTTACATCGACACGGCAGGCGTGGACGCGCGGACATTACAATTTCTGCTCGACACCCTCGGAGAAGAGCGGATTGTTTTCGGCTCAGACTATTGCGGCGGCCTCGGCCCGCTTGAGAAGGCCCTCCCCGTAATCGAGGAACAGCCCAATCCGTCGCGCGTCAAGGCGCTGACCGAGCGCAATTCCCGAAATCTCTTGCATCTCTAGAAGCAGAGAATTTCGTTCCCTCTTCCATTATTCCCCGCCGCTAGGGACCATGAACGCGAAAAGAGCGATGGTTACGGCGAGCAGCGCAGCGGCGCTCAGCCCCAGAGACCAGTGCACGCCGATGAAACCGCCCAGCACGCCGACGGTCAATCCGCTAAAAGCGCGCAGCCCGTTATTGGACATGCTGAAAAGGCCGATCAGCCGTCCGCGTAAGTGCGATGGTGACAGAAGCTGAACCAATGTCTGAGCCATCGAGTTAAAGGCGAGATTGAAGACGCCCGCCAGGAACAGCAGAATCAGGGCGACAGGATAGTTGGGAGCCGCGGCAAATCCGCCGATGACGAGACACCACAGGATACAGCAGACGATCGCCGTGCGCACCCGCGGCTGCAGAAGGCCCCTGCCCTCCAGCAAAAGGCCGCCGACCACGGCGCCAGCGGCATTGGCGGCGAGCAGCGCGCTGTAAGCGAAACCCTCCTTGTCCGCGCCGAGGTCGTGGGCATATTCGGGCATCTGCGCCTGAAAGGCGTTGCCGACGAAGAGCGCGGAGGTGCCACCCAGCACCACCATGGATATGATGGCGTGGTTGCCAGAGACTTCTCGCAGCACCTCACGGGCGTCTCGCCAGCCGAAGCTTCTCGCCTTGACGCTGGCGGCGGCTCTGCGCGCGTGGCCGGTGTAGGGAGCCATTTGCAGCCAGACGATGAGCGGCAGATAGATAAGGGCATTCACGAGCAGGCCGACGGGCGGGCCGAATAGGAGCATGAGAGCGCCGCCGACCGCCGGTCCTAGCAGGATCCCCAGCTGGCGCGAAGTCGCGCTGAGCCTGACCGCGCTCTGGAGATGCTCGGAGCCGACGATATCGTGGATGATGAGCTGCCCGCCGGGCCCCCACAGGACTCCGGCCATTCCATGCACTACCAGAAGGACCACGGCGTGCCAGATCTGAATGGTGTTCGTGAGAAAAAGCAGTCCCCAGGTGAGCGACACGCCCATGTACATGAGTTGCGCGGTCTGGATGAGCCGCCGGCAATCGAAGCGATCCGCCAGCGCGCCGAAGTAAACCGAGAACAACAAAAACGGCGTCCAGTGGCTTAAGACAGCGAATCCTCCGAGGATCGGAGAATGAAAGGCCTGGAAGATAACCCAGTAGCTAATGACATGCTCGATGTTGTCCGCCATCATCGCAAGCATCGAGGTCATGAAGTACCAGCGAAAATCGTGATGGTGTAGCGCTGCGAAGGCGACCCGCTTGCCGCCTGCGGCCGGCGTCTTCTCCGGCCGGTTGAAAGAGTCTTCCACTGCTGTTTCCTTCAAGTTGCGCGTATGAAACGGAAAGTAGCGGATAATCGGATGGCATGCAATCGCCGCGCGCGGCGCCGCTAGCTTGACAGTCCAGCAAAGCTGGGGTTATGGAAGTACAATCATCATGTCTTACAGCAAGGCCAACGGAATCAAGATCTATTACGAAGTCTCCGGAGAGGGATTTCCTTTCGTTCTCATCCACGCAAACCCTTTCGATCACAACCTGTGGATGTATCAGGTCAGCCACTTTTCGACCTACTTCAAAATCATTGCCATAGATATCCGCGGCTATGGCCGCTCGGACAAGCCGACAACCCCATTTACTCTTAAGGACATGGCGGACGACGTCCTGGGAGTTTGCCGCAACGAAGGGATCCGAGAGGCGATTCTCGGAGGGGTGAGCGTCGGGTCGGGAATCGCTCTGCTGCTCGGGCTCGATTATCCGGCGATGTTCAAGGCGCTCATTCTGGTGGGCGGCAACAGCGGCGGCGGGGGATACATTCAGGAGCGGATCGACGGATACACGAAAACGGGCATCGAGAAATACCACATCCAGCACCTCGAAGAGCTGGTGAGCCCGGAGTTTCCGAAAACCAAGCTGGGGAGATATCTCCTCCATACGTTCGTCGAGAGAGATCCCTGGCTGTCGGGGGAATCGATCGCGCAGATCTTTCGCGCGCGCGCGGGAACCGACATGACCCTGCGCCTCTCCTCTTTGACGGTTCCCACCCTGGTCATCAACGGGGAATACGACAATTCCCTCGCCGCGGGCCAAAAAACAGCTGAACTGATACCCGGGGCGATCCATAAAGTCCTCCCTAAGACCGGCCATGCCTGCTGCATCGAGGATCCGGCCGGCTTCGACGCGTTCGTCGTTGAGTTCCTAACGTCGCAAGGTCTGATGCCACGGTAACAAGAGTCCACTATTCTTATGATTAAGACGCCATCACCTTCGACCTTGGAGGATTTAATCCGCCCTTCTTCCCGCGCCCTGGTGATCGGCGTGGGCGGAGGCGGAGACGTGGTGGGCGCGCTCGCGACCGCCCGCTTTCTCGAATTCTGCGGCCTTGAGTTTTTTCTCGGCGGCCTTTCCTGGGAACGTTCCGTCTTCGATCCTATTCCAGGGCCGCGCTCGCTGGCCGAAGTTCAAGAGGTGCGAGCCATTCACCCATACGCGTGGTTTGCCAATGCCAAGAGCCGAACCACAACCGGCGTACTGTTCGCCGAGTCGAGAATGGCTGGAATATACGGCCAGGAAGTCCTTCTGATCGATGTCAATGGAGGAGTCCAAGGGGTTGTACAGGGACTAGAGGTGGCTCTCAGAGAACTCCGGGCCGATCTCCTGGTCGGCGTCGATGTCGGCGGCGATTCTCTGGCTCAAGGGGACGAGCCGGGATTGCGCAGCCCGCTGGCGGATTCGATCATGCTCTCTGCTTACGCTGAATTGGAACGACGCGGACAGCGCACGCTCTGGGGCGTCTTCGGATACGGCAGTGACGGAGAGATGACCGTAGAAGAAATTGAATTGGCGCTAAACAAGGTGGCCAAGGATGGAGGGCTCCTCGGAGCCTGGGCCTTAACACCAAAGGTAACCTCAGAGCTCGAAGGAGTCATCCGGCAGGTCCCGACTGAAGCCAGCGCTGTGCCGGTCGAGTGCGCTCGCGGCGCGTGGGGCGAAAAGAGAATCCGCCAGGACCAACGGCGCGTGAAGCTTACCCCGCTCACAACCCTCACATTTTTCCTTTCGCCGACGGTAGTCTTCCATACCCTTTCCCGTCCGGGACAGGCGGTGAGCGGGAGCTCCTCTTTAGAAGAAGCGAACGAGGCGCTCCATGCCATCGGCCTTAAGACAGAGCTGGACTTGGAGCGGGAGAAATATCAGTCGGGGAAAAAGAAGTAATGTTCAGCCAGCTACACCGGGACGTGAAGCTCATCATGGTCTCGCGCGGCCTCAGGGCCTTCGCCTTCTCTTACCTCAACGTTGTCTTTGCCATCTATCTGAACATGCTTGGCTATTCCACTCTGGTCATTGGAGTCGTCCATTCCGTCGCATACATCAGCGGGGCGCTTCTCACTGCGGTCTGGGGCTTTCTCTCCGATCGCTATGGCCGAAGGAGAATTCTCGTCCTGCTGGCGGTTCTGACGATCGTCTCCAACGGAATCTACATCTTCTTCAGTCACCTCTTTTTTATCCTCGCGGCGGTGGTGATCGCAAATGTTGGAGCGGGGGGCTCTGCGGGGGGAGGACAGGGAGGCGGGCCTTTCAATCCTGTGGAACAGGCGCTCTTGGCCGAAAAGTGCAGTGCCGAGGAGAGAAACCGGATCTTTTCCACAAATGCCTTCGTAGGTTCCGTGATGGGATCGCTGGGGGCGCTGGTGAGCGGCCTGCCCGAGTACCTTCAGGCAACATGGGGCTGGAATCCGGTTGCTTCATACAGGCCATTATTCGCCTTGACCCTTCTCTTCAGTGTTGCCTTGATCTTCGTCTACCGGGCGATCACGGAGGAGCATCGTCCCCGGGAGACGAAGAGAATGATCTCAAAGCAATCCGGCGCCTTCGTAACCAAGTTGTCGCTCCTGGGGATCGTCGACAATCTGGGGGCCGGCTTGATCGGTCCTCTGATCTCTTACTGGTTTTTTCTGCGCTTCGGCGTGGAGCTGAAATCGTTGGGAGTCATGTTCTTTCTCTCCTACTTCTTCGCCGCCCTCTCCTTTCTGGTCGCGCCGATAATCGCGCGCCACATCGGGGTGGTGAGAACCATGGTTTTTTCTCACGCCATCGCCTCGCTCCTGAATCTCTCCTTGGCCTTCGCCCCGACATTTTTCATCGCAGGGATCATACTGGTGGTGCGCTCCTTCCTCGCCTACATGGACAATCCCCTGCGTGAATCTTTCACCATGGCTATGGTAAAATCGGAAGAAAGGGGCTCGGCCGCGGGAGTCACGAATCTGGCGCGCGTCGTGCCGTTTGGTATCAGCCCGACCCTCTCCGCCTATATGATGCAGAGTCTCTCTCTGAGCATCCCCTTGGTGATCGGCGGCTCTCTGCAGCTTATTAACGATTGTGCGTTCTACTACCTATTCCGCCACGTCCGACCGCCAGAGGAAAAGAAGGTTAAAGGGTTGAAGGGTTAAATGATTTTTGATTGTGGATTTTGGATTGAATCTAAAATCGCAAATCTAAAATCCAAAATGGGGCGGGGATAACAGGGGAGGAGTAAAGTGGCGTGGTCGTTCTTTCACAGGATCGTAGAGGAAAAGATCGTCGAGGCGCAGAGGTCCGGGGCCTTTGACAATCTCCCCGGCAAAGGGAAACCGCTGGAGCTGGAAGATTTAAGCTGGATGCCGGAAGATCTCAGGGTGGCGTATCATGTTCTAAAGAATGCCCACGTCCTTCCTCCGGAAGTTGAGCTGCTTAAGGAGATTCATATCCTCGAAGACCTGCTGAAATACATAGAAGACGAAGGCGAGCGCAAAGCGGCGCTGAAGAGCATCCAATGGAAAGTGATCCGCCTTGATCTCTTAAAGCGACGCTCTTTCCCGCTGCAGACTGTCCGTTATTACGGCAAGAAGCTGGTCCGAAAGTTTTCTCAGAAATAGCTGGCAGTAGCCCTATCTGCGCAGCCCGCCTCTGTTGCGGACTTAGTGGAAGAGAAGGCTACTTTTTTCGTTGAGGGACGAAAACGCCGAACTCAAGGCCCGGCTGGAAAGGCTGGAGCGATTAGTATTAGCAGAGGAGGTTCTGGCGCAGAAGTAGAACTTACAGATCGAGCACTAGCTTGAGGGCTTTCTCTATGTCCGCCATGCGAGCCGCTGGGAGAGCCCCTGCAAAATTCGGGCGATGAGTCTTAGGGTCAATGAAACGGGCTGGGTCCAGAGAGCGAATCTGAAAGCAGAGAAATACGGTGTCGATCGGAAGGCTGCTCTCCTTGGCCGTCACGCGCACATTGGTCGGATAATCGCGTGAAACATTCTTCGCATCGGTGCCAACAACCACAGTGATAACCAAGGGCTGGCGGTTAATGGCGTCCGCCGAAACCACCAGGACGGGCCGGCGACCAGCCTGCTCTCGACCCTCTGTGGGGTTGAGATTGGCGAAGTAGATCTGGCCGCGGCTAATCATTCTTCAGCCCGTCAGTCTCGGCGGTCGTGAACTCTCTCGATATCACCGCACATTCGGCTTGGATCGCCGGGTCTGCGGCCATCTGGGCCATCGCCTCCTCGAAGGCGTCCTCCTTCCTTTTGGCGGCGAATTCCTGAAGAGCCACAGTCACGAGTCGATTAAGATTCTGCTTGAGCTCAGGTGGGGCTACTTTGCTGACCTCATCGATGAGCTGACGCGATAAGGCCACGCTCCGACGGACTGTCTTTGGAAGAACCTTACTTTTCATGTCACACCTTCAATCACACAATATGTAACCTAGACGGGGTTACTTGTCAACACGGCCTGCTCCAACCCAATCCGTTGATAAGCTCGTGCAAATCAAAGCGCAAGCACCCGCTCCCACGTCCGATAAAGATGAAATGAAGGCTCTTAATTTTCCTCTTGACAAGGTTTTTGAATTTTGATACTGGTCTGACCAGCAGACAGCTTTATGCTAAAAGCCATAAAGAAAACACGCATCTACGAAGAAGTGGTAAGCCAGATCCATGAGCTTATTCGCGAAGGCAAATTCAAGGCCGGTGACCAGTTGCCTTCTGAAAGGGAGCTGGCCGAGACCTTTAAAGTGAGCCGGACATCAGTGCGCGAGGCGCTACGCGCCCTCGAGACGCAGGGGCTGGTGGTCAGCAGGACCGGAACGGGCACCTTCATTGCCGATCTCCCAATAGAATCGCTAGTGGCGCCTCTTGCCACGCTCCTGATCGAGGAAAAGAATGCCCTCGCGGATATCTTTGAGATGCGCAAGCTCATCGAGCCTCACATCGCCTCTCTGGCTGCCGAGAGGGCGACAAAAAGAGATATCGAGCGAATGAAAAGGATTCTGGAGAAGCAAAGAGAAGAGGTCGATCAAGGAGCTACAGGGGTGGAGGAGGATGCGGAATTCCATTTTTCCATTGGGCGGGCAACACAGAACCAGGCGCTTGAGAAGCTCGTCTCTGGACTCATGGATATCTTAAGCCACAGCCGCGAAGAGTCTCTCCAAACACCTGGCCGGAGCCAGGCCTCTTTGGACTCCCACCATAAAATACTGTCCGCCATTGAAGCCCATGATAAGGAGAGGGCAAGAAAGGCCACGCTGAGTCATATCGAGCACGTCGAGCAGAACGTCCTTTTGTCAAAGAAAAAGACACCTCAAATCATAAAAAGCGAAACCCAGTTAGAGGAAGAGAGGAGTATTTCATGATCAAGCGAGTAGAGGTCAACTATCGGGGCATTTTTCAGAAGAACCTGGGCAAAAAGATCGGCAGCGACATCGTCATGATTGCGAGCCGAATGGGCCAGAAGGCCTTCTCCAACGGTCGTTACAGCGACTCGCCGGAGAGAAACGGAATCCCCTGTAAGTACTTCGCCTTCGTTTCCCCGGATCTCTCAGAGGAGGAGCTGGAAGCGGAATGCGGCGCCAAGCTCGAGATCGACCAGACCGATATCTCAGTCGTCCTGGACGATACGATGTGCAAAGGGGTTGAGCCTTGGGGATGGCACGGCGTTCGGCCCATCAACGAAAAGGTAGTGGCCGGTGGTACCCTCCTGGTGTTTTCGCGGAAGGAGCACAAGGACCTTCTCAAGTTTATTGGCAAAAAGCCCTACAACTACCGCCTCGCTATTCTCGACGGAGACGCCAGTCTCGCCGGCCTCTGGGTCAACAAGGATGACCTGACCCACGAGCGCACCCTTGGAGGAATTGCCGCTCTTGACCCGGCTCTGATCAGCATCGAAGCCGTAGAGTCCTATCTTTTGGAAAAGACCAAGCAAAAACATCGTGCGGAGGCGGCGCGCCAGGCCTACGAGTCCTTAAGGTCCGAAGCGCCGAAGCCGGGGGTTAGAGTCGTCACTCCCAAAGAGGGGATCGACTGGATCCATGAGATCCCGGTTCTCCCCAAGTGGTTCGAGATGGCCGAAGGGGCCGCGGTGCCGGCGGTGAAGCGCGGATTTGAGATCGGCCCGCGGGGACAGTCGAGAAACGCCATGTTCAAGCGCGGCACCACCAAGACCCAGAGGCCCGCGGTCAGGTTCGATCTCTGCACCAAGTGCACGCTTTGCTGGGTCGAGTGTCCGGACGAGTGCTTCGATCCGACCACGGACGGGTACTACGATATCGAGTACCAGTATTGCGTCGGCTGCGGCAAATGCGCTGAGGTCTGCCCGGTGAAGGAGTGCATTGTGATGGTCGACGAGTTGCAATTCGAGGACGACCACAGCCCGTGGGAGCATTGGAAGAGAGATTCCAAAGAGTACATCCAGTGGGTCGAAGGGAAGAAAGGCAAAGACCGGGTTTCCTACCCCTTCGTAACCGGCAAGGGCATCACCGTCACTCAGGGAGAAGTGATGCCCGAGGGAAAGATCGTACCCGTCAGAAAGACGGAGGAGGTTGAAGTATGAGCGTTGCAGTCGCACAAGCTAAATCAGATCAATCAGGTGTCTACGAGCGGGAAGAACTTTTAAACGGCTGCCAGGCCGTCGCGCAAGGCGTGCGCCTGGCCGACGTGGACGTGATCGCCGCCTATCCAATCCGTCCCTACACCGAGGTGATGGACGCGCTCTCGAAGCTGATCGCCGACGGGCAATTTGACGCCGAGTACATCATCGCCGACAGCGAGCACTCTCAATTTGAGATCGTCAAGCACGCCAGCTCGGTCAATGCCCGCGCCTTTGGTGGATCAAGCGGCACGGGCTGGATGTACGGTATGGAAGCGCTGGTCGTTACCGCGACCGACCGTCTCCCGCCTCTTTTCGTGGTGGGCAACCGCGCTCTGGATGATCCGGGCGCCTTCGGCGTCGAGCACAACGATGCGATGGCGGTCCGCGACATGGGCTGGCTTCTCTGCTGGGTGACAACCCCGCAAGAAGCGCTGGAGCACGTGCTGATCGGCTACCGTATCGCCGAAGACAAGAAAGTCAGGATGCCGATGGGATTGGCGATGGATGGCGCCTTCCTCACCCACTCGCAGCACATGGTGAAGATCCCATCCGTACAGGCCGCAAAGCAATTTCTCCCGCAGTATGATCTCGCCGAGCGGCGGCTCCATCCCGACAACCCGATCTCCGTCGCGCCGCAGGTCAACGAGGACTGGGTTATGGAGCTGAGACGCCAGAACTGGGAAGCCGCGAAGCGGGCGCGGGGCGTGATCAAGGAGGCCTATAAAGAATTCAACGACGTCTTCGGCGATCGTTACCGCGCCCCTTACTATTTCGAAGAGTTCATGACCGAGGATGCGGAGGTGGTCCTGATCGGCATCGGAACGGTGGCGGCTCCGGCGCGCACGGCGGTGCGCCGCATGCGTGAGAAGGGGCAGAAAGTCGGCTACGTGAACCTGCGCTGGTTCCGCCCGTTCCCCACCGTGGAACTGAGAGATTGTCTGAGCCGCTTCAAAGCCGTCGGCGTGGTCGACCGGGATTTTGCGCACGGCTCGCCGGACAATTGCGGCATCTTGATGCACGAGATCCGCTCTTGCCTCTATCCGGCAAAGAACCGGCCGGTGGTGGTTAATTTCATGGGCGGCTTGGGCGGACGCGATCTCTCCATCGCGGACGCGCAGAAGATGTATGATATAACTCAACAGGCAGTGAAGAAGGATTCCATGGACGGCTTCGTAACCTGGATCGGCCTAAGAGAATAAAGTTAGGAGGGTAAGTTTATGTCAACCGCACCACAAATCGATTACGAAAAGATCAAAGGCGTTCACAAGATTCCGCTGGAGGAGCTCTATACCTCCGGCCACCGCACCTGCCAGGGCTGCGAGTCGGCGACGACGATGCGCGGCTTCATCAAGGTCGCGGGTCCGCGCACGGTGGTCACGGGATCGACCGGCTGCATGTACGTGGCCAACACCTCTTACTTGACCACGCCGTGGATCGTGCCGTGGATGCACACGCAGCTCGGCGCCGGCGGCTCGTCCGCCGTGGGCATGGCCGCGGGCCTGCGGGCACTCAAGCGCAAGGGGAAGATCAAAGACGAGAAGATCAACGTCATCAACTTCTCCGGCGATCTCGGCGCCGGCGATATGGGAATCGGAGGGATTTCTGCCGCCCTGCAGAGCGATTACGACTTGCTGATCATCATGTACGACAACGAGTCAGCCGCGAATACCGATATTCAAGCGACGGGTTTGACCACCTACGGCGCGCAGACGACGTTCACGCCGCCGGGGACCAAGCATCCGATCATGCAGCGGCGCTGGAAGAAAAATGTGGCGGGCATGCTGGCGGTCGGCCATCGAACCTGCCGCTATGTCGCCACGGCCTGCGCCACCTATCCGCCCACGGACTATTTGAACAAAGTGCAGAAGGCGCTCGCCATCGGCGGCCCGACCTTTATTCACACCTACGATCCCTGTCCCAAAGGTTGGGACTATCATCCTCGCTACTCGAATGAGTTAGGCGAGTTGGGAATCAAATCCGGCCTCTATCCACTCTACGAGGTGGTGGACGGCCAGGTCATCTACACCTACGATGCGCGAAAGACAGGCAAGGGAAGAATTCCGGTAAAAGAGTTCCTCACCAAGCAGGGCCGCTTCGATCATCTCAAAGAGGAGCACTTCACCTACATTCAAAAGATGGTCGATGAGCAGTGGGATGAGTGGGC
>Ga0105164_10002668_pt1 | contig 11012 bp, 5 predicted proteins | sample VDWuncwatermetaG_FD_89674 | JGI IMG/M metagenome (GOLD analysis project Ga0105164, IMG submission 89674) | Wastewater microbial communities from Netherlands to study Microbial Dark Matter (Phase II) - VDW unchlorinated drinking water | ecosystem: Environmental > Aquatic > Freshwater > Drinking...
GAAATTGATAGAAATTTGTAGAAATTCATTGTATTTCATATTTAACGTGTTGTTATGGCTACGGATTAATTATGGACAAGACGAAATGGAATGAGATACAGGCGGTGATACTTTTTGCCGTATCCATCCTCATATTCATAAGCCTCGTCACGTTCACTTTTTCCGACATTGGCCAGTTCACATCCAAGCCAAACGTCCCGGTCAGGAATCTTGCGGGGCTTGTCGGGGTCTATATCGGCTCGATCCTGTTCTTCCTGATGGGACTTGGCTCATATGTCATACCGTTATTGTTCCTCTCGTGGGCCATATCGAGGATCTCCGGCCTGACGCCCCAGAGGATGTACTTTAAGATATTCGGGACATTCTTCCTTATACTTGCCTCAAGTTCGATCTTCTCCATCCTGGGCAGGGGCGACAACTCTTTTCGCTTTAGCCTCGGCGGCATCGCCGGCCTCGTATTCTCTAACTTTTTGGTGCAGTATCTGGGCAGGCTCGGCGCCATGCTTATCATAGCGCTTCTCTTCGTCCTTTCGGTATTGCTTGCCACCGATTTTTTGCTTCTTCCGTTCCTAACAGCGCTGGGGGTGAGATTTAAAAATGTATTTGCGGATGTAAGGGAGCGCGTCCCTCCCAAACGTGCCGCGCCGCCAGTCCTTACGGGAGTGAAACCGGCCATTAAACCACCCACCATCAATATCCATGTCCCTGTTGCCGCCAAGAACCTTTCGGAAAGTCCGAAAGTGGTAATGGCGCCTGCCGGCGAATACACGCTTCCCGGCCTCGATCTTCTGGAGTCTCCGCCGCCCATCGAGGCCAGAAAGATCAAGGAGGACTTTGAGGGGAATGCCAGGATACTGGAAGAGACACTCGGCGACTTTGATATCGAGGCGAAGGTCGTCGAGATAAATAAGGGACCCGTGATAACGAGGTATGAATTAGAGCCTGCGCCCGGCGTCAAGATTCACAGGATCACATCGCTTGGCGATAACATCGCCCTGGCGATGAAGGCGCAGTCAATCAGGATCGTCGCGCCTGTGCCGGGCAAAGGGACCGTCGGCGTCGAGGTCCCGAATTCAACGAGCGCGCTTGTCTATCTGAAAGAGGTGCTGGATTCGAAAGAATACAGGAGCTTTAAATCGAGGCTGAAACTTGCCATAGGCAAGGATATCGCCGGCACCCCTGTCATCGCGGATCTGGCCATAATGCCGCATCTATTGATCGCCGGCGCAACAGGTTCCGGCAAGACGGTCTGCGTTAACACGATAATCACGAGCCTCCTCTATAACTCAACACCCGACGAGGTGAAATTCATAATGATAGACCCCAAGCGCGTGGAGCTTGCCGTCTTCAACGACCTGCCGCATCTTTTATCGCCGGTCGTTACGGACTCGAAGAAGGTCGCCAGCACCCTTGAATGGATAGTGAGCGAGATGGACTCGCGATACGAGCTTTTTGCCAAAGCCGGCGTGCGGAACATCGACCTGTACAATGAGAAGTTCGGCAGGGAGTCGAAGGATAAACTGCCGTATATTGTCATAGTGATAGACGAGCTGGCCGACCTCATGATGGTAGCCCAGGACCAGGTCGAAGGCGCGATAACGCGCCTCGCGCAGCTGTCGCGCGCGGTCGGCATACATATAGTAATCGCGACACAGCGGCCTTCAGTCGACGTCATAACCGGCGTAATCAAGGCGAACTTCCCGTCCAGGATCTCATTCAAGGTCGCCTCGAAGGTAGATTCGCGGACAGTGCTTGATATAAACGGCGCCGACAAGCTCCTCGGAAGGGGCGATATGCTCTTCGTGGAGCCGGGCTCATCCAGGCCCACGAGGGCGCAGTGCAGCCTCATCTCCGACAAGGAGATCGAAAGGATAACGAATTTCATAAAATCACAGAGGCCGGCGCAATATACGGAGGATATACTTGAGGTGCAAAAGAAGCACGGCGCATTCAGGAAGTTTGAGAAGGACGAGGTCTATGAGGAGGCCGTGAAGATGGTGCTTGAGACCCGCCAGGCGTCGGTATCGATGCTGCAGAGGCGGCTTGGCCTTGGCTACACGCGGGCCGCTCGGTTAGTGGATATGATGGAAGACGAGGGCGTAGTCGGGCCTTACCAGGGTTCCAAGCCGAGAGATATATTGATAAGTTTCGAAGAGTACCGGGCAAAGAGCGCCCAGGCTTAAACAAATATGGCTACCATATCGATGGCAGAGATAGGACAGCGGCTGAAAGAGGCCAGGGAGAGGAAGTCCCTTACCATAGACCAGGCCCGAAAGCAGACGCGTATTCACTCGAACGTATTGATCGCGCTCGAAGACGGAAAGTGCGATGACATACTCAACCCTACCTATGCGAAGAGCTTCTTAAAAAAATATTCGATCTATCTGGGCCTCGACTCAAAAGAGGTCCTTAATCAGTATTCGTCGCTTCATCCGGAAGATTACTGCCCGAACCTTAATATAATGGAGAAGAAAGGGCCGAAATCTTCCCCGGATATTTCAAAATTCATCTATGCGATCGGCCCGGCCATCCTCATCATAGCGCTTGTCGTTTTAAGCGTATTTTTATTGTCTAAGACCGTGACCTATTTAAAAAAACATAGGCCGCCAAAAGCCCCTGGCGTGAAGATAGCGCAGGCTGCCGCGACAGCGAAGAGATCGGTCAAGAAGAAAAGTTCGACACTGCAGCCTTCGGTCCCGAAAAACGTACCGTTCGACCTGGTATTGAAGGTGAAACAGCCCGTGCTCGTCGGACTTAAGAAAGACGGCATCCTTATCTTCAAAAGGGTTATGCCGAAAGGTACCGTGGAGTCGGTCAGGGCGAATGACTATATCAGCATCTACGTCGCGAAGGCCGAGGCCATAGAGCTCGTCCTGAACGGCCAGGGCCTTAACATTCCGGCCAAGGGCATAATAAAGGACCTGGAGATCACGAGGAAGGGGATCAGGATAAGATAGGTGTTTTTTCGTTCTACGTGTGTTAACACTATTTTCTTGACTCATGGCCAAAGCAACCATCATAAGCCTCGGCTGCGCCCGTAATCTCCTTGACTCGGAAATTATTGCCGGCTCTTTGAAAAGATCCGGGTTTAAAATCTGCGACGGCGAAAAGCCTGTCGATCTCTGCGTCATCAATACCTGCGCATTTATCAATTCCGCAAGGGAAGAGTCGATAGATTCGATACTGGAAGCCGTCTCTCTCAAGCGCTCCGGCAGGATAAAACATCTCGTCGTCTGCGGATGCCTTCCGCAGCTTTATAAAGACAAACTCTCAAGAGAGCTCCGGGACATTGATCTTGTTCTTGGCACAGCCGATTTTCCGAGGATAGCGGATTTCATAAAAGGGCTGAAGAACGGTTTCCGGCGCACGGCAGTGTCAAGCCGGCCCTCCTATCTGTACGACGAAGATTCGCCAAGATTAAGGCTCACGCCCGGGCATTATGCTTATGTGAAGATCTCCGAAGGGTGCTCCAACTTCTGCAGCTACTGCATAATCTCGCGCCTGCGCGGCGCGTTCAGGTCAAGACGAATAGAATCCGTCGTCGCCGAAGTAAACGCCCTTTCGAAAGGCGGAGCGCTTAAAGAGATCAATCTGATCGGCCAGGACACGACGGCATTCGGCATAGACCGATACGGCAAGACGGTATTTCCGGCTCTTTTAAAAAGGCTGTGCTGCCTTAAAAACAACGTTCGGTGGGTAAGGATCCTTTACACGCACCCCGGCCATTACACCGACGAGCTCATATCGACAATCCGGGGGGAAGAGAGGATATGCAAGTATCTGGATCTGCCCATCCAGCACATATCGGATAAGATCTTAAAGAGGATGAACCGGCGCACAACGAAAAAGGGCATCATGGAACTGATCGATAAATTACGAAAAAAGATTCCCGGCGTCGCCTTAAGGACATCGATAATCACCGGCTTCCCCGGCGAGACCGAAGAAAATTTTAAAGAACTTTTGGAGTTTTTGAGCAGGACAAAAATCGAGCGGCTCGGCGCGTTCATGTATTCGAAAGAAGACGGCACAAGGGCCGCCGGATTTAAGTCCCACATACCCGATCGTATTAAGAAAGAGCGCCTTGACGAGCTCATGAAATTACAGCGGAATATCTCCGGCAAATTGAACGCCTCGCTCCTCGGCAGTGCCGTAGAAGTATTGATCGATGAGAAGGTTAGGGGCGAAAAAGACAGGTTTCTGGGCCGAAGATATGCCGACGCGCCGGAAGTTGACGGCGTAGTTTATGTTACGGGCAAAGGATTGAAGGCCGGCGACTTTCAAAAAGTCAGGATCGTCGACACCCTGGAATACGACCTCGTGGGGAGGGCCGGATGACGCTTCCGGACAAACTTACCATATCCCGGATATTTCTTACCTTTATATTCATGTTCTTCTTATTTTCATGCGGCGTCATATCAAAGGCGCTCGCCCTGTTTACGTTTCTTCTGGCCTCATTCACCGATTTCCTCGATGGATTCATAGCCAAGGGCAGGAACATCTCCACCGATTTTGGAAAGCTTATGGACCCGATAGCGGACAAGATCCTTGTCATAGCGGCATTCCTCGCTTTTGTGGAGATGAAGCTCATTCCCGCATGGATGGTCGTGATAATCATATCGAGGGAGATAACGATAACGGGCCTGAGATTCTTCGCGCTCGCGAAAGGCAGGGTCATTGCCGCGGATGCCGGCGGCAAGCAGAAGATGGTCTCGCAGTTCGTTGCGATAGTCGCGGTCCTCCTGTTTCTGATATTCAGGGAGGCGGGGATCAGGGTATTCGACTTCTGGAATGCGGGATTCGAAAGGGCCTACAAAGATGTGATATTTGTCCTGATGCTCGTTACGGTGGCCTTCACCCTGATAAGCGGCATTTCATATCTCGTGAAGAACAGGGAGGTATATTCCCATAAGAAAGACGGCTAAGTTTATTGCGAGTTTCTTCTATCTCGGCCATTCCCCTTACATACCCGGCACCGTCGGCTCGCTCGGCGGTCTTGTCGTATATTTTTTGGTGAAGAACAACGATATCCTTTACGGATTCGCCATCCTGTTTTTATTCTCACTTGGCATCATATTTGCAGGGGAAGCGGAACGCATTTACAAGCGAAAAGATGCCCGCATGATAGTTATAGATGAAGCATGCGGCATGCTCCTATCGTTATACTTTGTGCCGTTCGGCATCTTTTCGGTGATACTCGGGTTCTTTCTATTCAGGATATTCGATATCATGAAACCATGGCCTGCCAGAAGGATAGAGAAGATAGCCGGCTCGACGGGCATCATGTTTGACGACATAATCGCCGCGCTGTATACCAACCTGATCCTCCAGTTAATATTTAGATTTCTACGTTGTTGGTAGGTAATAGTTTAGCATAAAGAAGTATCCCGACGATATCGTAGGGGAGGTTTAAACCTCCCCTACGTTGAGGTTCTTTTTTAGCTAATCTATTACGCCCTGCATACCGGTTAAAATATAAAAAAGTTATCATCTAATTCTTGACTAATCATCTCCTATATGATATAATTCTCATAACATAATTTCTAGGACCCCCTGACCATTTAACTCGGGGGCGATGAGGGTCTTAAGAAATAAACCATATACCCGCCCGGACGGGAAGAAGGTTTAGTCAAAGACCAGATAGCCTAGAATAGACGCTTGGCGATCTGGTCTTTTTATTATTTTGATGTTAAAAGAATAGTGACGTAGCGGACGTTTAAACGTCCGCTACGTTGTGGATAACTTAATAGATTATAATAATGATAGCCGAAGAAGTCTTGCCAAAATTGAGCCATCGAATGTTCCCACTTGCGATAAGGATCATCGCTTCGATCCTCGTCGTGACTTTCCTTGTCCAGGACATCGTCTGGGCCCACCCCGACCTATTTTCAGAGATAACCGCCTCAAGGGACGACAAGCTTGCCCCGGCTTCATTTTTCAGGGCCAATGAGTCCGTTGATAGGGCTATAGCAAAAGCCGTAGAGTATGTAATCGAAAGAAAATACTCTATTCCCAGAGAAAGCCTGTCTCTGGCCGGCGTCAGGGCCGCTTTAAAAAAATATAGAAGCGAAAATAGCGATTGGTTTGACCAGAATATAAAGTATAGCCCTCTTTCTGTTTCCGGCTCTCCAGCGGCAGGAGAAGACCGCATATCGGAAATCCTCGTGAGTATTACGCACGGCTGTATCCTTCGCTACTACGATCCCTCTATCGAGGGGTTGGCCGATAAATACGCCTCTGTTAGAGACGTCGAAATAAACGCCTATCTTCGCAAACAACTCATCACCCCGTCCGCTTTACCGCCGCCTCTCCCCGCAAAGACAGTTGTTCCCAAGAGTCGCGGTAACGCCTCCTTTGGAGAAGGCGTGATACTGCGCCACAATCAGGTTAATATAATAATTGAGGTATTTCACAAGGCAATGCTTCGCAAGGGGCGGTATTACAAAAGAATGCCCTGGGAGGAGGATTTAGCATTAGATCGCGATAATGCCGCTAAGATAGACGTGGCGCTTAAGATCCTAGAGTTAAACGCGTCCGGTCAGACAGCGAGAATGGCCCGCTGGATGCGTGAGAATGTGACCGTTATAGCGGTGGACGTGCCGTCGCGGCTGCTCGTTTACGGAAGAGATGTCAATGGAAGACCATACTGGCAGATTACGCACATCGGTAAGAGGCAGGCCCGGGTATATATTCCAAAGAAATTTATAACTGGTTTGGATTTGAATAAAAGGGCCGATATGGAAAAATTGGCTACTTTGCTGAACCACGACGGTTTTGAGATAGGAAGATATAGGCAGGAATCACCGCCTGACGGAGAGGACGTTACCACACAGCAGGTGGACGATATACATCGGGAGGCGCTAAAGAGCGATCCGTTCGGCCGTTATTCCGAGATAGAAAAGGAATGCCGCGATACCGGCGAGCCGACAGCCGGATTGATAGAAACCGAGATCAGCGCTTTAAAGAAAAAGATAACGGAATTCTCAAAATCCTTTGAGGGAGTAACAGATAGGTATCGTCTGGCAGAATCATACTTTGCTCTCGGCAAGCTTAATACGCGTTTAGGATGCTATTACGACATAATTCAGAGAAGGCGCCGGGCGGCAGCCTACTACCGCCGCGCGATAGAGAATTTTCAGAAGGTAAGCCTTAAAGATTACGGCCTTCTTCCTCTATCGGCGCTGGAGAGGCAGGTTTATCTATGCGTCAACCAGAAGTGGCTTCCGGAGCTTAGGAAGGATATGGCTAAGCTTAGCTCTTATGAGAGATTTCGCGGCGATACGCCGGATCTCCTTTCGGAAAAAGACCTGGTCGATGATGAGAAGGAATTTTACGAGCATATGGCCAAAGGCAAGCGGGATAATTTCAGCCGTATAAGAGAGCGCGTAATAATGATTTTGAACCACCACATCAATGATGAACAAGGTTCCGCGCGGAAAGCGGAATTGGTGAGGGTAAGACAGGATATAGCGGCATTAGAATGTAAATCTCCGGATGAAAATCCCGGCTTCAATAAATTAGGGGAAGAAGGTTCGATATCGCTTATAGGCGCGCTAAAGCTGTTGCCGCTTGCTGTATTAAGCCTTGTCGCAATCTATAATCTTCCGGCTATATCAGCATACTTAAACGAAATGCTGTATTACCTCACCTCGACAGGAATTAGCGGCGCCGCATTAGCAGGCGTTTGGATGACGGGAATAGGCGGGAAGAGAAAGAGAGCCGCCCTGAATGTAAGATATCGTTCGGATCGGATAGTAGAGACATATAAAACTGAAAAGTCTGTTACCTGGAAGTCAATACCGGAATACGCGTTAATAGATACGGGAGAAGAGGTGGCATATGAGATTATGCCTGATAAAAAAGGTTATTACAGATTAGTGCCCGATCCGAGCACTAATACTACTATAAAAGTTTACAAGGATGACGAGATTAGAGATGGGAAGGTTCGTGCCGAATTGGGCAGTGTCGTATACGCGCTTTTGGAAGAGCTGGCAGGGAACCTCGGGAAGGCCGTGGACCAGCTTGATGCGCTTGATCTTATGAAGAAGGTAATACCGGCTGTGGGTGATAAGAAGAAATCGCTCTCCGGACTGATAGAACATATGGAAGGAAGGTATTCCGAAAGCATAGCGGGAGTTCTTGGAGAGATAGAAAGGATGACGAAAGAAGCATCGCTCCCCGGCGATAAGCCGCGCGTGAAGTTCTTTTCCCGCGAAGATTGGAGAGAGGTCGCCCGGGCGTTTGGCGGGAAAGATATTTTACAAACTGACGGTAGGACCTTAAAAGATAAGGTATTGACCTATGCCGCGACAGTTAGGATGAATGAAGATCAGGCAAGTAACCTGGCGCGTCTTATAAAACATGGTAAAGGGAATAAGGCCGCATTAGACGCATTTGCAACGTCTTTTTATAAAATGATACCCAGAATAATAGAATTCAATTCAAGGCGTATTGCTCGCGGACAGTCGGCGGTAGGCGACGCGATGTTGGAAGAGAAGCTATACAAAACGATAATAAAGGCCGCCCTTTACTTTGATCCCTCCACCGGCCGTTTTCCCACGCTCCTCATAAAGATGGGAGCTACAACGATGAGACATTATTTGTTAGTAACGACGAGGCCGGACCTGGGCGCGTTGAGCATAGAGCATGCCCCGCCGGACAACAAAGGAAGATACAAGGACTTGATAAAGGCGCGGCCATCTGCCGATTCCGACAATTCCAGGGAGTTTAGAAGAAGTGTTATGGATCACGCACTAAGGGGGATGGGGTATAAAGATCCGGCGTTCAGAAAGGTATTTACAGACATATATGTAGATGGAGTTCAGCAGGCAGCAGCCGGAAAGAGAATTGGTTTATCAAAAGCCAACGCAAGTTACCATAACAGGAGGATTCAGAAATTACTGGCCGACAATGAACAATTGTTCAGAGACGCTCTGGCAGGGGAGATAACTCTTCAGCAACTCGAGAATAAAATAGCAGCAAAAGAATCTCCTGCTCCCACTGCCAAGCCGGGCACGCCCACCGGCCTTGCCGCATGGCAAACACCCATGGTAGGTGCCATGCGGATGATAGGATTCTCCGATATAGCAATAGCTGGAATATTGGGTGTTGGAGAGGAGGCCTTGGTCTATTCAGGGGCTCTTGTCACCATCCCGGGTATAATAGGAACGCTTTTGGGATCGTCAACAGGATTTGCGGATATAGGTATGGTTATAGGGGTGGGGACAGGAAGCATCCTAAGCTATTATCTATTTAAGAAAGGCCACGAGAAGAAGGTATATTATTTCGATAAAGAAAGTAATCTAAAGGAAAGAAGTCCTCCTTCCCAAGAAGATATAAAAACTATCACCAGATTATCCCTCTCATTGCGCAGCACATATCTGATAATACCCGCCTTAACATCGATAATAGGCCTTTTAACACGCCACTCCTCACCTATCCCGCTCATAGTGAGCCTTTTAGCATCCACCTTCGTAACATCCTACAAGCATGGAGGTTATAACGAATTCATAGCTCCCGCTCAAAGAGGCGTGGTAGGAGTGGGCTCATCGCTTCCAAATAAAATTACGGGAGAAACGGTACGGATCCTTTTGGAGGATGGTTTATTATCTGAAGAGGAATTCGATAAAATCGTTTCCGACCCGGAATTTAAGGGGTTCGAGGGCTCACAATATTTCGTAGATATATTGAGATTAGAATATTTTCAGCATAAAAAAGAGAAAGAAGTCGTTAAATTGTTGGGCGAAAAGGGCCTCATTATATCAAAGATACAAAGCACGACAAAGACGCGCTGGCTGAACCTCATAGCCGCGCATCCGGTTATTGAGCGTAAGATTAGCGATTTGGAGCGGCTGATCCAATATGTTCCCAAATCACACGATATTAGGAGAGTGATCGAATACAGATACGGCATCGGAACCGGCGAAGGGCCCATGGCCATCAGGGTTATGGCGAAAAAGCTCGGGAAGACCGGGCCATATGTAGATGTGCGCTATAAACCGATGACGGAATATTTGAGGAATTTATGGGCCGGTGATACGGAAGCGGCCAAAGCGGTATTGACCGGTTATGCCGAAGGCCTTCGAACCGGCAGGTCATGGAGCCAGGAAGAGATTGATAATATTCGAAGAGAGGTAGGCGATATATCGGCCAGGTTGTACATGGATGTGACGGCTTCCGCGCCGGCACAAGTCGAAGAGCCGGAGCGCGTGCCGCAACATGAGATCGTCGTTCCTTCTTTAGGAAACAGAGTGAAAGCAAGCATGATGCGTCGAATAGTTGCGGATGGTTTGGTGACGAAGGAGCAGTTTGAGAAAGCGATCGCGTCAAAAAAGATAAAGGATCTCAAAGATGTAGTCATGTATGGACAGGTTCTTAAAAAACATTATTTTGAAGGACAGGCTGAAATAGACGCGGTTAAAGAGGTGTTGGGCGGCGCCATCCCGGATCAGGAAGGATTGAGCAAAATGCGCGCACGATGTATTAGGATGCTATTCGCGCATACCTTATTGGGAAACATCGCAAAGCGGGCAAGAGTTTGCACAGACCATATTCCAAAAGCGCATCACTTAAGGGAGATCGCGGAGTTTCGCTATGGATCATCAGGTATCGAAGCGCCGAACCAGGAAGAGGCCGCCGAGCACCTGGGACTGACGGCAGAGTATGTGAAAAATGCCGCAGGGTTCATCGTACTTTATGAACGGTATCTCGTAAAAAGGGAATATGAATATGCGGTCAATATGCTGCTTGATATGGCCGTTCGGCTTCAGCCCAGAAACGGATGGAGCGATGATGATATTTCGTCATTAAAGCGGGAAATACCGGACATCATAATGCAACTTATGTATAGGGCGGCCCTCGAGGGAAATAAGGAGTGGATTGAATTGGCATTTCACGTGTTGGGGGTACTGGCCCGCGAGAGCGAAAATATACAAACACCAGAAGAGATGGCCGTTGTAAAAAGAGTCGGGCAGATACTTGAGAAAGCGGTCGATCTGTACAGGCAGGCGCGCCGC
>Ga0105164_10002669_pt1 | contig 11012 bp, 6 predicted proteins | sample VDWuncwatermetaG_FD_89674 | JGI IMG/M metagenome (GOLD analysis project Ga0105164, IMG submission 89674) | Wastewater microbial communities from Netherlands to study Microbial Dark Matter (Phase II) - VDW unchlorinated drinking water | ecosystem: Environmental > Aquatic > Freshwater > Drinking...
ATTAACCCTATCCAGGAGATCGGCAAGATCGCCAAAGCGAAGGGGGTCCTGTTCCATTGCGATGCCACGCAGGGCGTCGGCAAGATTCCCGTCGATGTCCAGGCCATGGGCATTGATCTCATGTCATTCACCTCCCACAAAGTCTACGGCCCCAAGGGAGTCGGTGCCCTCTATGTTAGGAAAAGAAATCCCCGCGTTCGAATCGTAGCCCAAATAGACGGAGGCGGGCATGAACGCGGCATGCGGTCCGGAACCTTGCCGGTACCGTTGATCGTCGGCTTTGGGAAAGCCTGTGAACTGTGCGAACAGGAGATGGTGACGGAAACGGCGCGGCTGATCAAGATGCGAGACCGTCTCCAGACCGATATCATGGCGGCCCTCGAAGAAAGCTATCTCAACGGCCACCCAACGAACCGCCTACCCGGTAATCTCAATATCTCCTTTGCCTACGTCGAAGGCGAGTCACTGCTCATGGGCATGAAAGACATCGCGCTCTCGTCCGGTTCGGCCTGCACATCGGCCACCTTGGAACCCTCGTATGTGTTGCGCGCACTCGGGGTCGGGACCGAGCTCGCTCACTCTTCGATTCGTTTCGGTTTGGGCCGTTTCAATACCGACGATGAGATTGACTATACGACCAAAAAGGTTATTGAGGTCGTCACCAAGTTGCGGGAAATGTCCCCTCTGTACGAGATGGCCAAAGAAGGCGTGGACCTGAAATCCGTTCAGTGGGCCGCGCATTAATGACGGCAGACGTGAAACGTACCTCGTGAAGCGTATCTCACAGACAACGAACGGCGCTTCACGAACGACGAGATACCAAGGAGGTTTCTATGGCATACAGCGATAAAGTCGTCGATCATTTCAACAATCCCCGCAACATGGGCAGCTTTAAGAAGGACGATGCAGACGTGGGTACCGGAATGGTGGGAGCCCCGGAGTGCGGTGACGTGATGAAGCTGCAGATCAAGGTCCAGAACGATACGATCGTTGATGCGAAGTTCAAGACCTTCGGTTGCGGGTCAGCGATCGCCAGCTCCAGCCTGGCCACCGAATGGCTCAAGGGGAAAACGATCGAGGAAGCCCAAAAGATCAAGAATACGGACATCGTACAGGAGTTGAATCTCCCTCCTGTGAAAATTCACTGCTCGGTTCTGGCGGAAGATGCCATCAAAGCGGCGTTGGCCGATTATCAGAAGAAGACAGACGGGCAACCAACCGGCACCAAGTAACAGCCACGAAGGGAGCGCCTCATGGACACCACGAATGTCGAGACTCCAACTCCGATCATCTCGCTCACCGAAGCAGCCGTAAAGGAAGTGAAGCGGCTCATCAACGTACAAGGCATTGAAGAAGGTGGCCTTCGCCTTGGTGTGAAAGGCGGCGGGTGTTCCGGCCTCAGCTACACGATTAACTTCGATGATAAGATCGGACAGTTCGATCAAGTTCATGAGATCGATGGTGTCAAAGTGATCATCGATGCGAAAAGCGCCATCTATCTCCAAGGCACACAGCTGGATTATCAAAAAGACATGCTGAGCGGAAACTTTAAGTTTTTGAACCCGAACGCCAACAAAACTTGTGGCTGCGGAGAATCGTTCTCAGCTTGATTCCTCATCCACTCAATATACCGACCGGGTATGGGACATATACCATGCTCGTTTTCACTCATGGATAACCATCAATCATCGTCTCATCCCGATACTCGTCGCCAGCTACAGATGGCCCGGAGCATGTGCTGGCACTGCCAGTCAGAAGTGACAGGAGAATACTTCTGTGACCGGTGTGTGAAAGTCCAGCCGGTTTCAAAAGAAACCGACTATTTCACCTGCCTCGGGTTTCCACGGCGCCTCATGCTCGACCCGCAGAAACTAGAGGCCAAGTTCTACGAACTAAGCCGGACATTCCATCCTGATTTTTATCAGACCAAGAGCGCAGACGAACAGACGATCAGCCTCAGCAATGCTGCAGTTCTCAATACCGCCTATCGCACGCTCCGTGCCCCCATTCAACGAGCCGAATACCTCTTGGCCTTGGAAACCGGCTCGGTCAAAGACATTCGAACATCTCCGCCAGCCGATCTCTTTGAAGAGATTCTAGAACTCCAAGATACTCTGGAGGAGTACCGGGCGTCGGATCGTGACTCGGATCAGGGCCATCGACTCCGCGCCACCCTCCAGACTGAGCAGGAGGCGCTGGAGCGGCGCAAGCATGAGATGGAAGCTCAACTGCAGCAATTATTTACCGACTGGGACCAGCTACAAGACGCGGGAGAAGCCACGAGCCTGGCGAGGGTGGAACGGGACAGAATCCTGAAGCAGATGCGCGATCTCCTGTCTAATCGCACATACGTCAACAATATCGTGAACGATCTGGCAGCAACAATCGCCTAAGCAACTCTTTCCCAACATCCTCATCTTTGATATGGCACGAATAGTCGGTATCGATCTCGCGACCACCAATTCACTGGTTGCGTACATGAAGGATGGGCAGCCCTGCGTTGTCCCTGACCGCAACGGTCGGACCATGGTGCCATCGGTGGTCGCCTTGACGGACAATGGCTTGATCGTCGGAGATTCGGCGAAAGAGCATTTGACGAGAAACCCGGAACGGACGGTCTACTCCGTGAAGCGATTCATGGGTAAAGGGGTGGCCGATGTCCAGAACGAGCTGGCCTATTTTCCATACCATGTCACTGAGACTGGTGGTGTGATCCGGATCCGCCTTGGCCAGAAGAGCTATTCACCGCCACAGATCTCCGCCATGATCCTCAAGGAACTGAAGCTGCGTGCGGAGGCCTCCCTCGGCGAAAGTATCACCAAGGCCGTCATCACGGTGCCGGCCTACTTCAACGACAGCCAACGGCAGGCCACCAAAGATGCCGGCCTCATTGCCGGGCTGGAGGTGTTGCGCATCATCAATGAGCCGACCGCCGCGTCGCTGGCCTACGGACTTCAACAAAAAACCCAAGGGACCATCGCCGTCTATGACTTCGGGGGTGGGACATTCGATATCTCAATCCTAAAGTTGAAAGACGGCATCTTTGAAGTGCTGGCGACCAGCGGCGATACCCATCTTGGCGGAGACGATCTCGATCGCGTGTTGGTCGACCTCTTCATCGGAGACATCCGAGACCGGTACGGGATCGACGTCGGCCGCTACCCTGATCACATGCAGACTGTCCGGTTGGAAGCGGAGCGGGCCAAGATCCGCCTTTCTGATGAGCTCAAGACCGAGATCACCATCGAGCTCCCCGAGGACAAAGGACTCTTTACCAGAGAGCTGACGCGTGATCAGCTCGAGTCTCTCGTGGCAGGGATCATCGAACGCACCTTAGCGCCCTGTCGCATCGCCTTAAAAGACGCTGGGCTCACTCCAAAAGGCATTGATGAAGTCGTGCTCGTGGGCGGGTCTACCCGGATGCCATTGGTCCGGCAACGAGTCGAAGCGCTCTTTGGGAAGCAACCACATTGTCACTTGAACCCGGATGAAGTCGTCGCGCTTGGGGCTGCAGTGCAAGCCGATATTCTCAGTGGCGGCACGACGGACATGTTGCTCTTGGACGTTACCCCGTTATCACTGGGCATCGAGACAATGGGCGGCGTGATGAGCAGCCTGATCCGCCGAAATACGACCATCCCGGCGAGCGCCAAGGAGATGTTCACGACCTATGTCGACGGTCAGACCGGAGTAGATATTCACATTCTGCAAGGTGAGCGCGAACTCGTGAAAGACAACCGGAGCTTAGCGAGATTCCGGCTAAAAGTGCCACCTCTCCCGGCCGGCATCCCACGCATCGAGGTCACCTTTTTGATCGATGCCAATGGTATCTTGAACGTCACGGCGACGGACATGCGGACGGGTCAAAGCCAGTCGATCGAGGTCAAACCGTCGTATGGACTCTCGGACACGGAAGTGGAGCGAATGATTGAAGATTCGTTCAAGTTTGCGGCTGAGGATGTCAATGCACGGAAGTTGATCGAAGCTCGATTGGATGCTGAGGCGTTGCTGAAAACGACCAACAAGTCGCTCGTGGACGCGGGACACTTGATCTCACAGGAAGAAGCCCATAGCATTCGAGCGACACTCGCTCAGTTGTCTAACGCAACGGGCGGAACGGATCCGCGTGCCATCCGTACTCGCATGACGGAGCTTGAACAGGCCGCCAAACATTTGAATGTCGTGATGCTCGACGATTCGCTCAAGAAAAGTTTGCACGGGAAGAAAGTATCGGAGCTGTCGTGACAGCGGAGGAGCCATGATGGACCTGAAGTGGAAAGATGCCGAAGAGATCGCCATCCGGCTGGTCGAAGAACACCCTGAGACAAATCCCCTCACCGTGCGCTTCACCGACATGCATACCTGGATCGTGGCCCTGCCGGAATTTAAGGACGATCCGAAGACGTCGAATGAGAAAATCCTAGAAGTGATTCAGATGGCGTGGCACGAGGAATATCAGGACACGAAGGCATAGGTTCCGGAGTTACAAGTTCCCGTCCCCTGCTGGTGGTCCCTCTGGAATCTGGTCCAGCTTATAGAAATCAGTCGGATCCTGTCGACGCTGCACCGCCTGAGTCGGCTCACTCCCCTTCGTGAAGAGCTCAACTGTTCCCTTTTGCCCTTCTCCTTCCTGCTCGGACTCCAGGAGTCCTGTTGAAGAATCAACCTTCACAAAGGTCACCCCGTCTGGAATCTCGAAGGGCACGACAGGAAGCTGCTTGAACGCCTCTTTCATGAACCCGATCCAAATCGGCAAGGCTGAACGGGCCCCTGTTTCACTCTCTCCAAGCGAGCGACGGTCGTCAAAGCCGACATAAACGCCGGTGACGAGGTTCGGAGTTCCACCGATGAACCAGGCATTGATGTAGTCGTTCGTCGTGCCGGTTTTCCCGGCGATCGGACGCCCCAGCACCTTCGCCGCCTGCCCGGTTCCCCGTTGCACGACATCTTCCATCATATTGGTAATCAAGTAGGCAGCTTCTTTCGCGATGACTTCATGGGGCTCGGGCTCGGTCACTTCGAGGACCTTCCCCGTATTGTCTTTGACCGATTTAACGGCAAAGGGCTCCACTCGATTTCCCTGGTTCAAAAACACCCCATAGACTGAGGTCAACTCCAGCAAGCCGACCGACGATGTGCCAAGTCCGAGGGAGAGATCAGCGTGGAGCGGACTCGTGATCCCGACAATACGCGAGAACTCGATCACATTTTTCACGCCGATCTTGTCCAACAACCGAACAGTGGCAAGATTATGTGACTGCGCCAGTGCATCCCGAAGGCTCACCATGCCGTGAAACTTCCGGCCGTAGTTCTCCGGCTTCCAGATCTTTTCGTCCTCCGTCTGTTCATAGACGACCGGGGCATCGAGGATCTGTGTGGCAGGGCTCAACCCTTGGCTCATCGCCGTCGCATATATGAGCGGTTTGAACGCGGACCCCGGTTGCCGGTGGGCCTGCACCGCGCGGTTGTATTCACTGCGGGTGAAATCATACCCACCCACCATCGCACGAATCGCACCCCCCTTGGGATCGATCGCAATCAGACCTCCCTCGACGACCGGCGTCTGCTCCAATGTGAGTTGCACGCCATCCTTCGTGATCCGTTTCACACCGATTTCGATGACATCCCCAGGCTTCAGAAGTGATTTGAGATTCGGATTCACCACAAAATCCACCGTGGGATCAGGCCCCTTGAGCATCCGCTTGGCCCAGGCCATGTCGTCAAACGCCAGCTTCGCGCTGAACGGCCCGACCTGAACGAGATAGTGATCCTTTGCAACCTTTAACACGACCCCTTCACCCAGATACCCAGGCTTGAGCAGTGGATCCCTGGAGGAAAGTTCCGAAGGTTGGAACGTCGCTAAATCAAGGGTTCGCCGAGGCCCTCGCCACCCCTCTCGTTTGTCGAGCTCACGAACCCCGTTCAAAAACGCCGACTCCGCCGCTTTTTGCATCTCCACATTCAAGGTCGTGTAAATTTGGAGCCCGCCCTTGTACACCATCGACTCCCCATACTTGGCCATGAGCAGTTGACGAACATATTCGACAAAGTAGGGCGCCAGATGCTCGCTCCCAGGCCGATGGAAATTCAGTTTTTCGCGAACGGCCGCTTCTCGCTCCGCTGCGGTAATAAACCCAACCTCCTCCATTCTGGCGAGAACATGTTCTTGGCGCTTCTTCGCCGATTCATAGGCGCTGAACGGAGAATACCGGCTGGGCGACTTCGGCAGACCGCCTAAGAACGCGGATTCGGCAAGGGTCAGGCCCCTGATATCTTTTCCAAAATATGATTGCGCCGCCGAGCCGACTCCATAGGCGCCTTGCCCGAAATAAATTTGATTCAGATAGGTTTCAAGAATTTGCTCTTTTCCGGAGACCACTTCCATCTTGTAGGCCAAGACGAGTTCGCGAATTTTCCGTTCATAGGACCGTTCGGACGACAGAAAGAGCGCGCGAGCCAGTTGTTGCGTGATGGTGCTGGCTCCTTCGACCTTCCTCCCTCCGTGCCGAATGTTCGTCCAAGCCGCTCGCAGCATTCCGATAAAATCCAGACCCGGATGCTCAAAAAACCTCGCATCTTCCGTCGCAATAACCGCCTGCGTCAGCGTTTTGGGAATTTCCGGGAGCGGCGTCAGAATGCGGCGCTCGATAAAGAACTGGCCAATGGGTTGCCGATCATCGGAATAGACGGTGGTGACCAAGCTCGGTTGATAATTTTGGAGCAGGTCGAGCGAGGGAAGGTCCCGAGAAAAGTACCAGATGACTCCTGTGACCGTCGTCGCTCCAACGATACTCAGGGCGACCACACCGATCAGGGCAACCTGCCACCAACGCCAGCGGCGGCGTGGCTGTTCTAGTCTTTCGATAAAACGACGATCATTCGGCATGGTGAATGGAGCCTTGTAGAGGTGAATCCGCGATCAGCAAAACCTTACAATGCGCCCTCTTAAAACTCAAGCGCGATGCCAATCGGCTCCACTCCTCGACCTCGCCCCGTTCAACCGCCTCGTCTTGCTGATCAACTCCGGCACGTCTCGTCCGCACCCCTCAATCAGAAACAGCATTTCGCTTTGGGGAATATTCTACTCATAGTACAAATACGACAGAACACCAGGCGGAAACTAAGGCCATCACATCCGTCTCACAAATACGCGCAACGGAGACAAGTCCGATCACCCCCTATCGTCGTAAATCAATGATCGACTACCCAATAGGGTAACGCCAAGAAACCTCTTCGATACCAGGGAGACAACCGTGCAGCTTGCGCCTTTGCCAGAGAACGAAGCCTCCCGTCTCGCCGAACTCCAACAATACGTGATTCTCGACACGCCGCCGGAAGCGGCCTTCGATGATTTGACCACACTCGCCGCCCAGATCTGCGGGACGCCGATTGCACTGGTCAGCCTCATCGATGCCCATCGCCAGTGGTTCAAGGCGAAGGTGGGTATTGAGGCTCAGGAAACCTCCCGCGACATCGCATTCTGTGCCCACGCGATCAACGGCAACGATCTGTTCGTGGTACCCGATGCCGCCCGCGACGCCCGTTTTGCCGATAACCCCCTGGTGACGGCAGACCCGCACATTCGCTTCTATGCCGGCATGCCCCTCGTCACACCGACCGGCCATGCGGTTGGCACTTTGTGCGTGATCGATCGGAAGCCTAGGCAGTTGACCGCCGATCAAATGAACGCGCTCCGGATGTTGGGCCACCAAGTCGTCGGTCGTCTCGAATTAAAGCGGCGCCAACTTGAGCTGGGGCACAGTCTTGCCGAGCGGGAAGAAGCCAATCGAAAGAACGTGGCTATCATCCGTGCGATTGAGCGAGGGCTCGAAGGTTTCGCCTTCCTGGACAAGGACGGTTGCTTTACCTACATGAATCCGGTGCATGCCGCCATCTATGGATACAAGCCGGACGAGTTGATCGGCCAATCCTGGAAAACATTGCATACACCCGAGTGGGTTTCGCGAATCGAGCACGACTATTTCTCGATACTCTTGAAGGTCGGACACTGGACCGGCTTAGTTCAAGGCCGCACGCAATCCGGTGGGCAAATCTATACGGAAGTTTCCCTTGTCCTTGCGGAACAGCCTTACGATCCGGCTCGTTGGCTCACCTGTACTTGCCGGGACGTGACGAAGCGCGTCACCTCGCGGGAAAAGCTCGAAACCCATCTAGCAAGCCTGGATCAGGCCCAAGCGCTCGCCCATGTCGGCAGTTGGGAGTGGGACATTGAAACGGGTGCTGAGATCTGGTCGGATGAGCAATTCCGGATCTTCGGGTATGAGCCTGGGACCATTGCACCCACAATCGAGACCTTCCGTGCAGCGGTCCATCCCGGCGATAGAGCCAGAGTGTTCAAGGCCGTTGAGGAGGCACTCGAGCAACACCACCCCTATGAGGTGACCTGCCGGATTGTTCGCCCCAGCAAGGAAATTCGCGACGTGCTGTGCCGTGGCTCAATCATCCGTGAGACCGAAGGCCAGCCGAAGTCCATGACGGGCACCGTTCAGGATATTACTGAACAAATGGTGTATGAACAGACGTTGCGAGATTCACTTCAGCGGTTGGACCTGGCAACGGCATCGGGCGGCATCGGGGTCTGGGACTATCACATTTCCGAAAACAAGCTGGTCTGGGACACACGGATGTACGCGCTCTATGGCTACACAACCGAGGATTTTCCCGAAGCGTATGACGCCTGGACTAACGAGGATTTTCCCGGGGCGTATGACGCCTGGACCAACCGACTCCATCCTGACGATAGACCCGCTGCCGAAGATGCCTTCCAAGCCGCGATCAAGGGAGAAGGTCGATTCGACACAGAATTTCGCTTGCTCCTTCCAGACCAAAGCATTCGCCATATCAAGGCATGCGCCGTTGTGATCAAGGATGACCACGGTCACGTAGTCCGAATGACCGGCATCAATTACGACATCACGGCGCGCAAGGAGTCGGAACGCGCGCTCTTCGCGCTCACCAGTTTTCAGCAAACGATTCTGTTCAATGCCCCCCATGCCGTGATCGCAACCTCGACGACGGGGATCATCCAACATTTCAATCCGGCAGCCGAAAAGCTCTTGGGCTATTCCGCCGACGAGATGATCGGCAAGTTGACCCCGGCAGTCTTCCATAACTCTGAAGAAGTGGCCGCGCGCGCGAAAATCTTCGGTGCCGAACTGGGGATCGAGCTGGAGCCGGGGTTTGACGTCTTCGTCGCCAAGGCTCGCCTGAACTTGCCCAATCAACACGAGTGGATCTACATCCGCAAAGACGGCACGCGGATCCCCGTGCTGCTCACTGTCACCGCGATCCGTGACCATACCGGCACGATCACCGGCTTTCTGGGAATGGCAACCGACATATCAGTACAGAAGAAGGCTGAACGGTCCAGATTGATGGCAGAAGCGGCGCTTCGAGAAAAGGAAGAGCTCACCCGCGTGATGATCGAGAATGTGCTCGACTACTCCATTATCCGGCTCGATTCTGAGGGACATATTGTGTCATGGAACCAGGGGGCGCAGCGTCTGAATGGATACACTGCAGACGAGATCATCGGTCGTCACTCCTCTTGCTTTTACACAGAGGAAGACCAGACGAGCGGTAAACCCACGGCGATGTTGAGACGGGCCACAGCCCATCACCATGCGGAAGACGAGGGGTGGCGCGTGCGCAAGGACGGCTCACGGCTCTGGGCTAACGTCGTCATCACAGCCCTATTCGACCCCGATGGACGACTGAAGGGCTTCACCAAGGTCGTCCGGGACATGACTGCGCGCAAGCAGGCAGACCAGGAACTAAAAGAGCGGGAAGCGTCGCTCGTGCGGTTTAAGGCCTCCCTCGATCAGACGCTCGACTGCGTGTTTATGTTCCGCCCCGATACGCTACGCTTCACCTACTGCAATCGGGGCGCCTACGAGCAAGTCGGCTACACCTCAGCTGAACTCCTCACCATGACGCCCCTCGACATTAAACCCCAGTTCACCTTGGAACGGTTCCAGGCAATAGTGCAGCCGCTCATCGACGGCACGCAGCCGTCCTTATCCTTCGAAACGCTTCACCGGCACAAGGACGGCCATGACATCCTGGTTGAGATCTCGCTGCAACTCATTCGACTGGAGAAGCAAGACTCGCTCTTCGTAGCCATCGTTCGCGATATCACCGCCCGCAAGCAGGCTGAGGCACAGTTCCGCCAGGTCGTTGAATCCGCCCCGAACGGCATGCTTCTGGCCAATCAGGACGGCATCATGACCCTGGTCAATGCCCAGGTCGAGCGGTACTTCGGCTACGACCGCCAGGAGCTCCTAGGCCAACCGGTCGAAGTGCTGATGCCTGAGCGGTTTCGAGCGCGGCACTCCGGGCAGCGCATCGACTTCTTCCACCGGCCCAAAACCCATTATGCGATGGGCGTCAGCCGCGAGCTCTTTGGTCTCCGCAAAGACGGCACCGAGTTCTCACTGGAGATCAGCCTCAACCCTATACACACACCCACTGGCCTCCAAATCCTCGCCTCTATCGTCGATGTCACCACCCGCAAGCAGACTGAGGCGAGGCTGGAGCAAGCGGCTCGTGACTTGGAGGCCCACAATCAGGCATTGGCGGAGGCGAACCAGGTCGCTCTTTCCGCCACACGCGCCAAGAGCGAATTTCTGGCGACGATGAGCCATGAGATCCGCACCCCGATGAATGCGATCGTCGGCATGGCGGAACTGCTCCAAGAAACGCCCCTCACGCCTGACCAGGCCAATTACGTTGGCCGGTTCAGCCGCGCGGCGGGCTCACTCATGGAGCTGATCAACGCCATTTTGGATCTCTCCAAGATCGAAGCCGGCTACATGGCGCTGGAATCGGTGCCGTTCGATCTTCCCAATCTTGCCGACACGATTGCAGAGCTCATGGCCGGCAAGGCGGTGGCCAAAAAACTCGAACTCTTGGTCCTCGTGCAGCCGGATGTCCCGCAGGGTGTCGTCGGTGATCCCACCCGCTTGAATCAGGTGCTCGTGAACCTCGTCAGC
>Ga0105164_10002672_pt1 | contig 11008 bp, 10 predicted proteins | sample VDWuncwatermetaG_FD_89674 | JGI IMG/M metagenome (GOLD analysis project Ga0105164, IMG submission 89674) | Wastewater microbial communities from Netherlands to study Microbial Dark Matter (Phase II) - VDW unchlorinated drinking water | ecosystem: Environmental > Aquatic > Freshwater > Drinking...
CATTTTTAATTTTCTCTATGGCTTCATGTCTAAATAATAAAGCGTTTTTAGAATAAGTAAAAAAAATATCATTATTTAAAAGATCTATACTCCAAACATTTTTCTTAAAATGTTCATTAATTAAAGTACTCTTTCCTGTTTGCCTGGGGCCAAATAAAAAGAATGTTTTATCTTTTGGTAGATTGATTGATCTGTGTAACATGCTACAAGATTGTACGGTATTCTTGTACCATTGTCAATAGTCTGATTAACATATAAACTAACGATTAATGCCTAAGTCGGTGCAATAGACGGTGCCCCTACATTAGCAGATTTTTTTTGTTTTTCTTTGGCTTTTTGCCAGACTGTTCTAACTAAGAGCTCTTTAACTTCTACTGGTAAGAATTTTGATTCAGTAAGAATATTTGAAAGATCAGTATTGTAGTCTGTAGCTTTAATTGTTAATTTGAAATTGTTTGTTTTTGAAAACAATCTTTCATTGATTAGAGTATCTAAAAATGGTTTATATAAATGTGTCCAGCCGGGACTAATTAACATTTCAATCAAACAATCATTATCTTTAATACAGTCTATTTGAGCCCAGCCTATTAACAATTTTCTGGATTTATCAATAAGAACTAAAGAATCTTTCTTAGATTTGAAATATTTCTTTGATCTTCCTAATGCTGGTCTTAAGTCAGGAGGAATTATGGATAGCTCCAGCTTTTCTATATCGTTTAAGTCAGTATTTAATTGAGGTCGAATAATAAAATCATTTTCTGGTAATGGAGTATTGGAATAGTCTTTATCTGAGGTGGTTATTTCTTTCTCATAAAAGTGAACTTTTGCATATCTTCTGAAACCGCATTGGTGAAATAAGGATAGGGCAGGAAAATTCTGAGAATCAACTTCTACTAAAAAATGTTCAATTCCATAACCACCATAAATTGAAATGGTATATCTAACCAGTTCTTCTCCTATTCCATGTTTTCTTACTTCTTCTTGTATATAAACATCATCAATTTGCCAGGCATTGTGTGAAGTAGATACTGAGCTTAGAATTACAAAGCCAAGGATCTTTTCTTTTTCAACTGCCAAATGAATGCTTGGTATAACTCTAAAATTGTAAGGAATAATTGTTTGAGCAATACAAATAAATTTATTTGCATTTAAGTAAGAAAACAAAGGATGATTTTGAAAGAGAGGCTCTACTTTTGAAAAATCACTGATTTTTGGTGTTCTGATCTTAAACATGAATATTATTATAGCCATTAGTCAATTAATTATGTATTTAACACTTTTCATATACATTGTAATTGACTCTATTTAAGAGAACCCCTTATCATTGTTGTCATAAAGGGTTAATCCTTTTATTTAATAAGCTTCTAAGATAGCAGCATTAAAATTCTTTATTTAAAGGTTATAAGGCCCAGAATAATAAGGAGAGAGAAATGAGTATTATGCTAGATTCACGAAATATTACTACTTCAGAAAACCCTACAAATGAAGAGATCATAAAACTTGCTAGAGAAAACGATATAAAGTTTGTTCGTATGCAGTTTATTGATATTTTTGGCATTGTAAAAAATCTTGCTATTCCTATTAGTCAATTAGAAAAAGCCTTAAATAATGAACTTATGCTGGATGGAAGTTCTGTAAAAGGATTCCAAAGAATTGAAAAATCAGATCTTTATTTTTATCCAGATAAAAGAACATTTAGAGTTCTTCCATGGAGACCATCTGAAGGACGTGTTGCTAGACTTGTTTGTGATATTTACGATCCAGAGGGTCAACCATTTCCAGGCTGTCCTAGAAATAACTTAAAGAGAGTTTTAGCTAAAGTAAAAAAAGAACTTGGCTATATGATGAATGTAGGACCTGAATGTGAGTTTTTCCTTTTTAATAAAGATGAAAATGGAAATCCTACTATTGATCCTAGTGATGTGGCTGCTTATTTTGATGTTGAACCACTTGATATTGGTCAACAGGTCAGAAGAGAAATTATTTATACTCTTGAAAATATGGGCTTTGAAATTGAGGCTTCTCACCATGAAGTTGCTATTGGTCAGCATGAAATTGATTTCAAGTATGAAGATGCATTGAGTGCAGCAGATAACATTGCTACATTTAGATGGGTTACTAAAGCAGTTGCTGCAAAACATGGCATGCATGCTACTTTCATGCCAAAGCCTATTTTTGGTCAGAACGGTTCTGGTATGCACTGTAATCAATCATTATTCAAAGATGGGAAAAACACTTTCTTTGATGCAAGCACACCTGATAAATTAAGCAAAGAAATGAAATATTATATCGGTGGACTTTTAAAACATATTCGTGGTATTTGTGCAGTATCAAATCCACTAGTAAATAGTTATAAGAGATTGGTCCCAGGATATGAAGCTCCTGTTTATATTGCATGGTCACCAGGAAATAGATCAGCACTTTGCAGAGTACCTGATAAGAGAGGTGCAGCTACCCGTGTGGAATTAAGATCTCCTGATCCAGCTGCAAATCCTTATTTAGTTATTGCTTGTATGTTGATTGCAGGTCTTGATGGTATTAAAAATAAGATAGAGCCAGCAGCACCAGTAAATAGAAATATTTATCACCTTACTCCTGAAGAAAAGAAAGAATTAAAAGTAGACAGTTTACCTGGTACTTTAGAAGAAGCACTTAGAGAAATGGAAAAAAGTGCCATTGCTAAAGAAGCTCTTGGTGAACATATTTATGGTCAATTCCTCTCTCTCAAATGGGAAGAATGGGATGAATATAGAATTCAAGTTTCTAGCTGGGAAGAGAATAGGTATCTTAGGATTTATTAAAAGAGGTAAGTAATAAAGCTATAATATTTATATATGCTTTTCAACCTTAAAAAACTTCTTAACCTGGAAATACCAAAAAACTTAGAATCTGTTATTCAAGAGCAAACAGAAAAGACTTTATTGCGTGTGATAAATGGCCTGGAAATTGCTATAAAAAAAGATATTAGACCTAATCGTGACAATGTAAGAAAGCTTTTATATCAAGAAAAATATGTAACTCTTTATCATTATTATCCTAGAAAAGAAAATATTTACAGTGTTCCTGTTATTTTAGTTCCACCACTTATGTCTACTACTGATCTTTTAGACTTAACCCCTAGTCATAGTTTAGCTGAAACGCTTTTAGACGCTGGCTTTAATGTTTATCTTGTGGATTTTGGAAGACCTGACAGATCAGATTCGCATTTAAAAATAGATGATTATATCTTAAATTTTTTATATAGAGCTGTTCATATGACTAAAAAACACTCTAATTCAGAGCAAGTTTCATTGCTTGGTTATTGTCTGGGCGGGGCTTTTAGTATTATTTACGCTAGTGTTTCTATTGATATTAGAAATGATGTAAAGAATGTCATAAATATTGCTGGACCTATAGATTTAAGCTATTTAAAATTCTTCAATGTAATTTTTAAACCTTTCAAGAAAGAATGGTTTGCCCTTTCTGAAAAATTTGGTTGCATGCCTAAAGAGCTTCTTACTTATATGTTTAAAGCCGTTAATATATATGGTGATTTTAAAAGACCAGGGCATTTATTAAATAGAGCTTGGGATAGAGACTTTCTTGTAAAAAGCCAGGCATTAAATAGTTTTTTTGGAAACTTTCAGAATCTTCCAGAAACAGTATTTAAACAAATGTTTGAAATCATGACTACAAATGAGCTTGTAATTGGAAAGATGAAACTTCTTGATCAGGCTGTAAATCTTTCAAACTTTAGAGCCAGTCTTTTAACCATAGCTGGCAGCAGAGATACTTTTATTCCGTCTGATTCAGTAAGAGCTATTCAGAAATACATTTCCACAAATGATTTTCAGTATATGGAATTTCCTCTTGGACATCTTTCTCTTATGGGAAGTGAAAGAGCTAAGTCTACTGTTTGGAAAACATGCGTAGATTGGTTAGCTATAAGAAGCGGAGAAGCTATTTGTAGAGACGGCATCGTAGAGACGCCACATTGTGGCGTCTCTACTGGTACGCAACAACAATAATGCTAAAATAAATTTATGCCAAAAACATTTCAATTAAAAGTTTTAACCCCTAGTGCCACAATACTTGATGAAGAAGTAGAGCAAATCATTGCTCGTAGTATTGATGGAGAAATTGGTATTCTTCCAGATCACATACCTCTTATTACACCTCTTTCATTGGCACCATTTCAATATTTCTCTGGTGGTGAAAGAAAAGTAGCAGCAGTTCTTGGCGGAATGATGGAAGTTTCTAAAGAAGGCGTCACTATTATTTCAGATCACGCTGCATTAGCTGAAAACATAGATTCAGTAATGGCTGAAAGAGAAAAAGAATTAGCAGCAGCAAAATTAGCTCATAAGAGTACAGAACAAGTAGAAGTTCAGCAGGCAGAAATGGAATTAGCTAGATTATTAGTTATGCTTGAAACAGTAGAATTAGCCAGAAGACTTAAAAATACTAGGGTTGGGTAAGTACCACTAACTTTTTACTAAACCCATTAACTTCTTTTGAAAATATTTCTACTTTTAGTTTCTTGCTTTTAATTAAATCTTTTGCACTTTTTAACTCTTCCTCATAAGCTGGTCCCTTAAGTGCCAGTAGAGACCCGCCTTTTTTTAGTATTGGTAGTGAGTATTTTATTAATTCATCAATTTTAGCTACAGCACGAGCGGTGGTGAAGTCATATTTATTTTTTATTTCTTCAGCACGTTTATTTTCAACTCTTGCATTTTTTAAATCTAAGTGTTTAATGAGCTCATTTAAAAAGTTCGCTTTCTTTAGTGTGGCTTCACTAAGTGTAAAATTCCAATTAGGTTTCATGATGGCTAATGGGATAGCAGGAAAACCAGCCCCTGATCCTATGTCTAGAATTGTTGGGTTTTCCTTTATTAAACCTTCTATTTCAGGAAGAAAAACTATAGAGTCAAGGAAATGCCTTTCCAGTATTGTTTCAGTGGTTGCATTTTGCCTGGAGATAAGATTTATCATTTTATTCCATTCTATTAAAAAATCATGATATTTTTGAAATTGGTTTAATTGTGATTCTGAAATAGAAATGTTGTAACTCTCTGTTACATTCTTAAAATCGTTTATGTTCTTTAATATAAGCATTTGTTTATTTTGTCATTCCCGCGAAAGCGGGAATCCAGAAATTACGTTTAATCTGGATTCCCAGTCAAGCTGGGAATGACATTATAGTTTAATATATTACCTCAAATCTATACCAGCGATATAATGAAAACATGCCAGAAAAAAATATAGAATCTAGCTTACATGAAGATCGCTTATTTCCACCTTCAGTTGCTTTTTCAAAGCAGGCAAATCTTTCAAAATCTGAATATGAAAGATTGATAAAAAAAGCAAATACTGATTTCGAAGGGTTTTGGGGAGATCTAGCTGGTGAAAATATTCATTGGTTTAAAAAATGGGATAAAGTTTTGGATTGGAATGAGCCTTTTTCGAAGTGGTTTGTGAATGGAAAAACAAATGTTTCATATAACTGTTTAGATAGACATTTAGAAAAAAGAGGAAATAAGAAAGCATTAATTTGGATAGGAGAAAATGAAGAGAAGAAAGAGCTTACCTATAAAGAATTACATGAAGAAGTTTGTAAGTTCTCTAATGTTTTAGTAAGTCTTGGAATTAAAGAAAAAGATAGAGTCATTATTTACATGCCTCTTATTCCTGAGGCTGTCGTGGCTATGCTTGCTTGCACTAGAATTGGTGCTATTCATAGTGTTGTTTTTGGTGGATTTAGTCAGGAAGCTTTGGCTGACAGGATAAACGATTCTAAAGCTAAGTTAGTTATAACAGCAGACGGTGGTTACCGCCGTGGTCAGGTAGTTCCTCTGAAAATAAATGTAGATGAGGCTTTGAAGAAATGTACTACTGTTGAAAATGTTATTGTGGTAGATAGGATTAGAGCAGGGAACCGGGAGCCGGGAGCTGAGAAAGAACACATAGCAGCTCACAGCTCACAGCTCACAGCTCAATATTCTTCTTATGAAGATCAGATGTCCCAATCTTCTAAAGAAAATAAAGCGTTAGAGTTAGATGCTGAACACCCTCTCTTTACCCTCTACACTTCAGGGACTACAGGAAAACCCAAAGGCATTTTACACAGTACTGCTGGATATTTACTTTGGGCTACTTTAACGACTAAATGGGTTTTTGATATTAAAGATTCTGATGTCTATTGGTGTAGTGCTGATATTGGCTGGGTTACAGGGCATACATATGTAGTTTATGGACCCCTTAGTAATGGTGCTACTGTTCTACTTTATGAAGGTGCACCGAATCACCCAGACTGGGGAAGATTTTGGAAAGTAATAAATGAAAACAAGGTGTCTGTTTTTTATACAGCGCCGACAGCTATTAGAGCTTTTGCCAAGGCTGGTTTAGACTGGGTGAAAAAATATGATTTATCATCACTTAGATTGTTAGGTAGTGTGGGAGAGCCTATAAATCCTGAAGCATGGATGTGGTATCACGAAAACATTGGAAATAAGAAATGTCCGATAGTGGATACGTGGTGGCAGACTGAAACAGGTGGAATTATGATTTCACCACTTCCTGGAATCAATTCTACTAAGCCAGGTTCAGCCACATTACCACTTCCTGGAATATTTGCAGACATAGTAAATAATGAAGGAAAGTCTACTGGTCCAAATGAAGGTGGAAATTTGGTTATTAAAAAACCATGGCCTTCTATGCTTAGAACTATTTGGGGTGATGATGAAAGATATAAAAAAACTTACTGGAGCCAGATAAAGGGTTCATACTTTGCTGGCGACGGTGTTCGTCGTGATAAAGATGGTTACTTCTGGGTGCTTGGGCGAATCGATGATGTAATCAAGGTTTCAGGGCATAGATTAAGTACTATGGAAGTAGAATCATCTTTAGTTAGTCATCCTTCTGTAGCTGAGGCAGCAGTAGTAGGATATCCAGATGATATTAAAGGTGAGGCTATTTGTGCATTTGTGGTATTGAAGAACACTGAGCTGCGAGCCGGGAGACGTGAGCTGGAGAAAGAGGATTCGTATCACGCAGCTCTCAGCTCTCAGCTCATTGCTCATGTTTCTAAAGAAATTGGTTCTATTGCTAGACCAGAAAAAATTCACTTCACCGATGCTCTTCCTAAAACGCGTTCTGGAAAAATAATGCGGAGGCTTCTTCGTGATATAGCAGCTGGAAAACAAAGTACAGGTGATACTTCAACCTTAGAAGATATAAATGTTTTGGAAAAATTAAGAGAGCAAGAAGAATAATCTTAATTACTTAAAACAATCATTCTTGAATCAAATTTATCTCCTTCACATGCTTCTGGAATAAGTGGTAGGTAAGCGTTTAGCATTACGGCTGCTAAAAAGATTAGAATTATTAGAAATATATTAGCCCCCATGTATTGGGGTAATGTGATATTAGGGAGAGTCATATAGCCTCCTTTTATAGGTAAAAATCGAGCTTGTTGATACTATATTAACATATTCTTTCTCCAATTTCAATATGGCAAATATTAAGTTTTTCAACTTCTAGAGGTCATTTGCAGCGAGGATTAAAAAATGTTCTTATACAGGGAAAACAGCGAGCTCCTATAGGGAAAATCATAATGACCTCCTTTGAGCAAATAGCAAACAGTATCAGTATTTGGAATTGACCAATGCTGAAACCCGCTTGTTGAGTGCTTTTTATATTAAAAACTAACCTTTGATTAACAATATCTTAGCATGCAATAAGAAGATATTCATGAAATCTCATTTTTCCAATTTGCATTAGTTTACAACTTTAAGAATGTTTAATTTTCTCTTTTTGCAATTCTAGATACATTTTCTGCATGAGAAGACTTTACTGCTGTTATAAGTGTATTTAGTTCATTATCAGTTTGTGGATAAAGTATTCCTTTTATTTCTTCTAATGCACCGATAACTGCTTCATCTCCTTTTGCCAATAATCTGGGATAGCTTACATTTATAGGAGTCCCTTTTTCTACATAGTCTTTAAAAAGCTTATGTGCTTCTTTTGAAAATGTAAGCTGTCTAACTATTTCTGCTATTAGCTCATATCTACTATCAATTATTTTAGGAGTAAAAAAAGTTATAAATGAAGCCTTTGTACTTCTTGGGTTATCTTTTTCTCCTAAACAACAGCCTGTGTAACCAGCAGCATTTTTTACGAAGTCAAATTGCTGTTCATATTCATATTTGTTTAAGGGTTCTTTTATTCCGGCGAATTGTTCAACCATAGATTTTAAATCTTCTCTTACACCAATGAAATATTTAACATTAGGATCAGAAAGCACATCTAATAAATCAGGTCTAAGTGGAATTATAAGATTAATGGTTTCAGCTATTCTTTCTGCTACTTCAGGATAGTGTTCTAAAAGATAAGGATCAAATTCAAATTCTGCTTTAATTAGATTTTCATCATCTCCTGGAGTTTCATCAGGACCATTTGGACCTTTAGGAGGAATTGGTGGTGTAGGAGGCGTAATGCCCCCACCTGAAATTCTATTCATGATGACTCCTTAAATAAGTTCTGATAATCAAATGCAATCAGAGTTGCATTGGTTCTTGAAAAAAATCTTGCTCTAATAATTTCTTAAATAAAAGTATTTTTACGGCTTGTTTGGTTTGTGACCTGAATTAAACTGTGATCTTATTTTGTATGAAATATGTTTAGGGAAAAGTCTCATAAGACCTCCTTAAGTAATCAGCATTGAGCTGTCAGTACTTGAAGCCCTCTTGCTGAGTGCTTTTTACTTAAATTTTATATCTGCTGTATATTATATTAACATATTGTTTCTACTATTTCAATAAGTCAATTATTAAATTTTCAAGTTTATAAAACATCAATTTTTTTAGCAATTGAAATTCCTCTAACAAGTATTATTAAAAAATTTTAATCTTCGAAAAAATCTCTACTCTAAGATAAATTAAAAATAACAATATAAATTTATTTCTAGCTTATGGCATAGAATATTAAACATCTTATTTAAGGAGAAATTTATGACAGCATTAGCAGAAGTAAAATTAGAGATTAGTACAGATGGTAAAACAGGTAGAGTCGTGCCCGCTAAGCCAGCACCTGTTGTTAGCAGTATTAATTCTGGTGCAATTCAATCTGGTCATACTGTAGTTATTGAAGGACTTGATAGAAGAACGAATAGAAGTCAAGCTTTTCCAGCATTTCAAGTACGTGTAAGTGACATTATGATGAAAAAACCAAATGAAGTGCTTTTAGATTTAGTACATACTCCGACTGGTGTGAATGTTTATTCTCTAGAAAGCTACAGACTTCATGAGATTGATGCTGATTATAAACTTGAGCCTGTAAAAGGGAATATAGTTTTAAAAAATGGACCTACTGATCAAGGAATAGCCTTAGTAACTCATGATGGAAAAGTTATAACAATAGAAATTAAAAATCCTAGATATGCTCATAAGTCAGGATTTTGTGATGTGGATGTTAAAGGCTCAATTGAACATGTTCTAGCTAATGGTATTCCCAGAGCTCTACATTTACAATTAGTTAAGTAATATCTAATTTTTCTTCTTCAAACAAACTATTCTATCTATAGTTAAACCTTGATTTGCCTGTAAAAATGATGAATTATATCTTTTAGTAGGTGGAATGTCATCGTTAATTATTAGCTCTACATCAAAGCCTGCTTTTTTACCTTCTGTAGCTATGACATCACTAGTTCTTATTACTGTTTTTTCATCACCAGATTTTTTAGTCACGTCGCCTACTACTACGAAAGCACGTTTGCCTGGCTTTAAAACTCTATGTGATTCTTTTAGAAAAAGATACATAGCATTTGAATACTTTTCATAGCTTGCTGTCTGTGTAGTTTGTTTCCTTACATTTTTAAAATCAAAACCTAAAAGCCATTCACGAAGCCAGTTATCCCATGCATAGCTTTGTGCTGTGAAATATGGCGGAGAAGTTACTACTAGATCTATTTTTTCTTCCCATGAATCAGGAAGTTCTTGTGCTTTTCCTAAATATGCTTTTCCTTGAACACGGGCTATTCCTGCACTTTGTAAGTAAAAGGATTTTTGAATCATGCAGATTTTTACATTTCTATCTGGTTTTTTTAATCCATGTTTTTTTGCATAGTTTTTTGTATAGTTTGGAGCCATTGAAAAAGAATGTGAACATGGAAGACTGAGGCTATATGATGATGAGCCGTGTAATATTCCAGTTAAAATTCCTAACCAATACTGTGCTAATTGTTCTCTTCTTGTTTTTGCTACATGAAAAACTTTTCCATTGTCGTAGTCTAATTTATCTGACTCCAGCCCTAAATCTTCTAGTAGTCTTTCCCTGATTACTAATATTTGAGCTAAAGTTTTAGTGGAGAAAAACACTTTAACATCAGGTGGCACATCTTTTATATTAGTGTTTGATATTCCAAACTTGATAGCATTTAAATAATCAATAGCTTCTTCATGATTTATGCAGCTTACTTTTGCTCCTGTTAAAACATATGCTTCAGGTGCTACATCTATGCCGAAACCTACTCTGTCTAATAAACATGCTTGAAAAGGTGTTGTCCCTTTTCCTGAATATGGATCTAACACTAAATCCCCAACTCTTGAAAAGTTACTTATAAAATAATCAGCAAGTGCTGGAGGAAATGAGCCTGATCTAGATGCCATAGAGTGCATTGGATGACCGAAATGACGATTTGATACACCTTCTTTTCTCCATGTATTTTTTAATGAATAACTGCTTGTATACAAATGCTCAGAATCTTTATATTCAAAAACATTTTCTTCTTCAATAATATTGGACAATTCTTTTTTTACAAGCACAGAGACCTCACTTCATTTATGTTTTATGGATGCATGCATCTGGCATGTCTCTACCATGTCGGCAATATGAAATGATCTGTTCCACTTGAAATCTATTCCTGTGGTTGTTATCAGAAAGCATTTTTGATAATAAGAAAAAATATTTTTAAAAAATAAATTTACTTATGATAATAAAAATGTTCCTTGAAAGTTCCAGGTATGTTCCG
>Ga0105164_10002673_pt1 | contig 11007 bp, 9 predicted proteins | sample VDWuncwatermetaG_FD_89674 | JGI IMG/M metagenome (GOLD analysis project Ga0105164, IMG submission 89674) | Wastewater microbial communities from Netherlands to study Microbial Dark Matter (Phase II) - VDW unchlorinated drinking water | ecosystem: Environmental > Aquatic > Freshwater > Drinking...
GAAAAGAAAAATTATATTGAGGCAAAAACTATAAAAATAATAAAGCCGTCCCCTTACAGAATAGCGCCTAAATGCGGCCATTACAAAATATGCAGCCCTTACCAGTATATCGATTATAAAACACAGCTCGCAATCAAAGAATCGCAATTAAAAGAAATATTCCCGGGTATGCCTATCAGCATCATCCCATCTCCTGAAATATGGGCATACAGGAATAAAATAAAATTAAACGTGATTTGGAAAAATAAAACAGCTCGCCTCGCATATCATGTCCCTGAATCCAGGCAGGAATTTATCCAGATAGATTCCTGCGATCTTGTCAGCGAAAATATTAATAAACTCCTTGCATCTTTTATTAGTACAGTAAACCAGGAAAATTTAACCTCTATCAAAGAAATTGAAGTAAAGGAAAGTTATGCCGCGAAGAAACTGATGTTTACAACAAAGCCTTTTATTAAAATTGAGAAAATCCAAAATAGCTCCTACATTGAAGAAAAAGTTGCAGGAAAAACTTTCAGGATAGGCCCTGAGTCATTCTTCCAGATTAATGTTCTGATGCTTGAGGCGGTTCTGAAAGAGGTACAAAAATCCTTGAGCCTGAACAAAAAAGAAATAATAGCTGACCTTTATTGCGGCATAGGCACGTTTGGAATATGCTTAAGCCGGTTTGCCAAAGAGGTCATTGGGATAGAATCCGCTCACGGCAATATATCTTTTCTAAAAAGCAACCTGAAATTGAATGAAATCAAAAACTTCAAACTTTACGAAGGCCCGTGCGAGAGATTATTCCCTTCGCTTATGACTAGCGGCATCGATACCTTGATACTTGACCCGCCGCGAAAAGGCCTGGATAACATGCTCTGCCAAAACATCGTTCTCAGTTCAGTAAAAAAGATCTTATATCTATCCTGCAACCCCGTCACCCTAAGCCGAGATTTAAAAATCATTAGTGCTTCGTACGCGATAAAAACCCTGCGCCTCTTTGACTTTTTCCCCCAAACGCCTCACATCGAAACCCTGGCAATACTGGAAAAGAAGTAATTGTAAACCAATATACAAAATTAAGTTTACAATATATGGCCTATTATGTATAATAAGTTTACATTTTGACAATGTCAGTTTGTAAACTTATGATTAAATTATTTTTTATTACAGCGATAAATCTCATATTCTGCCTCTCTTCTTTTGCCGGTGAAGATTATACGCTTGAGAAGATAGTCATAACCGGCAATTCAAGCAATGAAAGAACCCAAAACTACCCCGCGGAAACATTTTCTTCCAAAGATATCCAAGAGAAAAACCTCAATTCAACGCCTGATATCTTAAGATATTCTTCAGGCGTAGATCTGCGCTATAGAGGCACGTCAGGCGTTCAGGGAGATCTGTCCATAAGAGGCTCTACCTATGAACAGGTAGCCGTGCTTATTGACGGGATCAAAATAAACGACCTGCAGACAGGACATCATAATCTGGACATACCTCTCACGAACATGGATATAGAAAAAATAGCGGTGATAAAACAGGGCTCTTCTTCTTTCTATGGCGCAGGCGCGCTCAGCGGCAGCATTAATATTACCGTGAAAAAACCTTTAAAAAAATCTGCGAGCATGGAAATGCTCGGAGGCGCGCACGCCTTGTACGGCCAGGCATTTTCCTGCGCGATGCCGGGAAAAGACGCCTCCAGCAGTTTTTCATTCGAACATAAAACATCAAACGGCGCAAGGCCCAATACTGATTTTGATTACGAAACTTACTCATATATGTTTAATAAAGACTGGGTGGATAACTCGCTGGATCTAGTGGCTGGATACCAGGATAAGGATTTCGGGGCTGACAGCTTTTATTCAAATCTGTATAAAGAAGAGGAAGAACATACAAATACCCTGTTTCTTAAAACAGGCCTTGATACTGACCTAGCCTTTTACAATTTAAAAAATTCTATTTTCCTGCGTAAGCATAACGATAAATTTATATTGAACAGAAACAACCCGTCCTTCTCTCAGAACACCCACGTCACTTATTCATACGGGATACATTCAGGCGTAAGCCTGCCTGTAAAATACGGATATCTGGAAACAGGCTTTGAAATAGCAAGGGACACCATAGATTCCACTAAATTAGGCAAAAATACAAGAATGAACGAGGCGTATTTTTTAGGATTTGACCCTGAGTCCGGCAATAAATTAGAGCCTTCTTTAAGGTACAGGATTGACCATTTCCAAAACTGGTCTTATCAGAACTCTTACAACGCAGGCCTTGGCTATTGGCTCATAGATGATAAATTAAAAATCAAATCTTCCTTCAGCCATAGCTTCAGGGGCCCGAGTTTTACAGAACTCTATTATTCTGACGCCGCAAACAAAGGAAATTCTGACCTAAAAGTGGAAAAATCGGACAACTACAGTCTAGGCTTTGAAACAAATTATAATAATACCCCTATTGCATGCGATGTTTTCCTGCGCAAGGTTAAAAATCTGATAGACTACACTAGACTAACTGTAAATGATGTGTGGCAGGCCACTAATTTAGGAAGCGTGGATTTTAAAGGCGTAGATTTAAGAGCCGGGCCGCTTTCATATACCTATATGGAAGCAGATAGATCCGCCTCGGGTTTTCTGTCTAAATATGCCCTGGATATCTTAAAGCATCAACTGATGCTTAATCTCAATCGCGATATAAAAATCATAAAAATAGGCCTGCATCTATCCTATAATGAAAGAAAATTCGGAGAGACCTATTTCATAGGCAACGTATCTTTTTCAAAGGCCTTTCAAAATAAAGAAGCCTCTATAGAACCCTTTATAAAAATAGATAATTTTACAGACACTGATTACAGCGAAGTGGCCGGCGTAATACAGCCCGGGAGATGGATCCATGGAGGCGTAAAAATAAACTGGTAGACTAATTTCAAATCAAAGGTGACAAACTGACATTGTCAGAGTGTAACCTTTGGAAAAGCTCGCTTAGTTCTCGCTTAGTTTCTGAGGCTGGTAATAGGCGCAGGAAGCCTCCCGCCTCTTTTCATAAAATTTTTAGCGGAATACTTATTCACGGCCATCACAGGGGCAATTCCCAAGAGCCCGCCCAATTTTACAAGGTCTCCGGGTTTCTTGCCCGGTATCGGTAAGATCCTGACAGCCGTAGTCTTATTATTTACAATACCTATGCTGAGCTCGTCTGCGATTATCGCGTTTATAGTTTCTTCCGGGGTATTCCCGGGTATCGCCACCATATCAAGGCCTACGGAACAAACCGCGGTAAGGGCCTCTAATTTATCCAGGCTGAGCGATTTTCTTTTCACTGCCTCTACCATGCCCATGTCTTCGCTGACAGGTATGAATGTGCCGCTCAGACCTCCCACATTCGCGCTGGCCATCACGCCGCCTTTTTTAACAGCGTCCATCAATAAGGCTATCGCCAGCGTAGACCCATGAGCGCCTATGCTTTCTATGCCGAACGCCTTTATTACATCCGCTACGGAATCTCCTTTATTCGTGGTAGAGGCCAGGGATATATCAACTACCCCGAAAGGTATCTTCAGATTTTTTGCAAGTTCTCTGCCTATCAACTCCCCTGCCCTTGTTATTTTAAAAACAGTCCTCTTTATTATTTCAGATAATTGCGTCAGGTCGCAGTCTTTATCTTTCTCTACAACGCTTCTTACTACGCCGGGTCCGCTTATACCTATATTTAAAGCGCTATCTCCTTCTCCTACGCCGTGAAAAGCGCCTGCCATAAAAGGATTGTCTTCCGGCGCATTTACGAATACTACGAACCTCGCGCATCCCGAAGCGTTTTTGGTCTTTTTGGCTGTCTTTTTAAGCATTGCTCCCAAAAGATTAACCGCATCTAAATTCATGCCGCTGACATTTGACCCTGCGTTCAAGAAAGAACAAACATGTTTTGTCTTTGAAAGAACATCCGGCAGGACTTCTATCAATAAATTATCCGAACGCGTAAGGCCTTTCTGGCAAAGCGCTCCAAAACCTCCTATAAAATCAATGCCCGCGTCATCGGCCGCTTTATCAAGAATTATTGCCATCTCTAAAAATTTCTTTTTACTCAGATGAGCTTCCATTATAAGGCTTATGGGAGTCACAGACATCCTTTTATTGACTATGGGCACCCCGTATTTCAGCTCTAATTTTCTTGCCTCTTTTATCAAGACCGAGCCGTTTTTATAGACTTTATCGTATACCTTTTTCTTAAACGCCCTGAAATCGGAATCCACGCAGTCTTTCAGGTTAATGCCCAGCGTGGCCGTCCTTATATCCAGGTTCTGGTAAAGGATCATCTTGGTTGTTTCAAAAACCTCGTCTACTGTTATGGCCACGTTACACCCTGTGCATCATTTTAAAGATGTTCTCATGCTGTATCTGAATCTTGAGGCCCATCTCTTTTCCTATTTTTTCAAGACTTGAGTTCAATTTATTCATAGGATATTTATATCCGCTTATATCCACAAGCATTGTCATGACAAACAACCCTTCCATGATCTTCTGATTTATATCCTCGATATTTACATTATTTTTGTACAAGAGGTTTGATATCTTAGCGACAATGCCTTTTTTGTCTTTTCCGATAACAGTTATAAAAGATAATTCTTTTTTCATAATAACCTTTCCTGATTGTAGGGGACGGTCGCGACCGTCCCCTACTGCTCTACCTTTGCGGCTATATTCAGATTCTTTATGCCTATTTCATTGAGGTCATCAAGGATGGAGACAATATTTTTAAACCTGACAGTCTTGTCTGAAAAAAGTAACACTTCCAGTTCCGGATTATCCCTGTGCAGTATCTTGACTTTGGATATCAGCTCTTTCCTCGTCACAAGCTTATCGTCAATATACACAGAATTGTCTCCGCTGACAGTGATATTTATCTGCCTGGTGCTTGCCAGAGGCCTGCCGCTTGCAGCTTCCGGCAGATTAACCTTGATGCTGGACTGAAGGATCAAAGGCGTGGTGATCATAAAAATTATTAATAAGGTAAGGGCGACGTCTGTAAGAGGGGTTATATTTATCTCCGCTACTATTTTTGGCCTTGCAGATCTTCTGTTCATCTCTGCTTTCCTGATAAGATATCCAATATTTCCGAAGCGCACAATTCCATGTCTGTTATAAAATTATCGATTCTCTTCACGAAATAATTATATGCCGTAACCGCGGGTATGGCTATGCACAATCCGGCAATGGTAGTGATCAATGCCTCTGATATACCGTTTATGACAACGCTTATGCCCCCTGATCCTGTCACCGAGACATTGTGAAACGCCTTCATTATTCCAAGCACTGTACCTAAAAGCCCTACGTAAACAGACATGCTTCCTATTGTACCGACCACTGTTGTGAAACGGCTTAATATGTTTGTCTCTATCATGATGGCCCTTTCCATATTGCTGGTCATCCCTTTTTCTCCCCTGCCATAGGCGTTAAGGCCGGCGCACACGACATTGGCAAAAGGTGTATCCGCCTCCTTGCACATGCCGGCGCACATAGACATGGCATGCCTAATGTTATCGCGCTCCAGCTGATTCTTTATATCCGTCATGAAATCCTCTCTCTTGACTCTTGACCGCCTATGGTAATACAGAATCCTCTCTATGGTAACGGCTACGGATAACATAGAACCTAGAATAAGCGGATACATCGTAATCCCGCCAGCCTTGATTAACTGAAGCATACCCATTTAACCACCTCCATATTTTTCATTTCTCAATAAAAACTATTATACTACATTTTCCCTTAAAGCCGCCAGATATACAATGTGCTGTTTTTCCTCTTCGATAAGTTTTTTTATTACATCTTTTCTCGCGTCAACCGCATAATTCACAATCTCGTTGAAAAATATGATCGCGTCTTTTTCAAATCCTATGCCGTATGAAATGGCGTCGAGAGGCGTCTTTACGTTAGCGCTGAACTTCGCCGGGGACACATCTTTATAAAGTTTATCGTCCAGAAGCGCCTGCATGTAAGAATTCAACTCTCCTTCGTAATTCTCTGTTTCCCTGATATTTTTTATGGAACCTCTTATCTCTGTAAATTTCTTTATATGCGCATCTTCCCAGTCCCTTAACTTGGTAAAAAGCTCCTTCATGTTTTTATCGCTGAACCTCTCAGCCACCAAGCCGTAAAAATCCCTTCTCTTTTTTTCTTTTTCAATCCCGAGATCCACTATTTCCGACATATTAAAGATATTCATGTAAACTCCTTTTTTAAATTACGCGGCCATGCTGACTCCCTTTGAAAGGCAGAATTCAAATCTCCCTTCCTCTATGCATTGCCTTACGCGCCTTTGCCTGTTTTAATCTTTCGGAGAATTTATCTTTTTTAAAACTGGCTACCCAGTTTCTGAAAATAATCCATCCGCCAAAACGTATCAGGTAGTTGCGCCATGACCTATACCAAATTCTCCAGCCGGCCTTGATATCGTGCAAAAAGAAAACAATAGAGGGGAAGAAAAATATATTCAGCCCTATCATGAACATGTATTTGAACTGGTAAAACTTTCCCATGATCTTCCTGATTGAAAACTGCATGTCCTCCGCGCTCATTGGTTTATCGGGCTCAAAAAGCGGGAAATTGCCGTCATAATATTCCCATCCTACGTCTTGGAGAGTATATATCCTATCCTGCGCCTCGAGCCTTTGCCGAAGTTCTGTGCCTGGCAAAGGCACAGGCAAAAGGACCTGTATGGTATCTAATCTTGCCTTCCTGATAAATTTTTTGAGCCGCTTTACCCGTTCCTCGCTAGACATGCTAAAACTCACGCCCTCTTTCAATGGATAGCCAAAAATAAACATGCCGTGGATCAGAAAACCGAATTTATGGAATGTCCTGACAAAAGACAGCATGTCCTCAGGTTTCAGGCGCTTATTCATGGCTTTTAATTCTTCCTCTATAGGCGATTCAAACCCTATCGCCACTGTATTGATGCCGGCCTGGCGCATTGCTGATAAAAGTTCAGCATCCCCGGCTTTATCAAGCCGTATTTGAACAGTTAGATCCAGCCGCCTCTGTGTATCCTTCTGATAATCCCTCAGCATGTTGCAAAACCGTATTGTCTCATCCCTTTCCTGGCCAAAAAGGTCATCCACAATGAAAAAATGCCTGGCGTCTTTAGTCTCAAGAAGAAAACTTATCCTTTCCAGAAGACGTTCCGGAGAAGATCTCCTGGGTTTTCCTTTCACCGCGCAGAATTCACAGTCCATCCCGCACGAGCGTATCCTTTCAACCGAATAGAGTTCTATTTTAGCGTAACGCACCAGGGAAAAATCCGGCAAAGGCAGGCTGTCAAAATCTTTTAAAGGCTCGCGGTCCGCAGTAAAAACTATTTTATCGCCGCTTAGATAGGCAATACCTTTTACCTCGCTGATATCCAGTTTTCCTTCCAGCGCCCGGAGAAGTTCTTTTATGGCCTCTTCTCCTTCTCCGATAACCACATAATCTACGCCTGAAGATAAGGCTTCTTTGATGTTCTCTTTGCAAAAATGCTGCCCCCCGGCTACGGTCACAACGCCTTTATCTTTATAAAAACGCGCTACTTCATAAAGCCGAGGGATTGTACTCGTGAGACCGCCATAAAAACCTGCTACATCGCAAGGCCTTTGGTTTTGTAAAAATTCATGATCAGCTCCTCCTGAAATTAAACAGGGGCCATACCTGCGGAGATTATTCTCGTCTATGACTTCTACGTCCCATTTTTCCATTTCGTTTACGCTGGTAGCCACGCACACCGGGCCCAGGGCAGTAGTCTTGGCAGCAATATATGAATAGATATTGAACGCCGGGTAAGCAGGCGCAATAATTCTAATTCTATATCGTTTTCTGGAAGTGTCCAACATTAAACATCACCCTTTCTTATTAGCGGTAAAACTTGGATTTGTGCTGCGTATGGCGTTTATGGCCGTAATTATTTTTTGGGCGCCTATCTGAAGATTGGTGATAAGATTGACGGGGAGGTTGATGAGAAGATTGAGTAAATTGCTCCTGGAAAATATCCGGATGCTTTGAAATAGGCAGCGGCGCCCTCATGAGTTTTTCTATATCGCGGACATTGCCCTTTTGATCAGGCGTGGCAAAAGAAATCGCATGGCCTTTATTGCCTGCGCGGCCTGTGCGGCCGATGCGATGCACGTAGTTTTCAGTATCGTCAGGGAGGTCATAATTGAGAACCAGCTCGATACCGGTCACGTCAATCCCGCGGGCAGCAATATCAGTAGCTACAAGTATCTTGTATTTACCGGATTTAAATCCTCCGAGCGCTTCGCGGCGCTGGCCCAGAGAACGGTCAGAATGTATTTCCGCGGCGCTATGCCCCATGTCCCTGATCGAGCGCGTGATCTTTCTCGCGTTATGCTTTGTGCGGGAAAATAAAAGAACGGGCCCATGGTACTGCGCAAGGATTTTACCGAGAAGCTGCAATTTAAAATCTTTCTTAACAACAAATAATTCATGAGTAACTCTCTCAGCAGCAGTGCCGGAAGGCGCAATCTCTACATTGACAGGAAGTTTCATGTGTTTGGCAGCCATCTGCATGATTTCTTTCGGGATGGTTGCCGAAAAAAGCATGGTCTGTCTTTCTTTAGGCAAAAAACGCAGAATTTTTTCTACCTGCGGTGTAAATCCCATGTCAAGCATGCGGTCCGCTTCGTCAAGCACCAGCATCACTGCGTCATCAAGCAGTATATTCCAGTGGGTCATGTGGTCAATAAGCCTGCCCGGGGTCGCGATTATCACGCGGGGTTTATTGCGCAGCGCCCGCACCTGATCCTGCATTGAAGCGCCGCCTATAAGGCAGGCTGTCCGTATTCCGAATGGCCGGCTAATGCCTTGAAAAGCCTCATCAATCTGAATGGCTAACTCGCGGGTAGGCGCGAGGATCAGGCCTATGCCTTTTTTCTGCGCTAGGATTTGCACCATGGGGATGGCAAAAGAATGCGTCTTGCCGGTCCCTGTCTGAGCGATACCGATAATATCCTTGCCTTCAATCGCCAGAGGGATTGCCTTCAGCTGAATCGGCGTAGGCACTTTAAACTTTATGCGCTCAAGGATGTCCAGAATCTTCGGCGCGATACCAAGTCCATAAAAACTCTGCGTCGGCTTATCTGTCATGGCTATTTAGAACCCTTAAAAGCATGTTCCTGTAATATTTGGCCTCTATGCACGTGGCAAAGATCTTCATGATTATAGATACTCAAGATATGTTTACAGCGCAGGTACTTGCATTTCCTGCCCTTACTGGAAGTCTTTACTTTTTTGATAACCCCTCCTTTAATAAAAAAACCGCAAAGGCTAGTTGTCTCCCCTTACGGCTCAAGATTTTCTAATCTTTTTATGTTATTTGTTTTATTTTACCACGTTATTAAGATTTGTCAAATTTAATTTTCTCTATTCTAAGTTTACATTCTGACAATGTCACTTTGTCAACTTAACCTTTATAAAGAAGATATGTCTGTAAGAAATTTTGCTTTAAGCATTCCCTCGTCCCATTCTCCCTGCGGAGTGGAATCCCAAACAATGCCGCCTCCTATTCCTATTTCCCCTGAGCCGCTACTGATTAAAAGCGTGCGGATAGGAATGTTAAAAAACATATCTTTATCAGGGGTGATATATCCGATAGCGCCCGTGTAGATCTTCCGCTCTTCTTTTTCAAGTTTTCTTATAATCTCCATAGCGCGCATCTTCGGGGCTCCTGTAACAGAACCGGATGGAAAAAGCGAAGCGAATAGTCCGTAAAGAGATATTGCCTTATCTACACGGCCCGTTACAGTAGAAGTCATCTGGCAAAGCGTCGCGTATTTAGCCACTTCGAAAAGTTTAGGCGCTCTGATATTCATCCCTACTCTCCCAAGGTCATTTCTGAGAAGGTCAGCTATCATCACGTTCTCAGCCCTGTTTTTCCTGTCATATTTTAAGCAGAAAGGGGCTATCAAATCAGATATCATATTATTACCTCTAGGCCACGTGCCTTTCATCGGCTTAGTAACTACATGGCCGGATGTTTTCTTGATGAACATTTCAGGTGAAAGAGAAAGTATATTGAACTCATCTGTCTCAATGTATGCCGGATAAGGGACAGGCTGTTCTCTTAACAGTCCGGCGTAAAAAGATAGCGGATCGCCTTTGAAATTAAACAATAATTTGATGCAATATGTAATCTGATACACGTCTCCTATCGCGATATAATCCCGTATAGTATTAATATCGGAAAAATAATTATCCTGCGAAATATTTAATCTAAGGCCTTTTAAACTATTTTGAAAAGACGGGTTTTTGATGCTGACCTTATCGCGTAACGGGGCTCTGTATGCCCCCATATAGATAAGCGGAAAACTGTATGTCTTATTCTCCAGCAATCTTTCTTCAAAACAATATCCGGCTTCATATGAAAAAAAACCTGCTATATAATATCCTCGCTCGAGCGCGGATTCAATATCTTTGAAACAAGCGGCAAACGAAGAAGGATTATCGCAGGATATGATAAATTCCGGGTCTTGGAATAGGAGCGGGGTTTTTTCGAACTGGATTAATACTTTCATAACCTGAAGGTCATGACCGTCTCAAATTTTGCGGATAATCGCCGTTAGGATTTTGCTTAATCATGCTTCAGAAATAGATCTATCATCTTTAGATATTTCTCGCTTGTCTGAGTTACTATATTTTGAGGAAGCTCAGGTGCCGGAGGCGTCTTATCCCAATCTAAGGTCTCCAAATAATCCCGCACAAACTGCTTGTCAAAACTCATCTGAGGGCCTCCGGGCCTGTATCCATCCATGGGCCAGAAACGCGAAGAATCCGGGGTGAGGATCTCGTCGATAAGAATGATATCGTTCCCGCTTAAACCAAACTCAAATTTAGTGTCCGCAATGATTACGCCATGGCCTTCCGCAAAACTACTCGCTTTTTTATAAATCGCAAGGCTTAATTTTTTCAGTTTTTCTGTCATATCCACGCCTAGTTCCTTTGCGACATATTCCTGCGTTACATTAATATCGTGGCCCGCGTC
>Ga0105164_10002674_pt1 | contig 11007 bp, 9 predicted proteins | sample VDWuncwatermetaG_FD_89674 | JGI IMG/M metagenome (GOLD analysis project Ga0105164, IMG submission 89674) | Wastewater microbial communities from Netherlands to study Microbial Dark Matter (Phase II) - VDW unchlorinated drinking water | ecosystem: Environmental > Aquatic > Freshwater > Drinking...
ACCCACCACGGCAGGATGATCAGCGACAGGAACTTGGAGAGGAACGCCGCGACCCAGGCGATCGTCGCCCAGATCCATCCCCGACGCTGCCACGCGGCCAGCCCGACCCAGAGCAGGGCGATGGCGAGCGCATCGTTGTGTCCCGAGCCGGCGATCTCCAGGATGGCGAGCGGGTGCCACGCGTAGGCCACCACCCACAGCGGTGAGCGCTGAGACGCTGACAGGAGCGCGAGGAGGGCCAGGCACGTGACCAGCTCGGTCAACACGAACACCAGTTTCATCGAGGGCCACGTGCCGCCCCACACGATGCCGAGTCGACAGGCCAGTTGGGTCAGGAAGGGATAGACCGTGCGCAGCTGCGGGAAGTTGATCTGCAGGAACTCCTCATCCCGGAGAAACGCTAACGTCGGGTGGTTGGGAGGAAACGCATACGGGTCGATGTGCGCAAGCTGGACCCGGCCATCCCATCGGTACCGGTAGATGTCGTCAGACAACGTCGGCGTCGTGTCCACCATGACCCAGCGGGAGAGGATCGCGACCACGAGGATGAGGCCGAGGGGAATCCAGGGCCGCTCGATGCGGGGCGCCACCCAGAGCATCGCCAGGTAGATGGTGAAGGCCACGGCGAACCACCCATAGAATGGAACCAGGGCGTTGCGCACATCCCCGAGGGCATGGATCTGGAACCACGAGAAGAGGAACAGCGCCGCCGCGAAGAGCACGACGGGGATGTGGCTGACCTCCGGGCGGTCGACCGGCCCTGTCATCTTATTCAGGATTATTCAGGATTACAGTGATTTTGAAAAACGATTACAGTGATAAGGCCGTATCACTGAAATCACGTTGTCAATCACTGTAATCATCTCTACTCAGCGCTGCGACGGCGGAATCGGAATGCGCGTGTCGTCGCTGTCGTAGGTGTAGCGGGCCTTCCCGTCCACCTTGTGGATGCGCGCATCCACCACCTCAAGCTGGTCGCCCGTCGCCATGACGTCAAAATCGAGATCGAGCAGCTCGCCCGTGTTCACATCGCGCAGATCGGCGCAGGAGTAGTAGAAACCGCCGGTCTTGCCAACCCGCTCGTGCACCTGCACGAACTGGAGGCGGCGCGAGGTCCCGGCCTCTTGGTCTTCCATGACAAACGTGCCATCCGATGCCAGCCGCTGTTCGACATGCTGCGCGATGTGCCCCCGGATGGACTCCGCTGGCACGGGGAGGGCGTCTGAGGTGCGATCCTTCGGCTTCACGTTCTTGGTCTTCGACGGTTTCGCGGGTTTGGCTTTCGTGCTCTTCGACTTGCGATCTGGCACGGGTTTGCTCGGCTTGGCCGTCGAACTCGTGCTGGTGGATGACGACGTGCTCCCCAAGCTGCTTCCTCCGTGTTCCTGCCCGCCATGTTCCCCGCTGTATCCGACGGTCCCGTGCGTCACGAGCGCCCACGCCGTCAGGGCGGCGAGACTCAACCAGCGCGTGCCGTTCATGTCGTCCCCTCCTGTTTGAGGTTCTGAAACCGAACCTCTGTGTTGCTCCCAGTCCAGGACTGCCCGTTCACTTCCACGTATGGGTAGAGGAATATGTTGATCGGCTCGCCCTGCTGCTTCGGGACCAGATCGAGGGACCGGCCGGTGCTGATGAGGAACCGGTTGGCATCCCACGAGCCGAAGTAGTACTCCGCGCGCTCCGGGTGCTTCCAGGCTTCGGACGCGTCCACCGACACCCACCCGCGCAGTACCTCATAGAACTCGGCCCAGCAGTGGTAACCGGCAATAATCCCCGATGGATCGTCGGGGACCACCACGCCGATCTTGAAGCGGGACGGGATGCGCTCGGCCCGCGCCATGGACATGAAGAGCGAATGGAAATCGGTGCAGTTGCCTTTCCCCAGCCGGCAGGCTCGCTTCGTGTCACCCCGGCCCCACCCGGGAACTGCCTTGTCATACGCCATGCGCGCGATGACCTGATCGTAGATGGCGCGCGCCTGCTCCGGTGGCGTCGCGCGGCCCGCCGTCGCCTGCTGCGCGCGCAAGCGGACTTCGTCGTCGATCACGACGAGCCCTTCAGGCGCGGTGGTCCGGGCGAGCTGGGCGCTCGTCGGGGCGGGCTCCCCTGGGCGCCAAGATCCGCCGGCGCGCAGGGTGGCCTGGTAGTCGATCGCAATCTCCAGAGACGCCAAGAAGGGTGGTACCAGCGCGACATACAGCACGTCGTTGCCGTAGATCGGCTCCTGCCCAATCGTGTAGGACACCGGCGCCGTCACCGTCCGCTTCTCCACCACCTGCTCGGCACTCGTCTTCGCCAAGGGAATCCACACGCGCACCTCTTGGGCGTCCGCGGGAAGCTGGGGCAGACGCACGACGTAGCGCACCGCAACGGCTCGGCTCTGGCCAATGGCTCGGGCCGCCAGCGCCATGCCGTGGACGAGTACCGTTCCAACTCTTTCGACCGAAGGCTTCGGGATATGGAACCGATGGTCGTGCCGGATTGGCGCAACGTGGCCGGTAGGTGTAGCAAGTTGGAACGGCACGAGGATCCCGACGAATCCCATCGCCACGACGACAACCCCAACCCACCATCGGCGATTCATCCTGTCCTCCTATGCCACGACCGGGTGTCCTGCGCGCCGCAGCGTCACTCCGCACGGAGGGCCACACGGCATCACGAGGACCTTCCCAAATGTCACGGCGTTGCGTCGCTGGTACTCCGGCAGGCCGATGACGAGGGCGGCCTGGTCGTCGCCAAACCGGTACGTCCTGCAGAGCCGATCCCACCACGAGAAGATCGTCGAGTAGTTGGAGTTCGTGTGCTCCGCCCGCTGGGAGTGGTGAATCCGATGCATGTCCGGCGTGACGATCACCCACCGCAGCCACGTCTCCCACGGCTCAGGAATCCGCAGGTTGGCGTGCTCGAGCTGGTTGAGCACCCCGAAGGCGATCTCGAAGATCACGACGCTGGCGACGCTGGCACCGAGGAAGGCGATGACACCGAGCCGGAAGATGGCCGAGCAGATCATCTCGGTCAGGTGGAACCGTCCGGAGGTCGTCACGTCGAGATCGAGGTCGCTATGGTGAACCCGATGCATGCGCCAGAGAAACGGCACGCCGTGGTAGGCGCGGTGCCAGACGTACGTCACGCCGTCGAGCGCCACGACCGTGAGGACGACGTTGGCCCACCCGTCCACACGCAGGGCGTGCAGCAGGCCGAATCGCTGCAATGCACACGTGTGGTAGACCGACACGATCAGGCTCCCCAGCAGCACGCTGAGCAGGAACGCGTTGGAACCGGTGATGAAGAGGTTGATGGCGTAGCGCCGCCATCGGGCGTCCACCGGACGGCGGAACGGCCGCACGCTTTCGAGGAGGAGCAGGAGGATGAACCCCGCGACCCCGATGACCCCGCGCTCAACCGTCAGGAGGGGAACCATGGCTCGCTGAATCACCACATTCCAAATCCCACATTCCAATCGGTTTAATCGGCATGCCCGGATTCGGCGAGCCAGCGCTCGCAGTCGATGGCGGCCATGCAGCCGCTGCCGGCGGCGGTGACGGCTTGGCGGTATTTCTTATCCTGCACGTCGCCGCACGCGAAGACGCCGGGGACCGACGTGCGGGTCGAGTCAGGTTTCGTGATCGCGTAGCCGTCCTTGTCGAGCTCTAGCTGACCGGCCACGATGGCGGTATTCGGCGTAAAGCCGATCGCGTAGAAGAACCCTCCGCACGCCAGTTCGCGTTCCGTGCGGGTGGTGACGTCTTGCAATCGAACGGCGGAGACAACCTCGTCTCCCAACACATCCGTCACGACCGCGTTCCAGATCACCTCGATCTTCGGATGCTTGAGGACTCGCTCCTGCATGATCTTGGACGCCCGGAGCTGATCTCGACGGTGCACGACGTACACCTTCGAAGCGAATTTGGTCAGAAAGGTCGACTCCTCGCAGGCCGAATCGCCTCCCCCAATGACCACGAGGACTTTGTTTCTGAAGATCGGCAGCGCCCCGTCACACACCGCGCAGGCCGACATCCCGTGGTTCCACAATCGCTGTTCACCCGGCAGGTGGAGCCGCTTGGCGGTGGCGCCGGTCGCGAGGATGATCGCCGACGTCTGCACCTCCTGTCCCGATGAGGCCACCGTGAACGGCCGCTTCGAGAGATTCACCCGCATGACGTCTTCGGTGACGATGCGCGTCCCGAACCGCAGCGACTGCTCGCGGAACATGGCCATCAACTGCTGCCCGTCCACCCCCTTCGGAAAGCCGGGGTAGTTCTCGACTTCGGTGGTGGTCATGAGCTGGCCCCCGGGAATCCCGCCGGCGGAAAATCCCTCGAACATCACCGGCTTCAGGTTGGCGCGGGAGGTGTAGATGGCCGCGGTATGGCCCGCCGGCCCCGAACCGATGATCACCACATGTTCAGGCATCGCTCACATACTTCAGTCCACAGTCCATAGTCCATAGGAGAGATGGTGCTATGGACTATGGACTATCGACTATGGACTATTATGGACTATGGTCTCGTTAGCAGGAGCAGCAGGAGCCGCCCGACATCGGCTTCTGGCGCATCACCCGCTTGCGGGGACTCGCCCGACGAGCTTTCGGTCGCTTCGCGATTTTCCGTCGTGTCGCCATGGCTTCCCTCCGTTTTGATATCAGATACCATCGGTATCTGATATCGCTCTTCAATACTGCATCAACGAAATCACCGGATGCGGCGCGAGCCGCTCGCGCCCCTTGAGGCCAGTGAGCTCGATGAGAAACGCCAACTCCACGATCTGCGCCCCACACCGTTCGATGAGTTGGATGGTGGCCCCCATCGTCCCCCCGGTCGCGAGCAGATCGTCCACGAGGAGGACCCGCGCCCCCTGCGCGAGGGCGTCCTGATGAATCTCCAGGCTGTCTGTCCCGTACTCGAGCGTGTAGGTCGCTTCGTAGGTCTTGTGGGGCAGTTTCCCTTTCTTGCGCACCGGCACGACTCCAACACCCAGTTCATAGGCGAGCGCTGCGCCGACGATGAGCCCGCGCGATTCGATCGCGACGACCGCATCCGGGCGGCTGCCCTGATGCCGATGGGCCAATGCCCGGATGGCGCTGCGGAAAGCCGAGCCGTCCTGCAATAATGGCGTGATGTCGCGAAACAAGATCCCCTTCGTCGGAAAGTCGGGAATGTCCCGGATGTAGCGTTTGAAATCAATCGCCTGAATCATCGACGGATCATCATCACCGAAACTCGCGTGGTTACCTCGGGAAGGCTTCCCGCAGCCCTCCGTCGACCGTCAAGATGCACCCGGTCGTTTTCGCTGACCGTGACGAGACGAAAAAGGCGACCGCCTCGGCCACGTCCTGTGGCAGGACGCGCGTCTTCAGGAGATTGCGACGCTGGTAGTACACCTCGAGCTGCTCGGGACGCACCCCATGCGTCTTCGCGCGGGAGGCCCGGATCGCCTCCCAGAGCCCGGAGCCGTCGAAGACCCCGTCCGGATTCACAATGTTCACCCGAATAGCGAACTCACCGTTCTCAATCGCCAGCACGCGCGCCAACTGCGTCTCGGCGGCCTTCGCGGCGCTGTAGGCCCCAAACTCCTTGCCCGGCGCCAAGACGTTTTTCGAGGCGATGAAGACCATGGCCCCTCCCATCCGTTGGGCGCGAAGCCACTGGATGACCCGCCGGGACACGAGGAAGTGTCCGGTCGCGTTAATCGCCAAGCTCCGTTCCCAGTCGGCGAGCGGCAGGCGGTCCACGGAGGCGACATGCGCCACCCCGGCGTTGGAGACGAGGAAATCCAGCCCCCCGAAGGTACGCAGCGTGGCATCCAACGCTCGCTGGATGCTCCGGTCGCGGGTCACATCCATCGCGAGGCCCAGAGCGCGCCGACGACCCGCGCGCTGGTTGAGCTCCTCCGAGAGCCGTTCGACGCCGCTCCGGTTCACGTCGGTGACCACGAGCGAAGCGCCGCACTCGACCAGCCGCTGCGCAATCGCCCGTCCGATCCCCCCCGCGGCCCCGGTGATCAATCCGATCTTCCGCGCGAGTTCAGGCTCGGGCGGTGCGAGCGAGAGCTTGTAGAGCTCCAGCGGCCAGTACTCAACCCCGAAGGCTTCTCGCTCGGTCACCGAGGTATACGTCCCCACGGTCGTCGCCTGACGCATGATCGCCATCGCATGCCGATACACGGTGGCGACCTGCTCGGCCTCGGTGAGGTCCTTCCCTGATGTCAGCATCCCGACCCCAGGGATGAGGATGACTCGAGGGAACGGGTCCTGCATCGTCTGGTCCGGGTGGCGATGGGCCAGGAAATACCGCTCGTGTTGGGCCGCATAGCGCTCGAGCTGACGGACCACGAGCGTCGGCGAGACCTCGAGCGCAGACCGTCTCCCCCCTCGCACGATGAGCGGCAGCCGCTTGGTCCGCAGCATGTGATCCGGAGTGGCGGGTCCGACCCTCGCCACCTCCGGCATGCGGCGCGCGTTGACGAACTCCAGGACGTCCGGGGTCTCCGTGAACGTGATGCACCGGGGCCGCTGACGACTGAGGCTGCGACGGATCGCAGGCACCCACCGCCGGACGACCGCCAGCCGCGTGTGCGCGGGCAGGGCGTGGGAGCCCGCCGGAGACCACGCGCGGCGTCGGCTCTCTCGTGCCAGAACGCGCTCCGCGCACGACACGGAGGCGATCGTCCGCAGGTAGCTCGTCCGCCCATCAGGGCCCCACGTCAACAACCCGTGCTTCTCGAGGACCGCGCCCTGCGCGGTGGGGGCGCGTTGGTAGGCCTCGAGGATGCGCCGTGAGAGGAGGAAGCCGGGTTGGAGGTAGGGGATCCAGAGGAGGTGCGGCCCGAGGACGCGGCGGACGAGCCGCTGGCCCTGGCGCGTGTTGGCCAAGGCGAGGATCGCATCCGCATGGGTGTGATCGATGGCGGTCTCTGGAATGAACGCGTGGAGGAGGGTTTCGATGGAGGGACGAGGCGCCTTGGAATCGAGGAGGTACCGCTCGAAGAGACGGACCATGTCGTCGTCGGACATCGTCCGCCGCTGCGCGAGCTCGCGCAGCGGCGCAAGGAGGAGCGGCGAAAAATGGCGCGCCTCGCACTGCTTCAGATCGGCGCCGCTCCCCTTCACCCACAGCACGTCCTCGACACGGCCAAGCGGATCTTGCTGGGTGCACTTCAGCGAGGTATTGCCCCCACCATACACGCCGAGGGTGTCCTCGTCCCCGATGAGACGCGAACGGTACACCAGCGCTTCGAGCGGGCTCATCCGACGAACGCGAGCAGGATCCCAACGACTCTGCATGAACCGGTTAGACCGTGGAGGTGGCGGCCGACATGCGCATGAGATCACGGATGGCCTGTGGCTCGGCACGGATGAGCCCGCGCTCGGTCAACACGCCAGTGAGGTACTCGGCCGGCGTCACATCGAAGGCCCAGTTCCGCACCGTCGGACCTTCAGGAACGGTCCGCACGCGCTCCAGATCTCCTGCCGCGGTCACCCCGCTTGTCCAGATCACCTCGTCAGCTGATCGCTCTTCGATGGGAATGGCGCGACCATTCGGGCAACTCAGGTCGATCGTCGTCGTCGGCGCGGCCACATAGAAGGGGATCTGGTGGGCGCGCGCCAGCACCGCCAAGGTGTACGTCCCGATCTTGTTGGCCACATCACCGTTGGCCGCGATGCGGTCGGCCCCGACGAGCACCATCTGCACCAACCCCTGACGCATGACGTACCCCGCGGCGGTGTCCGGGATGAGGGTACAGGGCACCCCCTCCTGGGTGAGCTCCCACGCGGTGAGCTTCGCTCCCTGCGCGCGCGGGCGCGTCTCCGTGACGTAGACGGACACGCGCTTGCCCAGGCGGTGCGCTCGATAGATGGGTGCCAGCGCCGTTCCCCAATCGGCGAAGGCCAACCACCCGGCGTTGCAGTGGGTCATGACGGTCACAGAGGAAGAGAGGAGCGCTTGACCCAGCTCGCCGATCCGCTCCCCGGCATCCGCATCGTCGTCTGCGATCTGCTGCGCGAGCTCCACAGCTCGGCGACGCTTGTCCGCCAGCTCGGGAATCGGCTGGAGCCCCTCGAGGATGCGGTCGACGGCGTAGAAGAGATTCCACGCAGTGGGACGGGCCGCTCGGAAGCGCTGGGCCGCGTGTGCCAGCCAGGCCTCCCACGTGTTGGCAGGAGCGGTGAGCGCCGCTTGAGCCATGCCGTAGCCTGCCGCCACGCCGATCGCTCCAGCTCCACGAACGGTCATGTTGCGGATGGCGTCCGCGACCTCCTCGTACGTATGGAAGGTGCGGATCTCAAAGCGAGAAGGCAACTGGCGCTGGTCGATCATCTTGACGGTGTTCCCCTCCATCCACACCGTCCGGTATGGGACTCCGTTGACGTGCATATGGATCTCACCCTCCCGTGGGCCCGACGACCATCCAGATGATCGCCGCCAGCCCCAGGCGGTACCAGCCGAACGGGGCCAGGCCTGTGCGCGTGAGGAACCGGAGCAAGCCGCGCACCGACGCGGCGGCCACCGCCGCCGACACGACGAAGCCGCACAGGAGCGACAGCCACCCGATGTCCTCCAACAGGAGCCGGCCGCCCCTCACGGCGTCAAACACCGTCGCCGCACCCAGTGTTGGCATCGCGAGGAGGAAGCTGTACTCCGCCGCCATCGTCGCCGGAAGACCCAGCAGCAAGGCCGCGACGATCGTCACCATCGCCCTGGAGCTTCCCGGCCACAGCGAGAGGCACTGGGCGAGGCCAATGAGCCAGGCATCACGGCTGGTCATCGATGCAATCGTCTTGGGCGAAACGGGATGATCCCGCATCCATCGGCTGAGCGTCACCATCACGAGCCCGCCGGCTGCGAGCGCTGCGACAACCGGCCAGAGGCTGAACAGGTGGTCCTTGATCGTGCGGCGCAAGCATAGTCCAACCACGGCGGCCGGCAGGAAACTCCTCAGCAGCTTCAGGAGGAGTGCTCGGCCTTCCGGCTCATGTCCGAGGAGCCCGCGCCACATCGACACGACCCGCGCGCGATACAGCCCGGCGACCGCAGCCAGCGCGCCGGATTGGATCACCACCTCAAACGTCTTGGTCGCCTCGCCCCTGAGCCCAAGGAGGTGCGAGGTAAGAATGAGATGCCCGGTGGACGACACCGGGAGGAACTCCGTGAGGCCTTTCCACGGCACCCAGGACTGTCGCCGCGAATGGGTGCAGCATCACCGTGCGCCGTCACCTGGGTAGTGCATCAATTTGGGTGATTTCACAGATGAACATAAGGAGATTACACAGATGAGTCAATCTGTGTAATCGGTCGTTTCCAATCTGTGTAATCACACTGAGGCATTACCGTCACCTGAGATGGTCAAGGACGCCTCGCAAGAGCGCGGTCAGGCGCGGTTCCGTCTGGGCCGCGACGCGCAGGAGCTCTTCCACTGAAGCGGGTTTGAGCGTCTCGGGAATGCAGGCGTCGGAGACCACCGTCACCGCCAGCACCCGCAGCCCCGCGTGCCGGGCCACCAGCACCTCCGGCACCATCGACATCCCGACCACATCCGCCCCGATCTGTCGGAGCCATCGATACTCGGCGCGCGTCTCCAAGTTCGGACCGGCCACCGCCGCGTACACGCCTTCCCGCAGCGCGATCTGCCCTTCGGCCGCGACCTGGAGGGCCAATCGGCGCAGCGCGGCATCGTAGGGCTCGGACATATCCGGAAACCGCGGCCCGAGGGTCTCGTCATTCGGTCCGATCAAGGGATTCGCCCCCATGAGGTTGATGTGGTCCTTCAGCAGGACGAGCGAGCCTGGCGGCATCGTCGGGTTCATGCTCCCCACGATGCTGGTCAGCATCAAGACCTCGGCCCCGAGCGCGCGCAGGAGGCGCACCGGGTAGCTCACCTGCGCCATCGTATACCCTTCGTAGTAGTGGAACCGCCCCGCGAGGACCGCGAGCCGCTGCAATCCGATCGTGCCCAGCACCAGTGCGCCCTCGTGTCCGGGCGCGGTCGCTTGAGGGAAGTGGGGCAGCTGCGCATAATCGATCTGGGTGTCCACCTGCACGCTGTCGGTGAGCCCGCCTAAGCCGGAGCCCAAGACTACGCCCACGGTAGGACGGAATCGCGTGCGTGCGGCGATCGCCTCGACTGTCTCGCTCACCTGCCTGGCGAGTTGGCTCTCAGTCTCCAGAGTTACGTGCACGCGCTTCATCAGCGCCGGCCCATCCCGAACGCCTCCGTGCTCATGCGCCATCGCCCTCCCGTCGTTGAGGAGGCCGCAGCGGAAGCGTGACGATGAACCGGCTCCCCTGCCCGGGCTGGCTCTCGGCCCAGAGGCGGCCGTGATGGAGCTCGACTAAGTCTTTCGCAATCGGCAGCCCCAGTCCCGAGCCTTCCTCCGCCTGGTTGCCGACCCGCTCAAACTTGTCGAAGATCCGCTCCAGGTCCTCGGACGCAATCCCAGGGCCGGTGTCTATCACCTCGATCTGGTAGGCGTCACCGTCTTGACGTACCCGCACACGAATGTCCCCTTGCGTTGTAAACTTGGCCGCATTACCCACCAGGTTGACGAACACCTGCTGCAGCCGATCCCGGTCGCCCATGATCTGCGCCGGAGCCTCCGGGAAATCGAGGACGAGGCGCAGGCCGCGTTGCTTCACGTGATCATCAAAGAGTTGCGCGGTGGCGCGCAGGAGCTCTTGGAGGACGACCTCGGCGTAGACGAGGCGCACCTTGCCGGCTTCGATCCGAGCGACGTCGAGGAGGTCGCCGACGAGCCGCTTCAGCCGGCCGCTCTCCCGCCGGCACATCGCGACCGGCTCGAGCTGATCCTGCGACAACTGGCCGTGCAGCCCGTCGGCCAGGTTGTCCAGCGCCCCGGTCATCACCGTCAGCGGCGAGCGAAACTCATGCGCCACGTTGCTGACGAACGCGGCCTGCTGGTCGTTCAACCGCTCGAGCTTCGCGTTGATCTCGACGAGCCGCGCGAGGATGTGGCGGATGGCCTGCCGGCCGGCCACCAATCCCAGGAAG
>Ga0105164_10002675_pt1 | contig 11004 bp, 12 predicted proteins | sample VDWuncwatermetaG_FD_89674 | JGI IMG/M metagenome (GOLD analysis project Ga0105164, IMG submission 89674) | Wastewater microbial communities from Netherlands to study Microbial Dark Matter (Phase II) - VDW unchlorinated drinking water | ecosystem: Environmental > Aquatic > Freshwater > Drinking...
ACGATAATCTTGTTTGAGTCTCTCGCCCATTCCTGTTAGACTCATGCAAGAAATGAATCTTTGGACAGGAGACATTCATGTGGAGTCTGTGGTTGGATTTCAAAGTATGGGCGCTTCCGCATCTGTGGGCGTTCAAGACGGTAGAGCTCTTCGTGCTTGCGGCGACGGCTTTCTTCTTCTATCAGACCGTACGGAGCGGTCGTGCGACGGCGGAAGCGCTCTATCCGCAAAAACTCATAGACGTTCTTTACGAAAAACACCGATGGTATCGCATTGCGCTGGATGCGGGGATGGTGCTCGCCGTCTGTTTGATCGAATTCATCTTGCAGGTAAAAGGGCTGCGGTCGGATTCGCCCTGGCGGCAGGTGCATCTCTGGTGTGTGGGGGCGTTTCTCGCATCTTTCTGTCTGGCGCACGTTTTTCACGGGAAGAGCGAACGGTTCGGCTTTATGCATCGGTATTTCGGCTATCTTTCCGCGGGATTCTTTATGCCAGTCACGATACTCGGTCTGTATTTATACTGGCAGTTATGAAAATCTTGCCGCTCATGCGCGCCGACCCGGCCGGGTCGGCGCGCAACTTCTTTTTTAATGACATGTCAACACCGCCGACAGATAATTTTTGCTATGATGCTCCGATGACTCAAGACGAAGCCGTGGCGATATTGAAGACAGGCGCCAATGTATTCTTGACCGGCGAGCCGGGCAGTGGCAAGACGCACACGGTCAACGCCTTTGTCGCATGGTTGCGCGATTGCGGCATCGAGCCGAGCGTTACCGCCTCGACCGGCATCGCGGCGACGCACATCGGCGGCATGACCATCCATTCATGGAGCGGGATCGGCGTGCGCAACAGCCTCAACGACTACGACCTTGATCAGATCACGCAAAACGAGCGCGTGGTCAAGCGTGTCCGCTATGCCCATACGCTCATCATCGACGAGATATCGATGCTCTCTGCGGCCACATTCGGCATGGTCGATCGTGTCTGCCGCGCGATACGCACTGGCGAGACCCCGTTCGGCGGATTACAAGTCGTCGTGGTCGGAGATTTTTTCCAGCTTCCGCCGATACAACGGCGCGAGCCGGGTATGCGACAAACAGAGATGTCTTTCGGTCAAGACGACGAAGACGTCTCGGTATTCGCCTGCGGTTCGCGCGCATGGAGAGAGCTCAATCCGATTGTCTGCTATCTCTCCGAACAGCACCGCCAAGAAGACGGAGCCTTTCTCGACATCCTCTCCGCGATCCGCAGAGACGAGGTATCGCGCGAGCACAAGGCCCTCCTCGATACGCGCCGCGTCGAGGCAAAGAGCGTCGATATCACCCACCTCTATTCCCACAATGCCGACGTCGACCGGATCAACGACATCGAGCTCGGCAAGATCAAGGGCGATTCGCGCGCTTTTCTCATGACGAGCACGGGAAGCCAAGGGCTCATCATGGCGCTCAAGCGCGGGTGTCTGTCGCCCGAGACGCTCTCGCTCAAGATCGGCGCGCGCGTGATGTGCACCAAAAACGATCTCATGGGCAAGTATGTGAACGGCACCATCGGCACGGTCAAGGGGTTCGTCAAAGACAGCGGATGCCCGATCGTGGAGACCAAAGACAAGAAAACACTCGTGATCGATCCCGTTGAGTGGGCGATCTCCGACGGCGGCCACGTGCTCGCCAAGATCGCGCAGATACCTCTTCGGCTCGCGTGGGCGATCACGGTGCATAAGAGCCAAGGCATGTCGCTCGATGCGGCGCACATGGATCTCTCGAGCGCTTTCGAATACGGCCAGGGTTACGTCGCGATCTCGCGCGTGCGCACGCTCGCGGGGCTCTCGCTTGGCGGCATCAATGCCCGCGCGCTCGAAGTGCATCCCGAGATCAGTGAAAAGGACGTCGAGTTTCGCTCCGCATCGGCGCGTGCGCAAGCGGCGTTTGCCCGCATGGAAGCGGGTGAGCTCGCCACGCTCCAAGAAAACTTCGTCCGCGCGTGCGGAGGCCGCATCGCGACCAAGACGGAGCTCAAAGTGCGCGCCAAAGAAAAAGAAAAGAAAGCTACGACGCTCGCCTCCATGCGCGAAAAATTCCCCAACGCCTATCGCCCGTGGACCAAGGACGAAGATGCCGACCTCGTCGATCGTTTCAATTCCGACGAACGGCAGTCCTACATCGCCCAAAAACTCGGACGCAAACCCGGCGCGATCCACATGCGGCTCGTGAAGCTCGGGTTGATTGAGGTGGAAGAAGTGTAGGATTTCTTTGCTATTTCGACATGTTACAGGCATACTCTCCCCATGCTCATCGACGAGATCACGGTTACGCTCACGGGCGGGCACGGCGGCAAGGGCGCCGTGGCTTGGAACAATATCAAGCTTCACCGAGGGCCGGTCGGGGGTGATGGCGCGCGCGGTGCTTCGATCTATTTCGAAGGCGTCGCCGACATCGGCATGTTGTCTCAATTTCAGAGCATGAAGGACATCCGCGCCAAAGACGGTGAGAACGGCAAGGGGCAGTGGCGCGACGGCGCCAATCCCGACCACCTCGTCCTCAAAGTGCCGACCGGCACGATCGCGACCAACCTCGAAACCGGCGCGGTAATTGAAATCACCAAAATCGGCCAGCGCGAGCTGATGGTCGCCGGAGGCCTCGGCGGGTGGGGGAATTTCAAATACAAATCATCGACCAATCGCACGCCCCTGCAATCTCAGCCCGGGCTTCCCGGCGAGAGCGCGACCTTCCGCCTCGATCTCAAATTGATCGCCGACATCGGACTCATCGGCCTGCCCAATGCGGGAAAATCGAGCCTGCTCAATGCGCTCACCGCCGCGCGGGCCAAGGTGGGAAGCTATCAATTCACTACACTCGAACCCAACCTCGGCACCTATTATGGCGTCGTGATCGCCGACATCCCCGGGCTTATCGAAGGCGCCGCCCTTGGCCGCGGGCTGGGGCATCGGTTTCTCAAACACATCGAACGCACGGGCACGCTCATGCACCTCATCTCTGGAGAGTCCGACGACCCCGTCGCCGACTACAAGACCGTGCGCGCCGAACTCAAGCGATACAGCAAAACACTTGTCGAGAAGACCGAGCACGTGTTTCTCACCAAGAGCGACGCCGTCGCGCCCGAGGCGCTCCAAGCGCAATTAAAGGCGCTCAAAAAATCCAAGATCAAAGCGACGCCGATCTCGGTCTATGACGACGAGAGCCTCAAGGAAGTGACGAGGGTCTTGAATAAAGTAAAAGAGGGGAAGATCGTCTGAAAGTGAGTGCTCCCGTAATTCGAGCAATGTAACCATTCACCCGTTCCCAACGTCCCGTCTTTGCGAACGAAGTGAAGCAATCCAGAGTCTTATCGCCAACCTCTGGATCGCTTCGTTGCACTCGCGAAGACGAATTACTGGGAATCGCTGAATGGTTACCGAGCAATTGCTCGAATTACGGGAGCATTGTGATAGGTTTGCATGGATACATAAAATGTGCGATAGTCCGCCTCGGTACAACGCCGATAATGTGAAAAAGGAGACGATCATGGACGATGTTATCGCCAAACTGCTCGGAGGGAACAAACCGGCATGTTTTGAAATTGAAGCTCTGTTGGCGGAGGCAGAATCCAATTTGTTTGGAGATAATCAACAGGTGCTTGCCTACATGATCATCCTGCTCTGTAATCCATCCGACATACATTATGCGGACCGCGAGACAATGGCACGTAGGGTGTGGAAACATGGCGGTTCATGCAGGAAGTGGATCGAGGCGCGATTTCCGCACTATCTCAGAACAATCCGATGTGAGCCTGTGAAGGTCGTCTAGACCTTTTTATTGCCACAGTCAAACTTGCAAAGAGCTCCGTCGTACCTAGACGGGGCTCAAACTTTTCAAATTTTATCTTACACCTCCCGATGCAAAGACACGTAAATATCTTCGAGCGCCTTGACGGCATCGCCGGCGGCTGTGTGGCCCGAGCCGCCTCATCGAGGGTGAATATGATTGAATAAGTTTGAAAAGTTACCGCCTCGCAAACCGCAAACATTCCATAAAATTCACGGCCGTGTATAATATGGAATGTGGGAAATGTTGAACAAAAGGTAAAAGAACGTGTAAAGCGGGTGCGCATTCAAAATGCGATCCTTCTGTCGGTCTATGGAGTCGGGATAGCCGCTATCGCGATCACGGCACCCAATGCGGCCCGTTTGCTGAAATATGTAGACCCATATATCAAGAAGAAGACCAATCCGGCGGGCCGCATGCATCAGGCGACGAGCCGACTGGTAGCCCGAGGGCTCCTGGAGTGGCGGGTGACCGGAGGGAAAAGATCGCTCCAACTTACCGCCAAGGGCAAGGTCTTCGCCGAAAGACTAATCCTGGAAAGCGCTGTCGATACCGGAAAAAAGAAAAAGTGGGATGGCAGGTGGCGTCTGGTGTCGTTTGATATTTGGGAGAAGCATCGAAATAAGCGGGATCGTTTGCGATGGTTGTTGCACAAAATCGGCTTTAAGAAAGTACATGCAAGCCTGTGGATCTACCCGTACGATTGCGAGGAGTTGATCGTGTTTATGCGGACAGATTTGTGCGTAGGCAGAGGAGTCTTGTATTTCGTAGCCGATGCGATTGAAGGCGACAGGGAGTTGCGCAAGTATTTCAAGCTCCGGCCAAACTGATATGTGTTGTGTTTCCTTTGGCTCTGCTGTTTGAAAAACATTCCATAATATTCACGGCCGTGAATATTATGGAATGTTTTTTTGTATAAAGAGCCCTTGATGTAATCTCAGGGCTCTGAGCGGCTATCTTGCCGCTGGTTTAGTAGGGAGAGGACTCGAGTTGTGTGATCACTATTTCGGTCGGTCCATGGAAAAAACAAAACAAAGGGCGTCCGCGCTTTCGCTTGGACGCCCCGCGAGGCTGTGATATACCCTGTGTTAGCAGACAGCGTCGTTCACATAAAGAAATGAACGACCCAGCCGAATGACAACATGAACAACGGTTTCATAACGGCAACACATATGTCTTTGCCGAATTTATCACCCCAGCTGTCTTTAGTCGGGGGTTTGTCCATGTCCACGTGCCATGTCAGGTAACTGACGATTACCATGAGACCGATGGCGGCGACCACAGACAGTTGCGGCAGGTGGAACATCGGGGCGATGAACCATCCCCATAGCACGCTCAGCACATAACCGCTCCACACGGAGCGGAACGCGATGATTGCAACAAAGGCGACGACGCCGCCCAAAAAACTGAGAAATGGCATTTAGACCTCCTTCGACTGCTGTCTTTCCGGCTCATCTGTGAGCAGATCAACTGATGACCATGGTATCAGATACTTGACTATAAGTCAATAGCCCCATCAGAATATCCAGCTTTTGAAACATTCTAGACCCCTCGATGAAGTGATAGGTAAATATCCTCTAGCGCCTTCACCGCATCGCCGGCGGCTATGTTGTTTTGGTGGTAGAGACCGTCGGTGGCGTCGCCCGCGGCCCATATCCGCGCGTGGGATGTGCGCTGGGTCTTGGGATCTACCTTGATCTGCTTGATCTCGTTGAATGCGACCGTGTCGCCGAGCCATGCGGTATTGGGAAGCAGGCCGATTTCGACGAAAATACCCTCGACAGGCAAGATCGTCTCCGCGCCGGATTTGGCGTCGGTATAACGGATACCGGCCACGAATTGCGCACCCTCGACCGCTTTGATCAGCGCGTTGTTCACGATGCGCATGTTGGGGTGCGCGGTCGCGGCGGCCACGGTGACTTCGTCGGCGCGGAACATGTCGGTGCGGTTGATCAGCGTGACGGTCTTGCAGTCGGCGAGGAGCTGGAGCGCGGTCTCGAACGCGGCATTGCCTCCGCCAATCACCACGACGTCTTTGTTGGCATAGAGCGGCCCGTCGCATGAGGCGCAATAGGTGAGGCCTTTGTTATCGTATTCCGAGGCACCCGGTACTTCGAGCTTGCGGCGCGATGAGCCGGTGGCGACGAAGAGCGCCTTTGCTTCGTAGCGCGCGCCTTTTTGCGTGACAATCTCGACGCGGTCGTCGTGCGGGATCACCTGCGCGGCGATATCGGGCGAGATGATGGCGACAATGTCGTCGGCATAGGCCTCAGCATGTGCGCGCAAGTTCTTCGCGAGGTCGAGGCCCGAGATGTGCGGCGTGCCGATCCAATTCTCGATATCGGCCGAGACGGCGCTCTGCCCGCCCCATTCGCTCGTAATGAAAACGGTCTTGAGCCGCTTGCGCGCGGCATACACTGCGGCGCTCACCCCCGCAGGCCCGCCGCCGACAATGATGAGATCATAAAGCATAGGAAAAATTAGAAAATGGAGATTAGGATAATAGAAAACACAAGATGTATTTTAGCACATCATCTGATATCTATTTTTTTTGACCTTTATTTTCGGCGCAGGAACGAAGGCAAGCCGCCCCACGGATCTTCGGTTTCGGACGGTGTTTCCGGGGTATTTGATTGCGTGTCGGAAACAGCGGGAGATTGAGAGGGAATGATTTTTATGTCGCGGATCGACTTGTCTTTGTCGGCGACGGAGGGATCAATGATGCGCTTGGGTTCTTCGCCGCGACCTCGGAGGGTCGCCGGGGGCACGTCGGCGTCTTTTTTGGAGGGGCTTGCGGGGATGCGGATCGGGTTGCCCGTCGCGGAGGCTCCGGTGCTAAACAGCGGCGTGCGTTGCGCTCCGGTGCCTTCGGGGAATCCGGTCGCGATGACGGTGACGCGCAGTTGGCCCTTCTTGAGGGTATCGTCGGTGACGGCGCCGAAGATGACCTTGGCTTCAGGGTCGATCGCGTCGGTGATGACATTTGCCGCATCCTGCACTTCGAGCATGCCGAGGTCGTCTCCGCCGGCTATGGAGAAGAGCACGCCTTTCGCCCCGTGGATCGAGACTTCGAGCAGGGGCGAATTGATCGCGGCGCGCGCGGCGATCTCGGCGCGTTTCTCGCCGGTTGCCACGCCGATACCCATCAGCGCCGAGCCTGCGTTTTGCATGATCGTGCGCACGTCGGCGAAGTCGACGTTGATGATGCCGGTCGTGGTGATGAGGTCGGAAATACCCTCGACGGCTTGCTTCAGGATGTCGTCGCACATCGCAAACGCGTTCTTGATACCCGTATCTCGCGAGACGATCGAGAGGAGTTTGTCGTTGGGCACGATGATGAGGGCATCGACCGCCTTGCGCAGATCGGTGAGGCCTTGATCGGCGAGCCGCGCGCGCGCCTGTCCTTCGAATGCAAAGGGCTTGGTGACGACGCCGACGGTCAAGGCGCCGAGCTCGCGCGCGATCTTGGCGACGACGGGAGCGGCTCCGGTGCCCGTGCCGCCGCCCATGCCGCCGGTGATGAAGACCATGTCGGATCCCTTGATCGCTTCTTGTATTTCTTCGCGCGTCTCTTCGGCGGCCTGCTTGCCGATCTCGGTGTTCATGCCCGCGCCCAAGCCGCGCGTGAGCGAGCGGCCGATGTGGATTTTTTTCTTCGCTTTTGATTTGTGCAAATCCTGCGCATCGGTGTTGATCGCGATGAAATCGACGCCCTGGACGTTGCTCGAGACCATGTGATTGACGGCGTTGTTGCCGGAACCTCCGACGCCGATCACGCGGATGCGCGCGAACGATTCGACGTCGGTTTTTACCTGTTTCGTCATAACAAACTCATCATAGCAGATTTCCGCCGTGCTCAATCTTGACACATGCCCGTATCGGTTCTTCCTTGTTTTTTCATGAATAATCGCTAGGGGAGAAGTGAGCGAAAGGCTTGTCGCACCGATTCTCCGGCACTGCGCAATACTTCCATGATCGTGCTTGATCGTTCGATCGAATCTTCGGCATAGGCCCAACGGCAGAGGCCGTAAGCCACGGCCCATGTGGCATCGATGCTGGAGGCGCGCGAGAGATGGCCGATGGCGCCGATCTGCGACGGGAGTTTCATAATGGTGCGGGCGATCTCGGACGCGTTCATGAATCCGCTTCCGCCGCCGGTGATGACGATGCCCGCCGGGAGGAGGCGTTGCCGCCCGATTGATTTGAGGTGCGCGTCGACGAGCAGAAACATCGTCTTGAGGCGCACGGCGATGAGCGTGTTCATCTTCTTCTCGGAGACGTCGGATCCCGAGACGCCGCCGCGTTTTAATTGTTCGGCTTCCGAAAGCGGCACTTGGAGCGAGAGCGCGATGGTGTTGGTGATGTCGGATGATCCGGTGGGGAATATTTTGAGCGAGATAGGCGTGTCGGCGTCGAAGATAATGACGGACAATGTCTCCGCGCCGATGTTGGCGAGCACCACGCCGGCCATCTTTTGCGCCTTGGTGAGGGTGACGAGGCTCGCGGCGAGCGGGGAGGCCATCACGTCTTCGACCTCGACGCCCGCCGCCTCGACGGCGCTCACGAGATCTTCGTGATGCTGGGTGAGCATGGTGACGAGCAACGTGTCGACGGAAAGTTTGGTGCCCTGCATGCCTTCGGCCTTGCCGTAGACCTTCACCCCGTCGAGGCGGAATTCGAGCGGGATCGTATGGATGATGGTGCGATTGCCGAGTTTGCCGGAGGCGCGCTTGACGCTCTCGGTCTTGACGCGCTCGATGTCTTTATCGGTAACGATCCCGCCCGAAGCGGTGAGGGATATTTCGCCGCTCGATTTGATCTCATCCATGGAGACGCCGCCGACGGCCACGCGCGCGCTTCTGATCCGCACCTTCGCGGCGCCCGATGCGCGCTGGAGCGCTTCGCGGATGCTTTTGACCGCCTCCGCCTTATCGATGATGTATCCGTGCCGCAGACCGCGCGAACTCGACATGCCGGTGCCGAGGATGAGCATGGGGATGTCGGAACGCTCCGGCGCGGCGGCGATGACGACCTTGACGTGATACGTGCCGATGTCGATGCCGGTATATATTTTTCCTTGCATAGATAAAGATAAGTCTCGCCACGCACAAAAATCACACCTGCTTGTCGGCAGAATTCGTACGTTTACATGCATTGTACGCCACCATTTGGCGCGTACAAGTCAAAAAATCCGTGGATAGTGCGTGGAATTGGTTTGTTTTGCGCTCCATATCCAAAAGATCACTGCGGTAACCGTATAAAATAACCAATGAATTATAATGTTATATATAAACCCGTATTGGACTTTGAGAATCAAGATCGGGAAGATAATCGAAAAGACTATAACAATGCCGCCAAACAACCAAGACGGCCATGCGCCCCACTCGCTCGCAATGAGCGGTATGTGCAAGAGTGCGAAAAGAAATGTAAAAGAGAATATGATCTCAGGCAAAGACAGGCCCGCATCTTTTAAGAATGTCACGAGTAAAACAATAAACACTTGCTGTGCCACTATATCCATTGATTTTGAGATCAATCTCTTCCAGTCGATCTTGAGGTAGTATCTGTCAGGGTATTTTTCAAAGTATTCTTTGGGTTCTCGGAGATATCGGGGAAGATGTATGTACAAAATCACTTGGGCTAACATAAAGATCCAGAGTACGATGAATGGTGTAGCAGTAAAACCATGCAAAGCCGTCACGATATAACTCCAGAAAAGGAGAGATGTGATGATCGCAATGAAGAGGAAATAACTTGCGGTCCACAAAAAGTGATCTATGTAGTTGACGCCACTTCTGTGCAGAAATATAAAGAAAATGCCGAATGCGGCATTACACATGATCATTGCCACTACTATATTGAATACCTGTTCCCACATGAAATGTCATTGTACTCTGAATACGGTTGGTCGGGTAAAAGAAAAGATCCCGCAAGAAGGCGGGATCTGGATTGGGATCAGCGAGACAGAAACCATTTTGGCACAATAGCTCCGGTTTTCCGCATATACTCGATGTACCTCTCGCCAAAATGCTTCAGAAGCATTTCATCTTCCTTTTTGATCCGCAGTGCCAATGCGGTGATTGCAACCATGGTGGTGAAGGTGATCACAAGATTTGCCGATGCAAGAGTTGCCGAGAGCGCACAAAGGAAAAAGGTCGCATACATCGGATGTCTCACTAATTGATACGGACCAGTGGTGATCAGTTGATGACCTGTCCGCATACGGAGTCCCGGAGAAAAACTTCTCCCAAGCGATACAAATGTCCATACGGAAGGTGCAAGACAAAGGATCATGCCAACCACCCCGAGCCAACGTATCCAAGACGGCAATGGAGCGGGAAAGTCAAACCAGGTGAAGTTGAACGGATACATCATCGCACTCAATGCCCAAAGACGCATTGCAATGAAGACGCTGATTTCGCCAACGCTGAGGATTTTCCGATTGGATTTTTCTTTCCTTTGTTGTGTTTGTTGATAGAGATAGATGCGCCAAATAAACCGAGCCAGCGCATGTGCCGCTATAAGCATTGCGAAGACAAGACGAATCATCGTATCAGTGACCATTTTTGACCTCCTTTTTGAGGACGTTCCCAGACAAATAAACACCCTTCTTTGATCTGAGTCAATCGTACCTATATGAGTTTAAACCGGTTCAAGATCACGTCCTCGCGGCGCTCCATCTCGTCGCCATGCTTCATCCCGAGCAGGTGAAAACAACCGTGCACGTAGAGATGCGCGAGGCGCGCGCGCGGGGATATTTTCATCTCCTTGGCTTCACGCTCGGCTTTGCGGATATTGAGGAATATCTCGCCGGAATTTTTGTCGAGCGGGAATGAGAGGACGTTGGGGGAGTAGTCCTTACGGCGGTACTTGGCATTGACCCGGCGGGCGAGCTTGTCGCCGCAGATGACGAGAGACATCTCATAGCGGTGCCCCAGTACGGCGCGCGCCAGTTTCTCAAAAGGAATGCGCGGCACTGAGCCGCGCACCGTGGTCTTTATATTAAAATCAGTCATTGCCTAGCGGGCGATCGGCATCCCGTCGGCGGGCTTGGCGGCGGAGGTATTTTCGGTTGTGTGTTGCGGGCGATTGTACGGGGCGCGGCGATTGGGGGTCTCGGTGACCTTGCCCTCCTTGAGTAATTGAGCGAATTCACTGCGGCGCTTGATGAGTTTGAGCG
>Ga0105164_10002677_pt1 | contig 10998 bp, 8 predicted proteins | sample VDWuncwatermetaG_FD_89674 | JGI IMG/M metagenome (GOLD analysis project Ga0105164, IMG submission 89674) | Wastewater microbial communities from Netherlands to study Microbial Dark Matter (Phase II) - VDW unchlorinated drinking water | ecosystem: Environmental > Aquatic > Freshwater > Drinking...
AGATAAAACTATATCTAATTTAAAGCCTATTTGTGGTAATATATAATTCGAAACAAGGTATGCGACTACAAGTAAAGGTAAAACAGACGTAAGGCCGAATGCTATCTTTAACTTACGCCTGAGACTGCGTGAAGCCAAAGACAAGCTTTTAAGATTTATCATCTCTTAACCTCCGTTTTTTGAGGTTTTCTAACGTCTCCTCGAAATTATGGTTCCTAATGTTGCTTTATAAAATCCAACCCCGATATTGTGTAATTTTATTAATTATATAATTTACTAACATGGATTAATTATACATCTTATCTTATGTTACAGCAAGGATTTTATCAAATTCCTTGACGAGCAAATCCTTACTTATGCCCACATCCAAGAAATCCCAAGGCAATAATTCGTCTTTTGACTTTTCTTTTAAATAAAAATCAGGGTTTATATGAAAACTTTTAAAAACATCCAGCCATCGATCAAGCTCAAAATAATTATCCCAGGCATCAAACCTGGCTCCTTTGCTAAAGGCAGAAAGGATAACTTGGCTTAATCTCCTATCTCCTCTAGAAAATACTCCTTCTAAAAAACTCATATATGGGTTACGAAAACTGCATTTTATTCTGGTATTTCTAATTTTGGTTTTAAGATAATCCTGTTTATATTTTATGCTATCCACATCCTCCATTTTAAGCCATTGAAATGGAGTATGGGGTTTAGGGATCAATGTATTTATACTTATATTTAATTGCATCCTCCCTTTTCCCTTATTATTCAGCATATTTTTAGAATCAGTGGCCCGATTTATCTTTTTATGTAATTCCAAAACGCATGTTGACAATTCAATAATACCGTCTAAGTCCTCTTGTCTTTCAGAAGGCAACCCAATCATAAAATAGAGTTTTATATTCTTATAACCACAGGTATAGACATGTTCAAGCACGTTAAAGAAATCCTGGATATTAAAATCTTTATTAAGAATATTGCGTAACCTTTCTGTAGCGGCTTCAGGAGCAAAGGTAAGTCCGGTTTTTTTTATAGTTGCTATCAGAGAAGAAACATTCCCAACTATAGCCTTTGGTTTTATTGAAGGTAATGATATGTTGACTGCCTTATCTTTAAATAAATCAATTAAGCAGCCTGAAAGTTCTTCTATGCCTAAAAAGTCGCTTACTGACAATCCGCATAAAGATATTTCTTCGTAACCCGTGCGTTTATACGCAGTGTATGCCAAGTCTAATATATTCTTTATTTTTCTCTGTCTGAACGGAAAATACTGCGATCTTGCCTGACAGAACCGGCATCTATTGGGACAACCGCGCATAATTTCCAGGGTAATCCGGTCATGGACTATTTGAATATAAGGCATTAACCAATCTAAAGGGAAATATGCGTTATCTAAATCTTTTACAAAACGCTTCCTAACCTTGGAAGGAATATCGCCTGATTTCGGCTTAAACTCCCCTATCTTACCTTCAGTAGTGTATCTGACTTCGTACAACGAAGGCACATACACTCCTTCAATATGAGAAAGCATAACCAATAATTCCTCTTTATTGATTTTAGACGCCTTAAATTCACTCTTAAACCTGCGATAAATATCAATGAGCTCTAAGATTGCCTCTTCTGCTTCACCAATAACAAATAAATCAAAGAACTCATGCATAGGCTCAGGATTTAATACGCAAGGGCCGCCGCCAATAACTAGAGGATAGGTATGATCACGCAAAGAAGATTGCAAAGGAATAGAGCCTAAGTCTAACATATTTAACACATTGGTATAATTTAATTCATAACCCAAAGAAAAACCTATGAGATCAAATTCGTTAAGACTTTTTCTGGACTCCAGGGAATACATTCTAATATTTTTATTACGAAATATTTTCTCCATATCTAGAGCGCAAGAAAAAAAACGTTCGCAGGCCACATCAGGTATATTATTTAATAAGCCATAAATTATTCTCACCCCTAAGTTGCTCATTCCTATTTCATATAAATCGGGAAAGCACAAAGCAAACTTTATATAACTTTTATCAAAATCTTTTCGAGGAAGATTCCATTCCTGACCGATATAGCGTCCGGGTTTATTAACTTGTAAGAGGATATCGTCTAGCATATAAAAATCACAGTTACTAAGCAGTTAATAACTATAAGTAAAATCGCACAGTTTGTTAATAACGGTTAATATCGGTTACAAAAAATGCAACTGTTATTAACCAACAGGTCATCTTAGATTCTGGATTATTAACCGATATTAACTGATAGTAACCTAAAATATTGCCCTTGTCTTATTGATATTCGCCAATATGCCTAAAGAAATAAAAGTTACAAATATCGACGAACCGCCATAACTCATCAATGGCAAAGGCAGCCCTACAACCGGGGCGAACCCTAAATTCATGGCGATATTGATAAAAACCTGCATACACAACATCAAAGAAATCCCAAAAGCTAATAAACTGCCAAAATTATCGCTGGTTTTGTAAGCAATATCAATGCCCCGCCTGACCAAAAGATAATATAAAAATAATAATACGCTGCATCCGAATAATCCCCATTCTTCGGCAAAAGTAGCAAAGATGAAATCGGTATGCGACTCAGGAAGAAAATGCAGTTGACTCTGCGAGCCTCTCAGCCAACCCTTGCCTAAAAGGCCGCTTGAGCCAATGGCAATTTTAGACTGGATTACAGTATAGCCAGCGCCCAGCGGGTCTATATCAGGGTTTAAAAATACAAGCAGCCTGTCTTTCTGATAATCTCGTAATATGTGCCATAATACCGGTAAAGATAAAATAATTATCAACAGAAGTATAAATATGTACCTTAATTTTACACCTGAGAGATAAAGCATAATTATAAATATAAAAAACACCATAGCACCGCTACCTAAATCCGGCTGCTCAATAATCAAACCCATAGGAAGAGCCGCAAATAAAAATGGTAAAATAAGCGCTCCGAATACCCCAAGCTTCCTTACGCGCAAAGAAACATCATCAGCTGATTTTCTGCTAAAGTATTTGGCTAAAAATATTACAATAACTAATTTTGCTATCTCTGAAGGTTGGAAGTTAAACCAGACAATCTTTAACCACCTTTGGGCGCCCAACCGTATAACTCCCGATATAAACACTAAGAATAATAAAAATAGCGCCAATGCATATAGGAAATAGGCCATATCCCAAAGGCGGCGATAATTAAGATTGGACATGCATAGAAATAAAAATACTCCTAAGATAACCCATAAGATCTGGCGTTTATATATTAACTGCCAAAGATTGCCTTCTTTTTGATAAGTACTGCTGTAGACCGAGAGAATGCCGATACAAGCGATCAAGATGGCAATTATTAATATTGAAAGGCTGATATTCCTCATTATTCTTACTTATGTTTCGTTTATCCCGACGCTTCAAAACCGTCCCGCTAGAAGCGGGATAGATGGAGTCGGTCGGCATTCCGCCCCGAAGAGGCAAGAAAAAAATGAACTCTGGACTTTAGCCTAAGGTGGACTCCATATTAAATTAACCTCTAAGCAACCCTTCACTAATCATATTTTCTATTATTTGTTTTGCTACTGCAGCAGAAGCGTGTCCTGAACCACCATGCTCTAAGAATACACATATAACGAATTGGGGGTTTTCAAAAGGGAAAAAACCCGCGAACCACCCATGCGGCTGACCGCGTGAAACCTGAGCTGTGCCAGTCTTACCTGCAACTGAAACAGGCAGACCTGATAATATATTAGCAGTCCCCTTAGGTTCAGAGACGACCTTTCTTAAGCCCTGCCTTATATAATTTATGGTGCTCTCTTTTAAGGATAGCGCAATAGACTTCTTCTTTAACCTAGACAAATCCTGGCTATCAATAGCTTTAACTATATAGGGAGTAACTAAGTTCCCTTTATTAGCAAATACCGTCATCATACGCGCTATTTGTATCGGAGTAACCAAAAGGTCTCCTTGGCCTATAGATAGATTTGCGGTATCTCCATCAAACCAATTCTTAAATTTATAAACTTTCTTCAATAACACCGAAGGCAGAAAACCGCTTGCTTCATAAGGCAAATCAATTGCAGTAGGTTTAGAAAAGCCAAATTTAACTGCATAATCATATATGCTTTGGGGCCCTATGAGAAGGCCAGTCTTATAGAAGAACACATTACAAGAATCCATAATTGCCGTAATCAGATTCTGCTGATTATGCGTATCCCAACAGGAAAATTCCTGTTTTCCAATATATGTGTGTCCCGGGCAAAAAAATGTTGTAGATAAATTAATCTTGCCTGTTTCAAGTGCGCCAGTTGCCACTACTAGTTTAAAAACTGAACCTGCGGGATATACGCCGCTAATTGCACGGTTTATCAAGGGCGCACCGGGATTATCGAGAAGATTAAGAACTGATGAGCTTGGTTTATTACTGAATACTGCGGGATCGAAATTAGGGCTATTTGCCATGGCGATTATCTCACCGCTGTAGGGGTCCATAATAATAATGCTGCCATTCCTCTGCCCAAGGCTCTTTTCAGCTATTTTTTGTATCTTTAAATCTACGGTCAATTGTATATCTTTGCCATTACGAGGCGGCTTAAAACCCAATACATTTATCAATCTACCATTATGGTCTACTTGTACCGACAATCCACCTTCTTCTTGCCGCAAATAATAATCATATTTTTCTTCTATGCCGCCAAAACCCACAATATCCTTTGTTTTATAACCATAATCCATTAATTTGGTAAGACGCCAGCGGTCAATCTCATCTAAATAACCGAGCAAATGGCAAGCTAGTGCTCCATAAGGATAATATCTTAATGGATAAGGATGTATCATCATATTATCCAGATCCTGCCTTAGTTCCTCCAAAGCAATCGCTTTTTTAATATCTATATTTTTTGCAATAGTAACAGGGATAAATGACGACCTGTAATTGCCTAGAAGCGTATATTTTAAGTCTTGAAAGTCCCTACCCAAAATCTTAGCTGCGCCCATCAATGTCTTATCTATACGGCTTGGATCTTCGGGCAATATCGTCACATTATAGGAAAGATAATTATTTACAATAATATTACCGTGTCTGTCAAAAATTCTTCCGCGGCTGCCCTCTTGAGGAATAAGCCTTATACAATTTTTGTTACTTAACTCTGTGAACTTTTTTCCTTGTATAACTTCAATATTTAAAATGCCCAAGGCCAGAAATATAAAAATAAATATGACAATCTTGTGAATAACATTTTTCCTCATAATATGTTCTTTTATAATGCAGGGGTTAACGGAGTTCTGTTTAAGGCAGCAAATACCAGCCTAATAATTCTTAATATCACAGACAAAACAAATGTGGTGTATAAAGAGCCGATGAATGCAATGCGCAGAAAAGGCCTCCAGTAAATAATATTGCCTAAGAAAGATAATATTGCTATGGTGATTATATCATGGAGATTCGCAATAATGAATATAAGCGCCATACGGATATAATTATTATCTAAAGATATTTCTTTAGATAATCTTATAATTAAGATACTCCATAGCGGGAATAACAGAGTGTTTATGCCAAAAGTATTTACAGAAAGGACGTCTTTTAAGATTCCCGCGAATATGCTTAAAAATATCGCCGATTTTAATTTAAAAAAAAGGCTGGCAACCAGCATGCTGATTAAAAGAAGATCGGGTTTTGCATTAAATATATTAATATAATATAAAATTGTTGTTTGAAATAATGCAAAAACAATGATAATAAATATAAAAATCAACCCTCTGCTTCCCCGGCCTAAACGGGGTTTGCTATAGGGTGATACTGAGAGCGGCGTATACTCACCCCACCATAAAGGGCGGGGTTTCACTTCGACGTTGCTCAGTGTCCTTCGACGAAGTGTCCTGAGCCTGTCGAAGGAGAACGCCGCCGAACGTATCAAGCGGCAAAATCCATCCGCACTCTCAAGAGCGCGGTTTTGCGGCCGCGAATGTATAAAATTTTGCATATCTAGTCCCTGCTTCTTAATGTTCTTAAGGTATAATTATTAACACCTCTTCTAAAGCTAAGAGATTAACGGCTGGTTTTACTATTGCATAGCGGCTTAATCCTGAAAACTCTTCACCGATGTTAACTACGGTACCGATCAGCAAACCTTTCGGATAAGTGTCAGTTAAGCCGGAAGTTATAATTGTATCGGAAACATTAATATCAGACTCTTTGGGCAGGTACTTCATAATCAAAGAACGGCCCAACGTACCCGAAACAAGACCATCCTGACGGCTGCGCTGAACTATAGCTGAAACACCGCAATTCGGATCGTTAATAAGCATAATTCTGCTTGTGAAATCTGTAGTTTCAATAACACGCCCGATCAATCCCAAATAACTAATAGCTGCAAAGCCGCGTCTTATGCCATTGTAACTTCCCTTATCAATGATGACTACTGATGACCAATTATCCGCCGAATGACCAATGACCTTTGCTGTAATTACTTTATAAGGAGAGTTTTGTTTAAAAGAAAGTACGCTCTTTAATCGTTGATTCTCAAGATAAGTTTCGCCTGCAGCATTGAGTTTCTGCCTCAATAAATCCATTTCCTTGCTTAATCTTTCATTTTGAATCATATTCCGATGATAAAAAATAATTCCACCAACTTCACGTTGGATTAATGTCAATAAACCAAGGGGGTATTTTAAAATATTGAAGGCCGGAACCCTTAAGGCAGGAATTAGGCTGGAGAGCAATACAATTAAAGAAATAACGATTGCAGCGGAAATTAGACTCTTCTTTTTAAACTTAATTAAACGCGGATTCATCCCGCACCTTTAAAAGAACATAACATCTCTGGAATTTCGGCGTTATAAATAATCTTGAGATATGTTTGGGTGTTGAAAAGGCGCGGGGCCATTAAGCGTGCATTTCGGACTTGATAGGAACAGTTACTTTTTTAAGATAGCGTATTTCATCTAAAACTTTACCTGTGCCAATAGCCACAGCACTCATTGGATCATCGGCAATATGAACTGGTAAGCCGGTTTCTTCAGAGATCAACTTATCCATACCTCTTAATAATGAACCGCCGCCGGCCATAACAATACCGTGATCAATTAAATCTGCGGCTAGTTCCGGGGGAGTCCGCTCTAAAGATATCTTAGTCATTTCTAATATAGCGCGTAAAGGTTCTTGCAATGCTTCCCTTATCTCCTCAGAAGTTATGGTTACTGCCTTAGGAAGCCCGGCAACTAAATCCCTTCCTTTTACCTCTAACGTCACCTCTTCTTCCAAAGGATAAGCAGAACCAATCTTTATTTTAATCTCTTCAGCCGTGCGCTCACCAATCATTAAATTATACGTCTTCTTCAGATATTCAATAACCGCCTCGTCCATTTCATCGCCTCCGATACGTATGGATTTAGAAAAAACAACGCCAGCCAGAGAAATTACCGCAATCTCAGTTGTGCCTCCTCCGATATCTATCACCATATTGCCTATTGGCTCCTGAATAGGCAAGCCCACTCCTATTGCTGCAGCAATAGGTTCCTCAATTAAAAATACCTCTCTTGCTCCTGCGCGCTCTGCAGATTCTTTTACCGCGCGCTTCTCAACTTCTGTAATTCCAGAAGGAATGGCTATAACTATACGCGGCCTTACTTGAAAACGGCGGTGACGCGCCTTTTGTATAAAATGCCTTAACATAGTCTCAGTTACTTCGAAATCAGTAATCACGCCGTCCTTCATCGGCCTAATCGCAACAATATTTCCAGGTGTACGGCCAAGCATACGTTTTGCTTCCTCACCTACTGCTAAAACGTGCGATGTGCCGCGTTCTACCGCAACTACCGAAGGTTCTCGAAGGACAATACCCTCCCCTTTTACATAAACAAGGGTAGTTGCCGTACCTAAATCAATACCAATATCATTGGATAGTAAACTTTGGATATAAACATATATTCTTCTGATTATCTCTTTAAATTTTGCCATATCAGTCTCCTCATAAGTTTAATAAAAGAATTCTAACAGAGATTAAACCCTATGTCAAATAAAAATTTACCACAAAAAACCTTCACCGCTTTACTATTTAGCCTATGCTATATTGAAAGTAGGGGAGATAAAGAATTAGTATACTAATTCTTTTAATAGAGTTAAAAAATTAGGGAAGGATTTATTAATACAGGCGATATCATCTATTTTGGTTTTACCTTGGGCTAAAAGGCCCGCAACAACCATACTCATGGCAGTGCGATGGTCTGCGAAACTTCTCACACTGGCGCCCTTAAGACGCTTTCCGCCCTGAATTATGATTTTCTCTAACTCCAGGGTTTTAATGACCTTGATATCGGCCCCCATCTTTATGAGATTATCAGATATTGATTTTATGCGGTCTGTTTCTTTTAGGCGTAATTCACCGACTCCTTCAAATATACTTTTACCCTGAGCAAAACAGGCCGCCACCATTAAAATAGGCAGCTCATCTATCAAAGAAGGTATCTCTTTTTTTGTGATGATTGCGCCCTTCAATTTACTACTTTTTACCACCAAATCTCCCATCGGCTCAAAGCTCCTAGTTCCTGTCGCCTGATGCGTAACTCGAATATTCGCCCCCATTCTTTTTAATACCTTAATTATCCCTGTACGCGAAGAATTCAGGTTTACATCTTTTATCAAAATTTGTGCATGTGGCAATATTGCTGCCAAAACTATAAAAAAACTTGCTGAAGATATATCGCCCGGTATAAAGACTCTACCGGGAGAAACCAGCTCTTTATCTCCTTTTATAAATATCGCATTCCGGTTAACCTTTATATCTGCTCTAAATAGCTTTAACATGCGTTCTGTATGATCCCGTGTCTTGACCGGTTCAATAACGCAGGTAGAACCTCTGACGTAAAGACCGGCCAAAATAACCGCTGACTTTACTTGTGCAGAAGCAACCGGCATTTTGTAAGCAATAGGCTTAAGGCGCCCTCCTTTAATTATAATAGGGGGGTATTCTTCTAATTTTGAAGGATTGATGGTTCGATTGCACTCACCATCAACTTTGAGCGTAGCCGAAGAGTTGATTTTTGCCTTTATAATTGCGCCCATTTGTCTCAATGGCGCTGTTACCCGTAACATTGGCCTTCGAGAAAGAGATTTACCGGCGTTTAAGGTAACGGCGAAATTATGACCTGCCAAAACACCTAAGGCGAGCCGTAAAGTAGTGCCAGAGTCACCCACGAAAATTGGCCCCTTTGGCTTCTTTAGCCCATAAAGCCCCTTGCCAAATACAGTAATCGTTTTAACATCCGGGTATTGATGGGAGGGATTTTTGAGTTGGTAAGATAGGTTGGCTATTTTGTTTCTTAAATCTTGTGTTATTCTGATGCCTAGCTTTTGGAAAACTTTTATTGCATAAAGGCAATCTTCGCTGAAAGGAAAATTCTCAATTACAGTTTTACCTTGGCTAACAGCGCTTAGGATTATAGAACGGCAGGCTATAGATTTATCGCCTAAAAGGGTAATTTCTCCTTTGAGGCGTTGTTGTGCTTGCTTGACTAAAAAAGAACTCATTTAGTGTTTTGTACGACCCTATCTCCCTCGTTCACTTGGTCTTTTATAGACACAGACATAAAATCTGCTGCGGACATAGCATCGTGGACTTTTTCCACTTTAATATCGCCCATATATTTATTATTATGGTAAAGGGAAAATATATCGCCTGCGTTGAGTCCGTCTTTGCTGCCTAAATTTATTACTACAAAATTGTAGTCTTTATTTACTACTAATACCTTGCCCTCCAAAGGAGAAGCCGCGGCATTCTCTTTACCTTCAGCGCCAACTACAATCGTGCCTAATTCCACGCCTTGGGTTTTTGCAGATTGAGCCTGCGTTTCCAAGCTCTTTACTTTTTCCTCTAATTCAGCTTTTTTAGATTCTAATTCTTTTAATTGCGCTTGTGTTCCTTCTGCATTCTTTTGCAGGCTGCCGAGCTTTGTCTCTAAATCTGCTCTCGATTGTTTCTGTTTTTCTAAATCCGCCTTTAATTGTTGTATCTGATTTAATATCTCTTGTTTTGCAGTTGTCTCTTGCTCTAAAGTAGCGGTTAATGCATCAATGTTAGCTTGAGCTGCCTTTAATTTAAGTTCTAATTGAGAAATGGTCTTTTTATACTCCTGAAGCTTTGCCTCAGTTGCGCTCTGTTTTATTTTTAAACTCTCCAATTCCCCCTGAAGCCTTGCACTGGTTGCTTTTTCTTTTCGTAAAAGAGAAAAACATGCACCGGCTAAAGATAAAGAAACCAATATTAATACCACAAATATTGCTATAGGCGATTTAATCTTATCAGCCATTCCCCCCCCTTTCTAACGTCGTTTATAAGAAACCTCTGACCACCTCTTCCTTTTTGATATTTATTATAACATCCTATGCCTAAAAATCAAGTTTTATTTAACAATTCTTTTTTAAGCTCAGCAGGAATATCAGAAGAAAACTCTATAAATTTTCCTGTGCGGGGATGCAGGAAACCAATTGATTTAGCATGCAGCGCTAGCCGAATAAATTCGTTATTACTGCCGTATTTTGTATCGCCTAAAATAGGATGCCCCAAAAAAGCAAGATGCACTCTTAGCTGATGCGTCCTTCCTGTAAACGGCTCTAACTCTAACAGGCTAAAATCTTTCATCCGTTTTAGAGTACGATAATATGTCTTTGCGTATCTTATATTTTTACCAAAACCTGCCGACATTTTTTTTCTTTTATAAGGATGCCTCCCAATGGGCACATCAATGACATTCTCATCATATTCCATAGTGCCCTTTACCAAAGCAATGTATTTACGTTTAACGCTATGTTTGGCAAATTGCCGGCTTAAGGAAAGGTGAGCGGCATTGTTTTTAGCAATAACCAATAAACCTGATGTTTCCTTATCCAATCTATGCACAATACCCGGCCTCTGGGGATTAATATCCGACAGTTTATCAAAATGGCACAGTAACGCATTTACCAATGTGTGTTCGTAATTTCCGGGCGCAGGATGCACGACTATTCCCGGGTACTTATTTATTACCGCGA
>Ga0105164_10002678_pt1 | contig 10996 bp, 11 predicted proteins | sample VDWuncwatermetaG_FD_89674 | JGI IMG/M metagenome (GOLD analysis project Ga0105164, IMG submission 89674) | Wastewater microbial communities from Netherlands to study Microbial Dark Matter (Phase II) - VDW unchlorinated drinking water | ecosystem: Environmental > Aquatic > Freshwater > Drinking...
AAATAATTCCGCGCGCCCTCCGGCGTGGACTTGGTCAAGATGGGGGTTTCTACTTCAATAAAATCGTGCTTGTCAAAAACTTGGCGTATGGTCTGGTAAACATGATGGCGCACAAAAATATTTTTCTGTACTTCGGGATTCCGTAAATCAAGATAGCGGTACTTCATGCGGAGCTCTTCATTCGTCTCGCGGCTTTTCGTAACTTCAAAAGGAAGCGGTGCGGAATGCGCGTGGCAGGATTCTGGAATTTCTTCGATCGAAACTTCGATATTTCCCGTGGACAATTTGGCATTCTCGGTGCCTTTGGGTCTTCGCTGAACAACGCCTTTGACCTGAATACAATCTTCCGTTTTAAAATCCCCCTCCGGAAACGAGGGGGCCGGTGCCACGAGCTGTGTTTTTCCGTAGCGGTCGCGCAAGTCAATGAATTTCAACCCGCCGTGATCACGCAAGGTGTCAATCCAGCCGTACAGCGTGACTTTTTGGCCGATATTTTTTTCGTTCAGTTCACCGCAATTGTGAGTTCTAAGCATTCGAAATTTCCTTCTTAACTGTTTTATGCACTTCATCCAACGAAATAGTTCTCTGCTCTCCGTTCGACATATTTTTTAAAGTCACCACGCCTTTCTGCAATTCATCCTCTCCCAAAATCAGCACGTGGCCGCTTTTACTTTTATCCGCCGAGCGCATCTGGCTTTTTATGGACTTCGTTGAAAAATCCATGGAGGCCTTGACGCCGTTTTGCCGCAGGTCGGACAAAAGCTTAAAGGCCTCTGCAAAAGCGGCCTCACCGAGCGCCACGATAAAAAAAGAATTTTTGGTGGAATCTTTCACCACTTTTTCGGGATCAAGGCACATCAAAAGCCGCTCGACTCCCAGGGCGAACCCCACGGCCCCCGCCTTCGGGCCTCCAAAAGATTCGATCAGGCCGTCGTAACGACCCCCCGCCGCTAACGCATCCTGTGCGCCAAGCTTCGGATGAGAAATTTCAAAAACCGTTTTCGTGTAATAATCGAGGCCGCGAACCATGTATTCGTCATGGGAGTAAGCAACGCCCACTGAATCCAGCGCCCGGCATGCGGCGACATAATGGTCCTTGCTCTCTGGAACCAGGTGTTTGGTCAGCGGTGGAGATTGTAAAATGATTCGGTGGCATCGCTCGTTCTTGCAATCCAAGATCCGAAACACATTTTTATCCAGACGCTTGACACAATCCTCGCAAAGATCTTTTTTCCTTGGCTCGAAATATTTTTTCAGTTCCTCTTTAAAATGCCGGCGCTCTTCGAACGTGCCAAGATTGTTCAGCTTAAGCTGATAGCCCTTCACGCCCGCCCGGTCTAAAAAAGTTGTGAGGCAATGGATTGTCTCCGCATCCGCGTAAGGGCTGTCGGTGCCAAGCTGCTCGACGCCGATCTGATGAAACTGCCGAAGCCGCCCGGCCTGCGGCCTCTCACTGCGGAACATGGCCCCAAGATAATAAAATTTCGCCAAGCCCTTTGTCTTGTCAAAATTATTTTCCAGGTACGCCCGCACCACCCCGGCCGTCCCTTCGGGCCGCAAAGCAACGGGAGTTTTGGAGCGGTCCAAAAATTCGTACATCTCTTTTTGAACCACATCTGTTTCGCTCCCCAGCGCTCGCGTAAAAAGCTCCTTTTCTTCGAGCATCGGCATTTTTATTTCTTCAAATCCAAAATCCCGGAAAACCTCTCTCGCCGTCGATTCTACTTTGTCAAAAAGGCGGGCTTCTTCTCCATAAATATCGTGAAAGCCCCTTAACCGCTGGATGGGCATCTGGATTCCTCTAAAATTAAAAAGGGCACGGTTGTCCGCGCCCCTGGCATGATCACAAACTCGGTTAAAAGCTCAAATAATCTGATCAAAAAGGCTCAGATGCAAGGCATGCGCAAGCGACCGCGGAGGCGTATCGGGAGATACGCCGCACAAGGAAGCGCCGCGCATAACGCCGCAGATGAGCCTTTTTCATCAGATTATTTCACGTCCCTTTTCATGATCAGGCCCGGTTTAAAGACGACCACCTTTTTGGGCGGCACCGGCACCTCCTGACCCGTGCGGGGATTGCGACCCAAGCGGCCGCGCCTTGATTTTATCTTAAAAATTCCGAAATTCCTGAGTTCCACCGTCTGGCCTTGGGCCAAAAACTCAGTAACTTTGTCCAAAGTACTTTGAACAACACGCTTTACGTCAATTTGCTTGATGCCTGTCTCATTTGCGATCTTTAGAACAATGTCCTTTTTTGTAATAGACACGGGATCCTCCGTAAAATTTCGCATAATATTATCATACAATGACTTACGGTGTCAATCCGTTCGACACGGTGCCTTTGGCACCTTGCTCAGGATTGATGGTGAGCGAAGTCGTGGTTCGACCATGCTCACCACGACCCTGAGCTTGTCGAATGGGTCGAACCATCAATGGGAGTTTATATTTTAAGACTTACGGATTCTTGACCGAGGATTTCCTGGAGAGAATTGACAAGGGCTTCGTTGGGCTGTACGAACAAGCTCCTATCGACGAGAAGCTGGGAACGGACGTTATCTTTACCGGCAAACTCCAAATAAACCGGGATGCTACCCGGGTACTGGGACAGAATACCCTGGAGTTTTTTGAGAGTTTCCTCCTGGAGACCCGGGGCTGCCAGCCTCACATAGATACTGCGCGTGAACTTTTTGTGGACGTCGGAAACCGGAACTATCTCGCTCACCAAAAGCTTCGGCGTCTCTTCTTTTTTATCCAAATTTCCTTTGAAGAACAAAATCGCGTCTTTCACCAGATAATGACCATACTCCTTGAAAGTCTTGGGGAACACCAGAAGATCCATGGCGCCGCCCAGATCTTCCAAGCCGACGATGGCCATTTTTTCGCTCGTGCGCTTGGTGACCGTAAACTTAAGCTTGCTGACTAGGCCCCCGATGACAATCTCCTCCCCGTCTTTTCGCGAGCCCAGTGTCGCCGTGGACACGGTGGAATAGCTTTTAAGCTCTTTTTTATAACGCTCCAAAGGATGCCCCGTCACGTAAAACCCCAGCATCTCCTTTTCAAAAGTAAGCTTCTCGTTCTCCTGCCATTCGGGGATGCTTGGAATATCGTGTTCAAACGTGTCAAAGAACGATCTCTGCCCACTCTCGCGGTCTTTTTGGATCTCGCCCCCAACGGAAAGCGCGGCATCGATCACCGCAAAAAGCTGGGAACGAAAAAGACCCATCGAATCAAAGGCGCCGCATTTGATGAGGCTTTCCAGCACTTTGCGGTTCACAACACGCAAATCCACGTTTTCAGTGAGATCGAAAAAAGAGTTAAAGCTTTTTTGCCTGATCCGCCCCTGAATGATCGCGTCGATAGCGGTCTGCCCCACGTTTTTAACGGCCGACAAACCAAAGCGGATGATCTGGGGTCCCACCACCGTAAATTGCGGAAAACTCTCATTCACGTCCGGCGGAAGGACTTGAATTCCCATGCGCTTGGCTTCATCGATGTAAAGCACCACCTTATCGGTGTTGTCCTTTTCCGAGGAAAGAAGTGCCGTCATAAACTCCACGGGAAAATTGGATTTCAAATACGCGGTCCGGTAAGAAATAAGCGCATAGGCAGCCGAGTGGCTTTTGTTGAAGCCATAGCCGGCAAAATGGACGATGAAGTTGAAAATTTTGTCGGCGATCCTTTTTTCGATTTTGTTCGCCACGCAACCCTGTACGAAATCATCGCGCACCTCTTTCATCACAGCCTCTTTTTTCTTCGAGATCGCGCGGCGTAAGGTATCGGCTTTGCCTAGCGAGAAGCCGGCCAGGGCGTTCACGATTTTCATAATCTGCTCCTGGTAGACGATGATGCCGTACGTGTCCTTCAGGATTGTTTCCAGGAGCGGATGATCATACTGGATTGGAATGACGCCGTCTTTTCTTTTGATGAATTCGTCCACCATGCCGGAGCCGATAGGGCCGGGGCGATAAAGAGCCAAAATGGCGATCAGATCCTCGAATTTATCCGGCCGTAGTTTTTTCAAAATGTCGCGCATTCCCGAACTTTCAAGCTGAAACACGCCGATGGACTGCGCCTTCGCGAGCATATCGAAGGTCTTGGCGTCTGTCAATGGAATGCCGTACCAATCCACGTCTTTTTTTTGGATGCGCTTGATAATTTTCAGCGTATCGTCGATGACGGTGAGCGTGCGAAGTCCCAGGAAATCCATCTTCAGGAGACCGATTTTCTCAAGGCTCTCCATCGAATACATCGTCGATATCTGTCCGTCGCCGGTTTTAAAAAGCGGCACATGCTCACGTAAGGGCCGCTCGCTGATCACCACACCCGCCGCGTGCGTGGAGGCATGGCGCGTGAGCCCCTCCAAAACCCTGGAAGTGTCGATGAGCTGGGTAATTTGAGGATTGGTTTTATAAAGCGCTTTAAGCTCCGGTTCACGCTCCAGAGCGTCTTCGATGGTGATATCCAGTTCGAGCGGAATGAGCTTGGCGATCTTGTCGACCTCGCCGTAAGGTATGGCCATCACGCGCCCCACGTCGCGGATCACGGCCTTGGCCATCATGGTCCCAAACGTGATGATCTGCGCGACATTTTCTTTGGAATATTTTTCGGTGACGTATTGGATCACCTCGTCGCGGCGCTCATAGCAGAAATCAATGTCAATGTCCGGCATCGAGACACGTTCGGGATTCAGGAATCTTTCAAAAAGAAGGTCATACGGCAAGGGGTCGATATCCGTAATCCCAAGCGCATAACTTACGACACTGCCCGCCGCCGAGCCTCTCCCCGGCCCCACAGGAATCCCTCTTTCCTTCGCGAAGTGCACAAAATCCCAGACAATCAGAAAATAACTCGTATAGCCGCTTTTTCGGATCACCTCGAGCTCATGCTCGGCGCGCGCGCGGATGGATTCATTTAAAACGGGATAACGTTTTTTCAAACCTTCCTCAGCCAACTCCCTCAAATATTGTTCCTGCGTTTTTCCTTTGGGAGGGACAAACTGAGGCACATGCGTTTTGGTGAAATCAAGCGTGAGATTACAGCGCTCGGCGATTTTCACGGTGTTTGAAACAGCTTCCGGCGTGTCTTTGAAACTTGTTTTCATTTCATCGGCAGTTTTGAAATAAAACTCGTCTGTCTGAAAACGCGCCCGACGGCCGTCTTCGAGCGTCGTTTGCGTCTGGATACACGTTAAAATCTCGTGGGGCTTGGCAAAATTTTTTTCCAAATAATGCACGTCGTTGGCCGCCACGAGCCCGATCTTGAGCTCCCCGGACAGCTTTATGATGTCTGGGTTCACACGTTCCTGTTCGCGGATGCCGCTGTGGATGATCTCAAGATAAAAATTGTCTTGACCGAAAATTTCCTGATACTCGAGCGCCGCCTGACGCGCTTTCTCCGCTTGATTGATGTTGAACAAATGCGGCACTTCGGCGCGCAGGCCGCCGGAAAGCGCGATCAGACCTTTCGAATACTGCCTCAAAACTTCTTTGTCCACGCGCGGACGATAATAAAAACCTTCGAGATAGCCGACGCTGACAAGCTGGATGAGATTGCGATAGCCGACGTCGTCCTGACACAAAAGAACCAGCGGGTAGGAGGCGCCTTGGAGGCCGTGCGTGGAACGTTCAAAACGGCTCTGCGGCGCGACGTAAACCTCGGCGCCGATGATCGGCTTCACCCCCGCCTTTTGGCAGGCGCTGTAAAACTCAATCACACCGAACATATTGCCGTTGTCCGTAACCGCGAGGGCCTTCATACCCAGCGCCTTGGCCTTCTCGGCCAGGCCCTCGATTGGGCACACGGCGTCTAGCAGGCTGTACTGCGAATGAACGTGAAGATGAACGAAATCTGAATTCATATTAAAGGAACAGAGCGTGTCCGAACATAAAGCTTCGGAAGGTTAAAGCGAAACGAGCTTTTCCGTTTCGGCCCTTGCGGTTACTTTGGTCGCGCTGGAGAGAAAATCGCTGGCGTCCAGGACTTCAATAAGCACGGGGTGATTTTGTTTTGAAAAATGAATAATCAAAGGTCCCACTTCTTCGGCATGGTCCACCGGTTTCCTGGAGACTTCTATTAAAAGGATATCTTTCTCACGATCGTAGCCAAGTCGCATTATGGATTCCTCCGTACTGGATAGAACGTAATGATCTCTATTTCCTGCGAATGCTCTTCGTACACCACTCGTAAAGCATACTCCAGGTCAATCCGTTTCTCCGCTATCTTGCGGCCTTTGTATCCCTCCATCACCTCGTCAGGATTGAGAACCGCTTGCCTAATCTGCTGATCCGTGACCGGAAAACCATGGAGTCTCAGAACTCTGAATTTAAACCGAGCATGTCTACAAAACCGGACGGATCGTTTTTGCATTTATTTGAGTCAGTATATCACAATAGAATCACACAGGACAGCTGCAAAGCCCCTCCGCCAGAATAAGAACCCTCAAAACCAGACCGCGCCTTCGGTTTACTAATCATAACGTTTTTTATTCCTGTGACACCGGAATTTGCAGAGCTTTTTCATTAAGCGCTTGACCAGTTTTCATGTCAAACTTTAGTATTTTCCCCCACCCCGTTTGGAGCACAAAAATATTCTGATCCTGTGAAAAATTGAACTTCGGTGGGTCGTTGCCTGTGGTATTTGGCAGTAAAGCGGTAATCACTTTTGCCCATAATGCCAATCCTTTTCTCCACTTTTCGCGGTCCTTCTTTTCTTGTTCCGTAATAGCCCGATCTGGGCCATAAAGCCATCGTCTGGTCGAAACCGTATGCCTGACATGGCTAGCGATTTCCGTCTTGGTCAATAAATCATCAAGGCTATATTTCCTTAGGACTACTCCATTCGTTCCGTATATAACCAAACTGTGTGAACCCCCTTTTGGATCAATGGTAACGAACGCACCATGATCTGAAATAAACGCCTTTTCGGGGGAATAAGGTGATTGCTCCGCTAACTCTACTTCGTGCACGAGGACATAGGAACCGTCCTTTTCAGAGGATATTCGGGCTTTTCCTTTTTCGCGTTCATTATCATAACTATACGGAACCACTTCAAGTTTGTAACTACGGTCATCGGAAGGAACCTCGTACGGTTTGAGAGGAGCAAACCTATCTGCGTATGCAGGACAGCAGAATACAAAGCCAACTAGAAAACATAAAATGATAAACGTGTTCTTCATAATTTCAGCTCACCGGAATTCTCGGCTCCTGCGCATCTGGGACAAATTCCCTCTCCAATGAATCTTCCCTCTTAATCTCAGAATATTTTTTTGCCGCTCGCGCCTCAGAAGCTCCTTCAACGCGTAATGAATCACTTCACGGATAGTCTTTAATCCGGTTGCGGTCTTAGCTTTTCTGACTAACGATTTATCCAATACAATGTTTGTTCTCGTGGCTTCTTTCTTGGAATCAAGCATTTTCCAAAATCTCCATGGCTTCGCGCGGAGTAACAAACACCGTAGGCCCTACTTTTCGAATCCCCAACAGTTTCTTGTCGCCTGTGACAAAGTAATTGGCCTTTGAAGCCTCAATCAAGGCCAGGATGGGCGCATCTTTCTTATCATGAAAGCTCGTTTTCGGCGGGTGTGAGATCTCCAAGACCAAAGTTTTCTCCCTCAAAAAAGCGACTGTTCTTTTTACTTCACCATCCGGGATGTGTAATTTTGTGACAAGCTTATGCTCCATCTCCCCGAGAATATATTCGGAGAGAATGATCGTATGACGCTTTAAAGCCATCGTTAGAACATGTTGTGCGGTGCCCGCCGTGGTGATAAAGCCTGAAATCAAAACATTGGTGTCAAAAACAACTCTCATCCGAGGGCGCGCTCAACATCCTCGTCGGTATAAATCCCCTTGGACTGAGCATACGGAATCATGCGTGCCCGTATTTCCTCAAACTCTCTCTCCACTAGATACTGTCGCAAAGCCTCGTTGATGAGCTCGCTTTTGCTCATCCCCCGTTTCACAAACCGTTCAAGGATCCTGGCCACCGCGGGACGAATTTGCACCGATGTGACGCCTTTCCTCTTAATTTCTTGCTTCATCGCTGCTCCTTTATATTACATTTCACATAATTAATAATACATTATATATACAAACAAGTCAAGGTTACGGGCGTCCGCCACTAGAGCGTCGGCGGACACCAGCCACTACTCCCACTCTATAGTGGCTGGCGGCTTAGAACTCACGTCGTACACGACGCGGTTCACGCCCTTTACTTCATTTATAATTCTATTCGAAATTTTGCCGAGTACGTCTTTGGGCATCGCGAACCAATCCGCGGTCATGCCATCTACACTTGTGACGGCGCGGAGGGCGACCACATTTTCGTAAGTCCGCTCATCCCCCATCACGCCGACGCTTTTCACCGGCAGAAGCACACAAAACGCCTGCCAGATTTTATCATAAAGCCCCGCTTTTCTAATTTCTTCGACAAACCGCGCATCGGCCTCCCTCAAAATTTTAAGCCTCTCCTCGCTCACTTCGCCGACGATGCGCACCGCAAGGCCCGGCCCCGGAAACGGGTGCCGGCCCACCAGAGTCGCAGGCAGTCCAAGCGTTCGCCCAAGCTCGCGCGTCTCATCTTTAAAAAGCTCCCTCAAGGGTTCGATCAACTTAAAGTGCATTTTTTGAGGCAAGCCGCCCACATTATGATGCGACTTGATCACCGCCGTGGGCCCGCCGAATGCCGAGCGGCTCTCGATCACATCCGGGTAAAGAGTCCCTTGCGCCAAAAACTTTGCGCCCTTGATTTTTCGCGCCTCGCGCTCGAACGCGTAAATGAATTCATGCCCGATAATTTTTCTCTTTCTTTCAGGATCGGTTACGCCTTTTAATTTCCTCAAAAAATGTTTTTGTGCCTGGACACAGTGAAGGTCCATCTTGAAACGGCCCCTAAACGCGCGGCGCACCTCTTCTTCCTCGTTTCTGCGAAGAAGCCCATTATTCACGAAAATGCAAACGAGCCTATCGTCAATTGCCCTTGATAAAAGTGCGGCGGCCACCGACGAATCCACGCCCCCGGAAAGGCCGAGAATCACCTTGCGATTCCCTACCTTCTGGCGGATATTCTTCACCGACTCATGAATAAAATTCCGCATCGTCCACGATCTCTTGAAGCCGCAGATAGAGAATAAAAAGTTTTGTATGATTCTGGGGCCAAACTCGCTGTGATGCACCTCCGGATGGAACTGAACGCCGTAAATTCTTCTCTCGGGGTCTTCGCAGGCAGCGGTGTGCGTATTTCGGGTGAAGGCGGTTTTAAAAAAACCTTTGGGAAGTCGTGATACATAATCGCCGTGGCTCATCCACGAGATAGATTTATTCGGCACGCCTTTAAACAAAGCACCCGAACGGTGGGACAAAAAAAGTTCGGCGCGGCCATACTCGCGGTCACGCGCCTTCCGCACATGCCCGCCTAGAAGCTCTGAAATCGCCTGCATGCCATAGCAGATGCCGAGCACCGGTACGCCGAGCGCCAAAATTTCGGGATTCAATTTCGGTGAATTTTTCTGATAAACGCTGGCCGGGCCGCCGGAGAGAATGAGGCCGCGCACGTTTTTCGAGCGCACTTTTTCTATGGGAATGTTCGGCGGGACGATCTCGCAAAAAACCTTTGACTCCCGCACGCGCCTGGCGATGAGCTGGTTGTACTGCGAACCAAAATCAATAATTAAGAGTGTTTCCATTTTGCAACTGGTTTAAAACTTCTTCGATGAATCTTGCAGGGACCGTATTTCCTTAATGCTTCCATATGATCCTTTGTACCGTAGCCCTTGTGCTTCTTAAACCCGTACTCGGGATAAAGCGCGTCGTAATAATTCATCATACGGTCGCGTATCACCTTCGCCACCACAGACGCGCATGCGATCGAAAAAGACAGTGCGTCTCCGTCGATGATCGGAAACTGCTTGAAGGGAAGCCTCGGCGTTTTCGGGCCATCGATCAAAATGCAATCCGGTGTCTTCTTTAACTTCATCACCGCCTCTTCCATCGCGCGTAAACTCGCCTGATAGATATTAACCTTGTCGATGGTTTCCGACTCGACAATCCCTATGCCGATAAAACATTTTCCCAAGATCTCTTCGAACGCCGCTTCGCGGGACGCAGCGCTCATTTTTTTCGAGTCATCGATGCTGCATGAAAATAAAAAATCCCTGACGATCACAGCTGAAGCCACCACTGGCCCTGCCAAAGGGCCCCGGCCCGCCTCATCCACGCCCGCCAGGGACTGGAAACCTCGATTTAAGAAAGTTTCGTCATGCAGAAGGAGCCGCTGACTCGTTTCGCGCTTCGCGCTCTTCCTCAATTCGGCCTTTCTTGCCTGTGGATTTCCTCAAATAATAAAGTTTGGAACGGCGCACTTTACCGGAGCGGACGAGCTCAATTTTCTGAACCGTCGGCGAATGAAGAGGGAAATTTCTTTCCACGCCTTCTCCGAAGGAAATCCGGCGCACCGTAAAACTCTCACGAATACCGGAACCCTGTTTTTTGATCACCGTGCCTTCAAAAGCCTGGGTTCGGGTCTTATCCGCTTCTTCCACCCGAACGAGCACGCGGACGCTGTCCCCGACTTTAAAACTGGGAAGATCTTTCTTCGCTTGCCCGGCTTCGAGCGCTTTAATAATGGGATGCATGTGGAACTCCTTGCTCTGTTAATACTTATCCGTATTCAGTAGTTAGTAGACAGTAGTAAGGGGAGAACAAAAAAAAGATTTTTCTGACTACTTACTACTGACTACTTACTACTTACTACTTTTTTTAAAAGATCAGGACGTTTCTTGAGAGTGTATCGAAGCGCCTCATTTTTGCGCCACAATTCAATGGCCTTGTGGTTTCCCGACAAAAGCACTGAAGGAACTTTGAGTCCGCGGTATGTCGCCGGACGTGTGTATTGCGGGTATTCTAACAGATTTTCGGTGAAAGATTCAAATGCCTTGGAGTCCTCGCTGCCAAGCGCCCCTTTGAGCAACCGGACCACCGTGTCCACGACCACCATGGCC
>Ga0105164_10002679_pt1 | contig 10990 bp, 11 predicted proteins | sample VDWuncwatermetaG_FD_89674 | JGI IMG/M metagenome (GOLD analysis project Ga0105164, IMG submission 89674) | Wastewater microbial communities from Netherlands to study Microbial Dark Matter (Phase II) - VDW unchlorinated drinking water | ecosystem: Environmental > Aquatic > Freshwater > Drinking...
CATCAAGGCCGCGCTCATGGAGAACTACGAGCACCTCGAGGCGCGCATGGAGCACCCCTTCGAGCTGAGCGGCGTGCCCTCGGGCTTCCGCGAGATCGACTCGTTCACCGAGGGCTTCACGCCCGGTGACCTCGTCGTCATCGCCGCGCGCCCGTCGGTGGGCAAGACGAGCCTCGGCCTCGCGATCGCGTACAACGTCGCGCGGCGCGGCACGGGCGCGCTCGTCTTCTCGCTCGAGATGGACACCAAGCAGATCGTCGCGCGCTTCCTCGGCATGAACAGCCAGACCGACCTCCTCGCGCAGCGGACCGGCAACCTCCTCGACGCCGAGGCCGCCGCCGCGCTCATGGGCCTGCCGATCTCGATCGACGACACGCCCGGCCTCTCGATCATGGAGCTCCGCACGAAGGCGCGGCGCGTGAGCGTGCAGGGGAAGCTCGGCGTCGTCGTGGTCGACTACCTCCAGCTCATGCGCACCGGCGAGCACGAGGAGAACCGCGTCCAGGAGATCGCGACGATCACGCGCAACCTCAAGTCGCTCGCCCGCGAGCTCGACGTGACCGTCATCGCGCTGTCGCAGCTCTCGCGCGCCGCCGGCGAGACCTCCGAGCCGAAGCTCTCGACGTTGCGGGAGTGCGTGACCGCTGACACGCTGGTGCTCCTGGCGGACGGCGGTCGCCTACCGATCGGCGACCTCGTCGGCACGCGGCCCGAGGTGCTCGCGATGACGCCGGAGGGTCGGATCACGCGCGCGACGACCGAACTCGTGTGGAAGGTCGGCCGGAAGCAGGTCTTCGAGGTGCTGCTCGCGAGCGGTCGGACCATCCGGGCGACGGCGAAGCACCGCTTGTTCGGCCTCGACGGCTGGCGGACCGTCGCCGATCTTCATGCGGGAGAGCGTCTCGCCGTGGCGCGCGAGATCCCCGAGCCCGCGGCGCCGCTCGAATGGCCCGAGCGTCATCTCGTTCTCCTGGGTCAGCTCATCGGCGATGGGAGCTTCCTCAGCGGGCAGCCGATGCGGTACACGACCGCATCCGAGGAGAACAGCCGGGCCGTCGCCGAGGCGGCCATCGAGGAGTTCGGCGCGCGGGTGAAGCGTTACGCGGGCCGCGGCAAGTGGCATCAGCTGCTCATCAGCGGGAACGGGAACCGCTGGGCGCCGGCCGGCGTGAACCGCTGGCTGCGCGACTTGGGGATCTTCGGTCAGCGTTCGCACGAGAAGCGCATCCCCGCCGCGGTGTTCCGGCTCTCGAATGCCCAGATCGCGCAACTGTTGCGGCACCTGTGGGCGACGGACGGCTCGATCGGCGTCCGTCGGGAAACGTCGCATGGGGGTCACCGGGTCTACTTCTCGACGAGCAGCCGCGGACTGGCGTCCGATGTCGCGGCGCTTCTTCTGAGGATCGGGATCGTCGCGCGGACCCACCGGGTCGATGAGACGCCCCACCGACCGTGCTATTGCGTCGAGGTCTCGGGCTGCTCGGCCCAGCGCCGGTTCATCGACACGGTCGGAGGGTTCGGCCCGCGCAGCGACCCGGCCCGCCACCTGGCCGATGCGTTGGCGGGGATGAGATCCAACACGAACGTGGACACAGTGCCGCGTGAGGTATTCGCGCGGGTCCGCACGGCGATGCTCGAGCAGGGCATCACTCAGCGCGAAATGACCCGGCTGCGTGGAACGTCCTATGGTGGCAGTTCCCACTTCAGGTTCGCGCCCTCACGAGCGGTCGTCGCCGACTACGCGGAGATCCTGCAAGACGACGGCCTGCGCGCGGCGGCGACGAGTGACCTCTTCTGGGACACGGTCGTCGACGTACGCGACGCAGGGACCGAGGACGTGTACGACCTGACCGTGCCGGGCCCGTCGTCGTGGCTGGCCGACGGCATCGTGTCGCACAACTCCGGCGCGCTGGAGCAGGATGCGGACATCGTCCTGATGCTATGGCGCGACAAGGACGAGACGCCGCCCGGCTCGCCCAGGCTCATCCACGGCGCGGTCTCGAAGAACCGCAACGGGCCGACGGGGCGCTTCGACCTCTACTTCGAGGCGAAGCAGGCGCGCTTCTTCAGCCGCGCCGACGACGAGGGGATGCCGGTATGACGCTCGCCCCCATGGCGTCCCGCGCCGCGCCGAAGCCGCCGCCCGAGAACCCCGAGGCCGAGGCCTCGCTCCTCGGCGCGATCCTCATCGACGGCAACGTCTACGCCGAGACCGTGCGCGGCCGCCTCGCGCCGCCGGACCTCTCGCGCGACAACCACCGCCTGGTCCTCGCGGCGATCGAGCGCGTGGCGGAGCGCGCCGAGAGCATCGGCTTCCAGTCGGTGCAGGCGGAGCTCGCCGCGCGCGACGAGCTCGAGGCCGCCGGTGGCGCGCAGTTCCTCGTCGGGCTCATGCAGTTCGTGCCCACCGTCGCGCACGCCTCGACGTACGCCGACATCGTCGAGCGCACGTCGACGCTCCGGCGCCTCATCACCGCGGCGAACGAGATCGCGCGCCTCGCGCTCACCCGCGACACCGCGGTGCAGGCGGTGCGCGAGGCCCAGGAGCTCCTCTTCGCGCTCAGCGAGCGCAGCCTCCACCGCGATATCCTGTCGCTCCGCGTCGCGCTCCAGCTCTTCGCCGAGCAGATCATGGCGCGCGGCGAGGATCAGAAGATCGGCATCCCGACCGGCTTCAAGACGCTCGACGAGAAGACCGGCGGGCTCCAGCAGTCGGACCTCATCGTCCTCGCCGGCCGGCCGGGCCTCGGCAAGACCTCGCTCGCGCTCAGCATCGCCGCGCACGCCGCGCTCTACGAGAAGAAGACCGTCGCGCTCTTCTCCATGGAGATGAGCGAGCTCCAGGTCGTCCAGCGGCTCATCTCGATGGAGGCGGGCATCGACGGCAACCGGATGCGGCACGGGCGCCTCACCCAGCCGGAGTTCGCGCAGATCTCCCAGGCCTCCAGCCGGCTCCAGGCGGCGCCGGTGTTCGTCGAGGAATCGAGCCGGCTCAACACGACGGACATCTTCGCCAAGTCGCGCAGGCTCCAGGCCGAGCACGGCCTCGACCTCGTCATCATCGACTACCTCCAGCTCATCGAGGGCGCGGACGACGACGAGAACCGCGTCCAGGAGATCGCGAAGATCTCACGCTCGCTCAAGCTCATCGCGCGCGAGCTGCAGATCCCGGTCATCGCACTCTCGCAGCTCTCGCGTCAGATCGAGACGCGCGGCACCGAGCCGATGCTCTCCGACCTCCGCGACGGTGGCTCGATCGAACAGGATGCAGACCTCGTGCTCTTCCTCTGGCAGAAGGATCAGAACGACCGCAAGGACGGGATCATCCGACTGAAGCTCGCGAAGCACCGGAACGGGCCGACCGCGGACATCGACCTGCACTTCCTGTCGAGCCTCACGCGGTTCAGCGACCTCGGCGAGACGAACGCGGAGCCGCGGGCCTAGCCGCGAGACCGCGAGACCGCGGGCCCGGCCTCCCGAGCGCGCCGCGCTCGCCGGCTCAGGCGGCTTCGATCGTGACGGTCACGCTCGCCCGGACGTCGCCGAGGAGGCGGATCTCGACCGCGTGCGTGCCGAGCGTCTTGAGCGGCTCCTCGAGGTGGACCTTCGTCTTGTCGATCGTGACCTTCGCTTCGCGCTCGAGCGCTGCCGCGATGTCCTTCGTCGTGATCGAGCCGAACGTCTTGCCCCGCTCGCCCGCTTTCAGCGTGAAGGCAAGCCTGACCGTGGAGAGCCGCTTCGCGAGCGCTTCGGCATCGCCGTGCTCGCGCGCCTTCTTCGCGTCACGGCTCGCGCGCCCGGCCTGCGCCTGCCGGAGCGCGCCGGTGGTCGCCTCGACCGCGAGCTTGCGCGGGAGGAGGAAGTTCTGGGCGTAGCCGTCGGCGACATCCTTGACCTCGCCCGCGCGACCGAGGGCGGGGACGTCCGCGCTGAGGATGACGCGCATTCGCCGGCGCTAGGTGGCGCTGGGGGTCGCGGACGGATCCGCGGGCTGCGTCTCGTGCTCGCTCTTGCGCAGCTCCATCTCCCAGGCGAAGACGGACGCCGCGACGGCGACGATGCCCATCACGGTAAGCGCGCCGATGAGCGCGAGAACGCCCTCGACGAAGCCGAAGAACCCGCCACCGGACTCGCGATCGCTCATGTCGCTCCCCTTTCCCGATACCCCACTTTTCCCGATACCCCACCAGTATCGCGCGGCGGCTCAGCCCTCGTGCGGCCCGCGACCCCGGGGAGGGGTCGGCTCGGTGGCGGCGGCTTGCCGCCGCGAGAGGTTCACGATCGGGGCGGTCATGAGCATCGCGTTCGGCACGAGGATGAGGTCCCCGTCGGCCCGCCGGAGTCCCGTCACGCGGAAGGCGACCTCCTCGACCGTGCCGGTGTACCCGGCGACCTCGATGCGCTCGCCGATCCTGATCGGCTGCTCGACGAGGACCCAGATCCCGGCGAATACGTTCTTCAGGAGATCTTGAAGCGCCAGGCCGGCGACCAGCCCGAGGACGCCGAGCGAGCCGAGGACCCAGGCGAACGCCTCGCCCGAGTAGATGCCGACGACCGCCAGTACCCCGACCAGGATGACCGCCCACCGTGCGAGGTTCCCGACGAGCAGCGCGGCGTGGCTCTGTGTCCGGCCGCGGTCGAGCGCGGCCAGGGTGACGCGCCGGAGTCCGCGGGCGATGACCCAGGTGAGCGCGGCCACCGCGATCGCCCAGAGCGTGCGGAACGCGAACGCCTCCAGGACCCGGGCGTCGACCGTCACCGGCCGAGCATGCCACGCCCCCCCACCCGCTGGCGGCCGCCCCTTGACAAGAGAACATCCGTTCGGTTAGGCTCATCGGCATGACGAAGCAGGACCAGCAGCGCGCGGAGCGGATCCTCTCGTTCATCGAGCAGACCGTCGAGGTACATGGCTACCCGCCGAGCGTCCGCGAGATCGCCGAGGCGGTCGGCCTCGCCTCCACGTCGGCGGTCCACCACCACCTCACGAAGCTCGAGAAGGACGGTCGTCTCCAGAAGGACGCGAGCCGTTCTCGGGCGCTCAGCGTGATCCGGCTGGGGAGCCGCGCCCGGCGCGGCGCCGAGGCGCTCCGCGCGCCCATCGTGGGCGAGATCGCGGCCGGACAGCCGATCTACGCGTACGAGGACAAGACCGAGACGATGGGCCTGCCGAGCGAGCTCGCCGCGGCGGCCGGCCGCGAGACGTTCGTCCTGAAGGTGCGCGGGAAGTCGATGATCGACGACCACATCGACGACGGCGACTACGTCGTCGTGCAGAAGCAGGACACCGCGCGCGACGGCGACATCGTCGTGGCGCTCATCGACGAGGGTCAGGCGACGCTCAAGCGCTTCTTCAAGGAGCGCGAGCGCATCCGGCTCCAGCCGGCGAACTCGACGATGGAGCCCCTCTACCGGCGTGAAGTGCGGATCCAGGGCAAGGTCATCGGGGTCATCCGCCGCCTCTCCTGAGCGCGGCGCGCTTCCCGGCTGATATGGCTCCTTCCCATGGGTCAGACTGTCGCTGACCTTGAGCGGGGAGGCCGGTATCCGGCTATGCGGCATCGTCCGACCAGCGTGCTCACCCGCCGCGAGCTGAACCGCGCCACCCTCGCGCGCCAGCTCCTCCTCGCGCGCTCGCCGCTCGGGGTGACCGCGGCGATCGACAGGCTCGCGGGCCTCCAGGCGCAGTACTCCCCGGCGCCGTACGTCGCGCTCTGGACCCGGCTCGCCGACTTCGCGCGCGACGACCTCACGCGCGCGCTCCGCCGGCGCTCGGTCGTGAAGGCGACGCTCATGCGCGGCACGCTCCACCTGGTCACGGCGCGCGAGCTCCCGAGCTACGCGGCGCTCGTGGCGCACGCCGGGGAGCAGCGGTTCGCCGCGGAGGCCGGGCACCTGGGCCTCCACCCGGCGGTGGTCCGCGCAGCCATCGACGAGCACCTCCGCGAGCCACGGAGCGTGGACGACCTCATCGCCCACCTCACCGCCCGGGGCGGCCACGCGCGGCACCGCCGGTTCATCCGCTGGCGGCTCGTGGCCGCGCACGGCGGGCTCATCCACGCCTGGCCGAGCGGCGCCTGGCGCGTGTTCGGCGCCGCGCGCCTGGTCGCCGCGCGCCACGTGCTCCGCGGCTGGCGCGACCTCGACCACCGCGAGGCGCTCGCGCACCTCGCGCGCCGCTACCTGGCCGCGTTCGGCCCGGCCTCGCCCGCCGACCTCACCCAGTGGTCGGGCATCCCGCAGGTCCGCTGGCAGCCCGGCCTCGAGGCGATCGCCGGCGAGCTGCGCTCCTTCCACGACGAGGACGGGCGCGTGCTCCTCGACCTCCGCCGGGCGCCCCGGCCGCCGGCGGAGACGGTCGCGCCGGTGCGCCTCCTGGGAAAGTGGGACAGCGTCCTCCTCGCCCACGCGCGACGCGACCGCGTGCTCCCGGACGGGCGATGGAAGCGGGTCGTCGGCCCCAACGGCGACGTGCTGCCGACGTTCCTCGTCGACGGCACGGTCGCCGGCAGCTGGTCGGTGACCCGCCGCGGTGACGAGGCGCTCCTCACGCTTGCGCCGTTCCGCCGCCTCGACCGCGCCACGCGGCGCGCGCTCGAGCACGAGGCCGAGCCGCTCGTGCGGTTCCTCCAGCCCGACGCCGCGCGCCACGGGGTCCGCGCGTGACCCGCGCGATCCTCCACTGCGACCTCGACGCCTTCTACGCGTCGGTCGAGCAGCGCGACCACCCCGAGTACCGCGGGAAGCCGGTCATCGTCGGCGGGGGACCGAACGAGCGCGGGGTCGTGAGCGCGGCCTCGTACGAGGCGCGGGCGTTCGGCGTCCGCTCGGCGATGCCGCTCCGCACCGCCGGCCGGCTCTGCCCGCAGGGCATCTTCGTGCCCGGCGACGCCGCGCGATACGGCGAAGCGTCGGACCTGGTCATGGCGCTCTTCGCCGAGCGGACGCCGCTCGTCCAGCCGATCTCGCTGGACGAGGCCTTCCTCGACGTCACGGCGACCGAGCACCTCTTCGGCGGCGCTGTCGCGATCGCGCGCGAGCTCAAGGCGCGCGTGCGCGCCGAGCTCGGCCTCGTCCTCTCGGCCGGCGTCGCGACGAACAAGCTCTGCGCGAAGATCGGCTCGGATCTCCGCAAGCCGGACGGGCTCGTCGTCGTACCGCCCGGCGAGGAGGCCGCGTTCCTCGCCCCGCTCCCGCTCTTCCGGCTCTGGGGCGTGGGCCCGAAGACGCAGGCCGTGCTCGAGGGCTGGGGCCTCCGGACGATCGGCGATCTCGCCTCGCTCGATGCGGCGACGGTCGAGGCGCGCCTCGGGCGGAGCGGCGCCGCGATCGCGGCGCGCGCCCGCGGGATCGACGACGACCCGGTCGTCCCGGACCAGGCCGCGAAGTCGGTGGGCCACGAGCACACCTTCGACCGGGATACCGCTGACCCGCGCGTCGTCGAGTCCACGCTGCTCCGCCTGGCCGAGGGCGTCGGGCAGCGGCTCCGTGCCGCGTCGCTCCGCGGCCGCACGATCACGCTGAAGCTGCGCGTCGCGCCCTTCGAGACCCGCTCGCGCCAGCGCACGCTCGCCGACGCGACCGACGACGACCTCACGCTCTTCCGCGTCGCGCGCGCGCTCCTCCGCGACGCCCTGGCCGAGGACCGGTCGCGGGGCGAGGCGAGCCCGGTGCGCCTGGTCGGGATCTCGGCGAGCGGGCTCGTCGCGGGACAGCAGCTCGGGCTCTTCGAGTCCGCCCGCGCGTCCCGGCTCAATGCCGCGCTCGACGCGGTCCGCGCGAAGTTCGGCGACGAGGCGCTCGATCGCGCGAGCGCGCGCGAGATCGGCCTCCGCCGCCGCTTCTCGGACCACCGCCCGCGCGCCTGATCAGCCGTCCACATTCGTGTGGACGACCCTGTGGAGAAGGTCGTGGACAAGTCGTCTTGCCGGCGCAAGGCCCGGTCGGCGATGCTGCGCCCCGTCGCGGGTGGAGGAGGACGGATCGTGACCGACGAGCGGACCTCCGAGCTCGCGATCGACTTCATCGCGTTCTGCTTCACGCGGCGCGCCGTCGGGTGGCCACAGCTCTACGACGAGATGTGCTACGTGGCCGGGAACCGGATCTTCCGAGGACTCGGCTACGAAGAGCTGCGTGAGGCGGGTCTCGATTTCACGCTCGGCGGGCTCGGACGGACGAGCCGGCTCGCGAACGAGGTCACCCGGCGCCTGCGGGCGACGGAGGCGAGCGCGGTGGAGCGGTCGGTCATCCCGGCGGAGCGATCGGCGATCCCCGCGTAGCGGACCGAGATCGCGCACGGCGATCCCCGCGCTGACGTCGGCCACACCGGCAGGGGCGGCGAGTGAAGGAAGCGCACTCGCCGCCTCTTTATTCCTCGCGATTTCCGCCGGTCTGGCACAATTGCCGGTACGCAAGGGGAGCGAGATGGGGCTCCTCTGCCCACCGGTCCCGTGGTGCAGCGGCCTAGCATACGTCCCTGTCAAGGACGAGATCGCCGGTTCGAATCCGGTCGGGACCGCCGCGTTGAACTCCGGCTACCGCCACCACCGCCGGCGGCGGGACCCGGCGGGTGATGGGCGTGGGGGCCGCGCCCGCGCCGTAGCGGCCGACGCAGCCACGCCGCCGGGGCTACTGGACGATCAGCGCCGCGTACATGCCCGCCGTGTAGTGCTCCGGGATGTTGCAGATGAGCACGTAGCGACCGGGCGCGAGGTCCAGGGTCACCGAGGCGGAGCGGCCCCCAGGGATCGACGCGATCTCACCGACCTTGCCGTCCTCCTTCGCCTTCAGCGTCTTGTCGTCGATGGGCAGCTTGTCGGGAGCGAAATCGGTCCGCAGGACGACGAGCATGTGCTCCTGCGCGGACGTGTTGCGCACGCCGACCGCGGTCCTGCCAGCGCCGACGCTCGTACGGTCCAGCGCGATCGCGAAGTCCTTGAACTCGGCGACGACGGAGGCGCGGGCGCTGCCGCCGCCCGACGCGCCGCCGCACATCGCCGTCACGGTGACGGCGATGGCGGCGAGAACGGGGTACGCCCAGCGTGCCCGCACCGCGCTACGGGTTCTTGATGACGAACCAGTTCCCGCCAAGGCCCTCGCCGTTCGCGTCGCCGGCGGCCTTGTCCTGCAGGTAGGCGTAGAGCGGCAGGCTGTTGTAGGTCACCTGCTTGGCGCCGTTGTCCTTCCGCGTGATCGTGCCGAGCTTGCCGGTCATGCCGACCGCGGCGACGGCGTCGGCGGGCACCGTGAGCGGCGGCCAGGTCGTCGCGCAGGCGTCGGCGCAGGCGCTGGTGTTCTCGGTGTCGCGCTTGTAGGTGTAGAGGGTGAACCCGGCGGCGTTCACGAGGATCTTGCCCAGCTTGGGATTGTCGGCGATCTTCACCGATGCCGCGGGAGCCGGTGTCGCGGCGGGCGCGGCCGGCGCCGCAGAAGCAGCGGGCGCCGATGCGGTTCCGCCGCAGGCTCCAAGAAGGAACAGGGCGACGAGCGCCCCGGTAGCGATGCGCATGACTCTCTCCTCAATGCGTACTGATCACCGTACGCACCATCGACCCACGCGGATGTGCGCTGGGCCGCCGGGCTTGCCGTAGCCTCAGGCGGATGACGACGCGCCGAGCCGCCGGCCGAGCTCGCCCGAAGCCCGGGCGCGCGCCGCGCTTCGAGGACGTGGCGTCCGCGCGGCGTGCGCTCGCGCGGCTCGGCCGCCGGCTCGACGGGATCGAGCCCGCGACGGCGTTTCGCCCAACCGGGCCGCGGGGGAAGAGCGCGCGATGAGCGGGCTCGCCCTCGCGACGCTCGCCGCCCAGCGCCGTGCCCTCGCCCGCCGCGCGGTGAGCGCGCTCGAGCTCGCCGAGGAGCACCTCGCGCGCATCGAGCGGCTCGAGCCGTACCTCAATGCGTTCACGCTCGTCGATCCCGAGCGCGTCCGGCGCGCCGCCCGTGCCGCGGATCGCGCGCTCGCGCGAGGCGACCGGGCGCCGCTCCGCGGGATCCCGATCGCGCTGAAGGACATCGTGGACGAGCGGGGCCTGCCGAACACCGCCGGCAGCGCGCTCCGCCTGCGCGAAGTCCCGCGCCGCGACGCCACCGTGGTCGCGCGCCTGCGCGCCGCGGGCGCGGTCTTCGTCGGGCGCACGAACCTCCACGAGTTCGCCGCCGGAACGACGAACGCGAACGCGACGTTCGGTCAGGCCCGCAACCCGCACGATCCGGGACGCATCCCCGGCGGCTCGAGCGGCGGCTCGGCCGCGGCGGTCGCGGCGGGGCTCGCGGCGGCCGCCCTCGGCACCGACACCGCGGGGTCGATCCGCATCCCGGCCGCGCTCTGCGGCGTCGTGGGGCTGAAGCCGACGTACGGACGCGTGAGCCGCGCCGGTGTCGTGGCGCTCTCGTGGTCGCTCGACCACGTCGGCCCGCTCGCGCGCACCGTGGCCGACGCCGCGACGCTGCTCGCCGTGATGGCCGGAGCGGACCCGCGCGACCCCACCGCGAGCGACGAGCCGCTCCGCCTCACGCGCGGCACGGTGCGCGGCCTCTCCTTCTCGCTCGGGGACCCCTACTTCACCACCGAGCTCGACGAGGCAGTCGCCGCCGCTCTTGCCCGCGCGCGCCGGCTCCTCCGCGCGGCGGGCCTTCGCGAGACGCGCACGCGCATCCCGCTCGCGAGGGACTCCGGGGCGATCCAGTACCTCATCGCGCGGCCGGAGTCGACGGCGGTGCACCTCCTCGACCTCGCGCCCGCGCGAGCGGCGCTGATCGGCGCCGACGTGCGCGCCCGGCTCGCGCTCGGTCACGAGATCGGCGCGGTCGACTACCTGCAGGCGCAGCGCGCCCGCGCGCTCCTCGCCGCGGAGGTCGACGCCGCGCTCCGGACCGCCGATGTCCTCGTCGTCCCGACGACCGCCGTCCGGCGACGACCGCGTGGGTGGCGCCGATCGGGAGCGCGCCGGCGATCGCGCGCACGGCCTGAAGCGCAGCCGCGAGAGTAACGGCG
>Ga0105164_10002680_pt1 | contig 10989 bp, 12 predicted proteins | sample VDWuncwatermetaG_FD_89674 | JGI IMG/M metagenome (GOLD analysis project Ga0105164, IMG submission 89674) | Wastewater microbial communities from Netherlands to study Microbial Dark Matter (Phase II) - VDW unchlorinated drinking water | ecosystem: Environmental > Aquatic > Freshwater > Drinking...
ACATTGCTCTTAACACCTATCCAAAAAAATCTAAGGAGACATCTCTAAAACTACTTGAAAAAGGAATCATAGTAAGAGAATGCTCGACTTTTGGGCATGGTGGGGAATATCTTTTAAGAATTACCATTGGTGAGAAAAAGCATAATAAAAGAGTAATTAAAGCTTTAAAAGAATTGTTCTTTTAGAGCTAACCCTTAAACACTTATAATCTTTTTAATTTATCCAAATCCTTAACTAACCTCTAACCTCTAACCTCTAACCTCTAACCTCTAACCTCTAACCTCTATATTGATTTTATCGTAGATTTAAAATCTCAAGGAGAAAAATATGACTCAAGTTAATAATAATACACCAGCTGTTAATTCAGCTACTTCAAGCAATCAAGCAAGGAATAATCCAGATGCACTTCTTTTTAATATGGTTCAAAACTCTGATACTGTGAGCTCATCTTCAGAAGTACAAGGAGTGAATAATGAACGCTCAGCTTCTCAAGGAACACAAATAGAATTGATGATTCCGGAACAAGAGAGAGAACTTAATACGTTAAAGTTTTATGAATCCCAGCGTCAACTTACAGAAAGTGAACAAAAAAGGCTTGATGAATTAAATAAACTTGCAGCTGATAATACAAAACTTGCACAAGATAACCCAGAACATTATTTAGATCTAGTTGTAAATGCTATATTATCAGGAGATATAACAGAACTCTATGCCCCAACAGACAATATGAGTATTGCACTAGGAAAATTATTAGGTACAGAACAACCAGTAAACCCCTACTACGGAATTCGGCTTTTTCAATACCTAAGTAAGTATAATGGTACCAGTGATTTGAATCATGATGGCAAGGTTGATCATAAAGATTTTATGTTTGGTTATTAAGGATCCATCAGATTTATTCGGTAGATCCGATCAAATGAGAGGGATTAGAAAAAGGAGGTTCAGCTTGTCTGAACCCAAAAATCAATACGCCTGAACCCTCGCAGAATAATCTCTAATGATTCTTGCTGCTTCTTCATCAGCTATAAAGCTTTTAGCAATTTCACTCAATTTTTTCGATTCATTTAAAAAATTTTCATTAGAAAGCATCTCATTAACTTGTTTAAATAAAATTTTAGTACTTAGATCTTTATAAGATAAAGTAGTTGCTACTCCCAACTCCCATAGTCTTTTTGCATTTGACTCTTGTTCTATTTGACCAGTATCAGGGACTACAAGCATGGGCACGCCTAAAGTAATTAATTCCATTGCAGTACTGTGTCCAGCCTGAGTAATAACTAAATTAGCATTTAAATAATACTCTGCGGGATTTTCCACGAAATCATGAATAAGTAAATTTTTCAAAATAACATCAGCTTTAAAACTACTTAAAACAATAAATAAAATATCTGGCATTTGCATTGCAAGAGAAACGATAGAATCAAAAAGTGGTTTTCTATACTTATGTCCGCCAAGTATACAAACTATTTTTTTCTTAAAACCTCTATATTCTTCTGAAAGATAGTTATCATTATGCTTAACTGATTTCCAACTCCAGGGAAGCAAAGGTCCTAAAAAGCGCTGTTTCTTTTTTACAAAATTTTCATCACTTAAAAGTGGTAAGCATAAAGAATATGGTGGTGGCAAATCGGGAAGAAAGATTTCATCTGTTGCTTCAAACCAGTCTTTAATTACCTTTTGGGCAAGCGGTTCAGCCGCTGATAACATAGCCTTAGTGCCAACTGTACGCAAATCATTAAATACAGCTTCAGGGAGTCCACGCTCCAGGTCATTAAAATGGACTTCAAAAAATGGAGCAAAAGTAGTTTGATTTGTAAGAAGTATGCAAGGCAATCCTAATTTTTGAGCAGCAAATACAGGAGCAGTTCTTGAGTCAGAAATCACACAGGTAATTCCATAATCTTCAATAATCTTTTTTTCTTCTTTAATAATTTGATTTATTAAAACAGGCCACGAGCTGTTTTTAAGTAATGTAAGTCCTATATCAAAACTTCCATCTTTACCAATAAAAGTTATTTCAGGCATAATCTCTACAGTAGGAAGTCCTGTTTTTTCTAATCTTTTTAAGACATAACCATATCCACCCAGTAAAACCTCATCAGGATTTAATTGCCTTGCAATTGCAAGTGCTCTACTAGAATGACCATAACCTTCTCCATTTATTGAAAAATAGATTTTATGTTTAATTTCTTTTTTCTTAGTTTTATTTTTCATACTATTTAAAATTTTATTTGGATTTGCTACTTGTAACAATAAATTTATAGCAATATTTCCTCTATCTGAGTTCTAAGAATCATTCCCTAATCCTAATGTATGTTAAAATCCTTCTTGTCTGTCAATCTCTTAATCTTAAAATGGCTGTAGAAACACAAAAAAATACAATAATTAAATTAGAAAATGTAAGTTGTTTCTATAATGCTTTTCTTGCTGTCAAAGATGTAAATCTAGATGTTAAGGCAAACAAAATCACGTCTTTCATCGGTCCTTCAGGTTGTGGGAAATCTACTGTACTCAGAACACTAAATAGAATGAATGATACTGTGCAGGGTGCAAGGGTAACTGGAAATATAATTATCAACAATGAAAACATTTATAGAGCTGGTGTAGATTTAATTGAGCTTAGAAGAAAAATTGGTATGGTTTTTCAAAAACCTTTTCCTTTCCCTATGAGTATTTATGACAATGTTGCTTATGGTCCAAGAATGCATGGGATAAAAGATAAAAAGGTTTTAGATGAGATAGTAGAAAAAAGCTTGAAGGATGCAGCTCTTTTTGATGAAGTTAGTCATAAATTAAATCATCATGCTTATGAATTATCAGGTGGTCAACAACAAAGACTCTGCATAGCCAGAGCATTAGCTGTTGAACCAGAAATATTACTTCTAGATGAGCCATGTTCAGCACTTGACCCTATTGCTACTTTAAAAATTGAAGATCTCTTAAATGAGTTAAAAAAAGAGCTTACAATCGTAATAGTTACTCATAACATGCAACAAGCAAGCAGAATTTCAGATAATACTGCCTTTTTCTGGACGACAGAGCAAAGAACTGGATTTTTAGTAGAGTACGATGCCACAGCAAAGATTTTTAGCAATCCAAAAGACAAGAAAACAGAAGATTATATAACTGGAAGGTTTGGATAGTGGCAGAAATTATCTTAATAGATAGGCTTCAAAATAAAATTGAATTTCTTCGCTCAAGAAATAAAGACTTAAAAGTTATTGCCACTAATGGTTGTTTTGATATTTTACATGTTGGTCATATTAGATACCTTCAAAAAGCAAAGACCTATGGAAGTCTTTTAGTAGTAGGTTTAAATAGCGATGCTTCTGTGAAAAGGTTAAAGGGTAAAAAACGCCCTATTAATAACCAAAGCGATAGAGCTGAGGTATTAGCTGCACTTACTTGCATTGATGTAGTTAGTATCTTTGAAGAAGATACAGCTGAACATTTCTTAGAACTTATTAAGCCTAATGTTTATGTTAAGGGTGGAGAATACAATCTAGATAATCTCCCAGAAGCAGTACTAGTACGAAAGTACGGGGGAGAGAATATTACTATCCCAATGGTACAAGGCTCATCTACGACAAACCTAATTGAAAAGCTTAAAAAAAATTAAAAAGATTTAAGGAAAGTCCTCTATCTTTTTTGGTTATCTTTTTGTTAGTATAAAATTAAGAGAACATTAAGGAACTAAGTAGCTTATAAAACAACCTTCATTTAAGGAGTATATATGAATAATAGAATGATAGAAGATGATCAAATTTTCAAGAATTTCCCAAAAGAATTTGTGCCTCACCTTACAAACTGGCAAATAGCCTATGTAGCCAGAGATTTAAGAAAACAAAAAACAGTTACTCTAACCTGCCATGTAGGTGAAACAGATTATTTACTTGAACAAATAAACACATTTAGTAGCCCTGCTCCTGTTACATCAAAAGCAGTAGGAATACCAAACTCTAATGAAGTATTTTTAGAATTAACTAATTTTTAAGATAATCCCTATTCTTCATCTGTTAGATCAATCTCTAAGTCAGCATCTTCTTCAGTGGAGATTGAATCTTCTAAGTTATCAGCAAATTCAAGAATCATACCGAGCTTACGAAGTCTATCTTCTTTAAAGATTATCTCCCTAGCAATCTCTTTTCTATTCTGATAGAGATCACTTAATTCTCTTGCTAAAGTTCTAAATTCTTCTGTTACTGTGCTCATAATTTTTGCCTTTTCCTGTCTCCGTAACAATAGCTTCGGCAAAGAAAATATAAACAAAAGTCTTAACAAGGGTTAACCTAATAAGATTAGGGATTTAATCCTTTTTATGTAGTGCTTATCTATTAGATTTTAGGGTTATACCTATGAGCTGCCACTAGAAGCAACTTCTACATTATCTATTTGTCTAAATCTACCCCAAAATTCTTTAACACTATCCCAGACTCCAGTTACATTATCTACAAAAGGTCTTACTCCTTTTCCAAAATCTGGGAAAAGTTTTCTTACTTCAGCATCTTCAGTAACCTTTTTAATTTCCACGACTTCTTTTCTAAAGTTTGCTATGTGATCTACAAATAAATCACTAAATATAGGGAGGAAATCTCTCAGAGCATGTAACATCCATGCTATAGGACCTTTTCTAATAAACAATGACAGGAAAGGAACTACTGGATTAATAATTGCATTTGCAATACCAAAGTTATTAGTTATATTATTTAAAGTCTCATTACTAAATGAACTGACTATGCCAACTACACCCTTAACAATATTTGCAACTGATTTATCCCACCATTTTTCCAAAACTTCTTTACCATCTTTATCAGGAGAATAATCAGGTTTTAAATAGTTATGAAACTTTTTGACAAAAACGGGATTATCTCTATAATCTTTTATAAATTCTTTGTATGATCCTTTTCCTTCATCAGCAAAGCTTCTTAAAGCTTGACCTAAAACCATTGAAGATACAGTATTTCCTTTACCTAAAAGTCTTCCTGCTGCATCATCGACTTTACTTACTATTTTATTTAAATTATATTCATGACTATTTTCAAATCCTGAAAGCTCTATCTCTTCAAGGGTCTTTGACTTACCTTCCTCTACACGGACTTCTTCAGGAGTCATTCTTAAAGTTCCCTGTAGCTTTTTAACCTCTTGATAGTAATTTCCCAGACTCTCTGCAAACTCATTCAACCATGGATTAATAACCATGATTTTTTCAATGGTTTTAGAAATAAAGTTATTCTCCCCTGCAATCCAGGAAGATATTCTATTAACGATAGGAAGCGCTATGTTTTCTATGGAGAATACTATGGGAAATATTCTTACAAATCCCATGCTAAAACTATTATAGAAATCAGTTGTCCTTGAAAACAATTTAACAATTTTCTTTTCATCTTCTGTAAATTTTTCAAGAGCTTTACTAGGTTCTATAGATTTAATTTTTAAGTAATTAGTATATTTTTCTATAAAGTCAGGAGCGCGATTAGGATCTACGACAAGAGCTTTGATAGGACTAAAATCATCTATATCCAATCCTGCTTTTTTCAAATAAGCAAGGAGAGCCCATGACGTCAGAGTAGTTCTTCTATTAAATGTTCTATCTAATATTTCTATTACATTAGTTAGTATTGAATGGACTCTTCCTTGTTCACCAGTAAAATCAGGACTCTTTTTATACGTCTCATCTACATAATGAACTCCTTCTATTAGCTGATTACCTGAATTCAACTGGGCTCTTAATTCAGTAATTATTCTAGCTTTGTCCCCGACCAAGGATAGTACATGATATTTTTTTTCCTTAACTGGTGGTGCTTTATCATTATTATCTGGGAGAACAGAAGGCTCACCTTCTTTTAAGATATTTCCCGAAGCATCAAAAGAATCTAATTTATACCCTATAACTCCATCTATGCTTTTAACTTCTTTGATACTTTTTAAATCTTTAAGCTGTTCATCAGTAATATTTGAATCGTTAATTCCATTTGAAGTAAGTATTTCTCTCAGCTTTCCAATAGTAGATTCTCTACCAGTAGTAAGAACAACTGTCTTCTTCCTGACTGTAGGAACAATTTTTGATTGGTTTGTTGATAAATCAACGGGGTTCATATATTATCCATAAATACGGCCAAAACAATATTTCTATTGTTTTTCCGCTCTATTTTTTATTATTTTCTTAAATAGTTTATTCTTAAATAAAGAATAAGAACCCAGTTAGAAACTGGCTTCAATGCGATATTACCAATCCTTAACCTTAAAAAGAAATGGTTTCTTAACCTTCTAACCCTAAAGAAATAATAAATTAAAAATATTTAAGGAAATAAACAGCATAAATAGACTAAAAGAACTAGGATTTCGTAGTCTAGTTAACAATTACTAGGGAATAAATCAAAAAGCAGGACATGAAATTGAAAATTTAGAATTGAGAATTTAAGGTTTAAAAATAAAGAATAAATGAGGTTTATCTATGAGTAAAATAGCTGTAGTTGGTGGTTGCGGAAGATTAGGTTTAAGAATTGCATTAATAGCTGCAAATAGAAATCACAGTGTTACTTGCATTGATATAGATGATGAAAGAATTAATGAAATAAGCCAAGGCTGTTTGCCATTTGTAGAATTGAATGCAGAAGACTATCTAGAAAAAGCAATTAAAGATAAAACACTTACAGTTACGATGGAATATGAGCCAGTAAGAAATGCTAATGTAATAATTATTTCAATAGGAACTCCTGTAGATTCAAATTTAAACCCAAGCTTAGAACCTGTTGCTGGTGTGATATTTGATTTAGCAGAATACTTTAAAAAAGATCAGCTTATTGTTTTTAGAAATATTTTATCTCCACAAATTATAGGGAGAATAAAAACCTTACTCGAAGAAAAAACAAAATTAAAAGTAGGGAAAGATATTTTTCTTGCATTTGCTCCTGAAATATCTAATGACAACTTTACAATCAATGATATTTCCAACAATCCACAACCCGTAGGTGCTTATGACAAACAGAGCTTTAAACTTGCTGAAGCTTTTTTTCAAACAATAACTAAAGGAAAAATTAGTTTTGTAACTCCAGAAGAAGCATTGCTTGGGAAATTGATGTTAAACATGTACTCTTATGTTCAAGCAGCTTGTGCTAATGAATTTTATTTAATTGCTGAGGGTTTTGGTGCAAACATGCATAAGATCCTCGATTCATGCCAAACAAAAGAAAACAATATTCCTAATCCACATGCCAGTAAATCTGGACCTGGAATGCATAAAGAAGGTTGGTTCTTATTAGAGAAAATACCTTTTGCAGAATTAATTACTACATCATTTAAAATCAATGAATCTATGGCTTCATATATTGTTCAAAAGATTCAAAACATCAAAGCAAGTAAAGTTGCAATACTTGGAATGACAAGTAAAGCAAACTCTGATGAAATAAGGGCTTCGCTTGGATATAAAATTAGAAAGGCTCTGTGTTATCAAGATTATGATGTAGTCTGCTATGATCCTTATTTACCTGAATATTCAGACTCTTCAGTTCTTAAAAATGTTGATGTTGTAATTTTAATGACTCCACATGATGCATTTAAAGATCTAGACCACATTAAACAAATAATAAGAAATCCAAACTGTGCTTTTGTCGATATAAATGGCTTCTGGAAAGAACTTAGAGGCAATACAAAAACAGGTGGATTCCACCATGTTTATTATTCCAAATAATGTTTAGTGCACACATCATTGGAACTATTTAAAGACATCCCCTTCTAAAACATAGAGGTACTTTTATGAAAAAAGCTATTATTTCAATTATTTCTTTTGCTCTAATGTTTTCTACTGTAAATACTGCAAGTGCACATTCAGATCATGCAAAAAAACCAAAACAAACAAAAGCCTGCAGAAAAGGTACGAATGTCTGTGTAAAAGCTGACACTATAGGAAAAACAACTAGCGAAGGGCTTTTAGCATGCATTAGCTGTTGTACAGATGATACAAAAAGAATAGTTGGTGAACCATGCTTTAATTTTTGCACAGATCAATGTTCAGTAAAATTTAGTGGGATGACTATAGGACAGTAAATGGTTGATGGTTTGCTGGTTAGATGGTTAATTATTTTTACGTTAAAAATCCAATTTTTCTCTTAGGGTTTTCAGATTCACCAATTAACTGCTTTATCGTTTCAAAAATAGCTTGGATTCCCTCATCTTGCTTATCCATCCTGTTTTCAAGCTCTTTTAGTTTATAAGCTAATTCTTTATTAAAAGTTAATATTTCTCTAATTTTTACAAACGTTTTCATAATAGATATATTTACTTGAATGGCTTTTTTACTTTTAAGGACACTAGAAAGCATTGCAACCCCTTGTTCTGTAAAAGCATAAGGCAAATATTTTATATTTTGCCCTCTTTTCAAGATCACAAATTGTGATCTTGAACGCATCAACTTTTCAGTCTCACTTTTATTCAATTGGAACATAAATTCGTTAGGGAAACGCTCTATATTTCTCTTTACTGCTTGTATTAAACTCCGTGTTTCTACACCATAAAGCTCAGCAAGATCTTTATCCAACATTACTCTTTTCAATCTTATTAGATATATCTTACTTTCAATAATTTCTTTTTGAAGACTAAATTTCATACAAGCTAGATATTTAACATGCAAAGGTTAAAACCCTCATAGAAATGTAACCCAGGGTTACACAAATATAACGATTTAGTTTACATAACCGGTTGGTTACACAATCCTCTTTCTACACACTGCACAAAATACTTTTAAATTGTCTTTTTTATAGAATCTAAAGTCAGAATAATTTCTATTTTTTGCTGCATGCATTTTTCCATCAGCAAGTCCACGAATAAAAATATGCACTGTTTTTTGATGACAAAAATCTATATCTTTAGGAAGCTGAAATTCCTCAGCCTTCTCTCTTTCAGGGAAATGGCTTTTTTTTAAAGCCAGTTTGATTTTGTTTATAAATGCTTTTAGGTAGTTAGGCATGGTTTTAGAAAATAGAGAACAGAGGTTAGAGGACAGAAATTAGAAAACTGAGAACAGATTTGGTATTACATCTTCATTGATATATAATATAATATCTAAGATGTCAGAAAATCAAAAAAACACAACAAAAATAAATGGTTCTCAAGCTCTTTTAAATTGCCTTGTAAATGAAGGTGTTAAAACAATTTTTGGCTACCCTGGTGGTGCAGTTCTTGGATTATATGATGAGCTCTTCAAAAGAGATGATATTAGTCACATTTTAGTTCGCCATGAACAATCTGCAGGATTTATGGCTGATGGCTATGCCAGAGTTACAGGTAAAGCAGGTGTAGTTCTTGCTACTAGCGGTCCAGGTGCTACAAATATAGTCACTAGTCTTTGTAATTCTCATATGGATTCTATTCCTGTTATAGCTCTTACTGGACAAGTCCCAACACATGGACTTGGAAAAGATTTTTTCCAGGAAGCAGATATTACTGGAATTACTCTTCCTGTAGTAAAACATAGTTATCTAGTTCTAGAAGCCACACAAATTCCAAAAACCATTAGAAAAGCTTTTTTAATTTCTACGACAGGAAGACCAGGTCCTGTTCTTGTAGATTTACCTAAAGATGTCCTTGCCAAAACTTTTGAATACTCAGAAGGCATGGAAAATAAATTTACTCTTCCTGGTTATAAACCCACTACGAAGGGAAATTCTAAACAGATTTCTACTGCAGCAAAAGCAATTGCAGAAGCAAAGAAACCTCTTTTATATATTGGTGGTGGAGTTATTTCTAGTGGGGCATCAAAAGAAATTTTACAGTTAGCTGAAGCATACTCTCTCCCTGTAGTTTGGACTGTTATGGGTAAAGGTGCTTTTCCTGATAATCATATTTTAAACTATGGAATGCTTGGCATGCATGGTTCTGCATATGCAAACTATGCTGTTCATGAGTGTGATCTATTAATTGCAGTTGGTGTCAGATTTGATGATAGAGTTACAGGAAAACTTGAAACTTTTGCACCTGACGCTAAAGTTATCCACATAGATGTTGATCCAGCAGAAATTGGCAAAAATAGAAATATGAGAGATGTAATAGATATCCCTATTGTAGGAGATGCTAAGACTGTTCTAGCTGAAATAAATACAAAGATTGATGAAAAAAAATGTAACACTGGAGATTGGTTAAAGCAGCTTGAGGATTGGAAAAAACAATATCCACTCGATGTTTCCAACCCTAAAGATCAGATTTCACCCCAACAAATCCTTCTTGCATTAAATAAACTCTGTAAAGATGCTATTTATACAGTAGATGTTGGTCAGCACCAAATGTGGGCAGCACAATATCTTCAAATAGATAAACCACGTAAATGGTGCTCATCAAGTGGTCTTGGAGCTATGGGTTATGGTTTTCCTGCTGCACTTGGTTGTAAAGCAGCTGTTAAAGATATGGGATTAGACACACCAGTAGTAGCTATTACTGGTGATGGTGGATTCCAGATGAATATTCAGGAATTAGGCACCATGGTATCCCATGACCTACCTATAATCATTGTTTTATTTAATAATAATAATTTAGGAATGGTTCGCCAATGGCAAGAACTTTTCTATGAAAAACGCTATAGCTATATTGACTGGGGAACTGGAAATCCTGATTACGTAAAAGTAGCTGAAGCATATGGAATTAAAGGTATTAAAATTACAAAACCAGAAGACATTGAACCTGCTCTAAAAAAAGCACTTGAAACATGCAAAGGTAAATCAGGTAAAGGTATACTTTTAGAATTTGAGCTTCAGTATGAAGCTAACGTTTGGCCTATCGTTCCACCTGGTGGCAGTAGCCATGAGATGATGGGAATAAGTGAAAATACATTAAAAGACAAGCCTGCAAAAAAAGAAGAAATAGAGAAATTTCTTAAAAAGTAGATGCGACGATGTGAAATTTTTTACCATTCACTCTTTTATCTTGAATAAATGGTGAAATAAAGTGAGTAAAATGTTTATGCGTTTCAGCTACGTAAGATTCTGGAGAGTTATTATC
>Ga0105164_10002681_pt1 | contig 10988 bp, 10 predicted proteins | sample VDWuncwatermetaG_FD_89674 | JGI IMG/M metagenome (GOLD analysis project Ga0105164, IMG submission 89674) | Wastewater microbial communities from Netherlands to study Microbial Dark Matter (Phase II) - VDW unchlorinated drinking water | ecosystem: Environmental > Aquatic > Freshwater > Drinking...
GCTCGACGGCGCAGCGTAGGCTCGCATCGGTCTTCGCGTAAATGATATCCAATACCGCCTCCGCCTGCGAAAGATCGATCCGTCCGTTTAAAAAGGCACGTTCGGTAAATTCACCCGGGCGGGCGAGGCGGGCCCCTTGGCGGATCAGAAGTCCCAAAATTTCCCGTAAAGAAACTGCTCCTCCATGGCCATAAATTTCAATCATATCCTCACGGGTATAGGTGCGGGGGGACTTGAGCACCAACAAAAGCACCTCATCCAGCATGCGGCCGTTTTCCGGATCCGCAATATGCCCATAAAGGGCGTGGAAAGACTCGGCCTTTGAAGGAGGAGTCTCTGTCTTTGGGTGGAAAATCCGATCGGCGATCTCGAGACTCTTTTGACCGCTCATCCGGATGACCCCGATCGCCGAGGACCCGATCGGTGTAGAAATTGCCGCAATCGTATCATGTTGTTCGTATCGAATCTTCTTCATTTTTTAGCGTTTAGCGGATAGCGTTTAGCGGATAGTTTGTTTTCCTATACGCTCTACGCTATACGCTAACAGTTCCAACACCTCTCCTACCAAATACAAAGATCCTGTCACTAAGATGACACCGTCTGTACCAACCCGAGCCCGTGCCAGCGTCAGCGCTTCCTGAACAGAAGGGGCCGTCTGAAGATCGCTGGAATAAGAAGAAACATGTCTCTTCAATGCCTCCGCATCAAGGGCACGAACCGTTTGCGCTCGGGTCACGATGACCGTTTTTGCAAGGGGACAAAGCGTTTTACAGACTGCGTCGATCTCTTTATCGGCGGAGATCCCTAGAATAAGGACAAGCGGTTGATCCTCGAAAAAATCTAAGAAAGTATTTTTGAGAACCGCGGCGGAGGCGCCATTCTGTGCCCCGTCGACGATCAGGGCCGGATCCCTCTCCAGAATCTGGAACCGCCCGGGCCAATCGACCTGCGAGAGTCCCCTCCGAATCGCTTCATGAGAAAGTCTCACACCCTTTTTGGAAAGGGCTTCACAGATCGCGATCGCCACAAGGGCGTTTTGCACCTGATGCTCTCCTAATAGAGGGAGAAAAAGATCGCTCCATTCTTCTTCAGGTCCTCGAACAAAGAAACGGGTCCCTGTTTCACTCTTTTCAAGAATGCGATAGGAATACTGGGAAGGCACTTCGACCCAATCGACGGGGATTCCTTTCGCAACTTTCCGAATTTCCGAGAGGGCCTCCGGTTCCTGATGGGAAATGACTGCGGCAGCATCCTTTTTCAAAATCTGCGCCTTCTCGCAGGCGATGGCGGCAAGCGTTGTGCCGAGTTTGTCCATATGATCAAAACTAATTGGGGTAATCGCTGCGACCAAAGGGTGCATGAGGTTGGTCGCGTCAAGCCGCCCCCCCATCCCGACCTCTACGACGGCGATCTCAATCCCCTCTTCTTTAAAGAAAAGGAAACTGAGCGCTGTAAAAACTTCGAAAAAAGTAAAGGGCCCCGATGGTGAAAGTCGCTCAATCACCGGCTTCACCTTCATGATCAGAGAAACCGATTCTTCATCGAGGATCATCCGCTCTCCCCTTCCTCTTTTTGAAATCCGGATCCTTTCCCGACGGGAAATGAGGTGGGGGGAAGTATAAAGTCCGACGGAAAAACCGGCCTCGCGAAGCATCTGGTAGACCATCGCACAGGTCGACCCCTTCCCGCGGCTTCCTGCCACATGAACACTCTGAAAAGCGTTTTGCGGGTTACCGAGCGCGGAAAGAAGTGTTCGCATCCGCTCGAGTTTCATCGCATCATACGGATAGGTCGTGATTTTCTCGTAGTCGATGAGAGAATCCAGAAACTGTAACGTTTCTTGTGTATTATTCATGCTTCGCAGTTCGTACATCGTCGTTCGTACTTCGTATATCGTCTAGTGAACTTTATCTCTTCACGATGTACGATAGACTATGTACGAAGTACGGCTTTTAATGTTTGAAATGCCGGATGCCGGTAAAAACCATAGCAATGCCGGAGCGATCGCACACCTCAATGACCTCACGATCACGAATCGATCCCCCCGGTTGAATGATAGCGCGAATTCCGGCATGCGCAGCTACCTCCACATTGTCCGGAAATGGGAAAAAACCGTCACTGGCCAGAACCGCCCCTTCAGCCCTCGGTCCCGCCTTTTCAATGGCAAGCCTCACAGCGCCGACGCGAGAACTCTGACCTCCGCCGATGCCGACGGTCGCCTCGCCCTGAACAATGACAATCGCATTCGAACGAACATGCTTGGCCACTTTAAACGCGAAAAGAAGCGAAGCGAGTTCTTCGGAGGTCGGTTTTCTTTTTGTGACACGCTTTAAGCGAGGGAGGCGAACCTCTGCGTGATCCTCGGTCTGAACAAGGAGACCCCCTGAAATCTGCTTGAATTCTCTTTGAACCTTCCCTGCTCTCTTCAGTGCTTCGAAAGGGACGAGCCTTAAGTTCTTTTTGCGTCTCAGAATCCTGAGCGCCCCTTGCCGAATGGCGGGGAAACCGACCCCTTCCAAGAATCCGCTCTCAACAATCCGCTTCGCCAAAGAGAGATCGACGGCTCGATTCACGCCGACCACCCCGCCGAACGCCGATTCCGGATCAGACTCCCAAGCTTTCTGAAAAGCCTCTTCAAGGGTTTTCCCGAGACCGACGCCGCAAGGGCCTGCATGCTTCACAATCGCAACAGCCGGTTTTTGGAAATCGGTCACAATCCGGTAAGCGCTATCCAGATCGAGAAGATTGTTAAAAGAAAGAGGCTTCCCTTGAAGCGATAGGTTTCCAGACGGAAAATTTTTTTCAGAATCCCGGTAAAGGGCCGCGGACTGGTGCGGATTTTCTCCGTATCGGAGTGTTTGAACTTTTCGAAAAGAAAGTTCGAGCAGATCCGGAAATAATTCTTCTCCAGATTCTGCGAAAAAGTCTTTGATAACTCTATCGTAGTGACAAGTTCTTCGGAACGCCTGATAAGCAAGTTTTTTATTAGTCGCTTCCTGAATGCCCGATCTCTTTTTGAGCTCACGCAGCACTTCTTCATAGAACTCGTGGCCGGGGACAACGGTCACATGTCTATAATTTTTCGCGGCGGCACGGAGAAGAGTGACCCCTCCGATATCGATAAGTTCAAGGGCTTCCAAAAGGTTTCTCTTCCCTTTCCCGAGTCCCTCTTCAAAAGGATAGAGATCGACGGCCACCAGATCGATCGGTTCGATCCCCTGTTGCTTGAGAGAGCGGAGGTGCGATCGGTTGGAACGGTCCGCAAGAATCCCTGCGTGGATCTTGGGGTGAAGGGTCTTCACCCTTCCATTCAGAAGTTCCGGAAAACCGGTGTAGTCGGAAACCTCCGTCACAGGGACCCGGTTTGCCCTGAGGAGCCTTGCGGTTTTTCCGGTCGAAAGAATCTCGACACCCAACCGCGCAAGAGCCTTCGCAAAGGGGACAATCCCTTTTTTGCCATACACACTCAAGAGGGCTCTCCGGATCTTCGGCATCTTACCGTCCTTTCTGCCTCTTCAAAGCCTGGATCATCTTTCGTGTCCTCTCCCCGACTTTCCCCTCGCCAACGACCCGGCCGTCCACTGAGACGACCGGTATCGCTCCTATGGAAGTGTTGGTGAGAAAAATTTCATCCGCCCCATAAAGATTAAATCGCGTAAACGGCTCTTCCTGAACGGCAAGATGCCACCGATGCGCCTCCGCCATGACCTGACCGCGGGTAATTCCCTTTAAGACGCCCAGAAAAGGAGGTGGGGTAAAGAGGGCTTCTCCTTTCATGAAAAAAATATTTGAGATTCTTCCTTCCGTGATAAACCCATCCGAATCGAGGTAAATTTCTTCAAAAGAATCCTCTAAAGAAAGACCGTCGAGCGTCGAGAGAATGCCGTTTAAGAACTCCTTCACCTTCATCTGACCGTCGATGGCGAAAAGAGCATTTCGCCGCGTCGGCGCTGTCCGGACGGAAACCCCCTTTTCATAGAAAGAGGAGGGATACCGTTTCGCCTCTTTCACGATCACAAAAAATCGCGAGGTCCGACCGTCCCGCAGGAAGGCGATTCTCACGGTGGCATTCGGATAAGGCTTCGAAGTGAGTTCTCGACGGAGACGATCTCTTATCTCCGACCGGGAAAGGCCAAGAGAAAGTTGGAGAGAACGGCTCGATTCAAAGAGGCGGTCGAGGTGATCATCGATCGCGATGAGCTGTCTCCGGTCAGACCGCAGTGTCTCAAAGACACCGTCTTCCCAAAGAAGTGTCACAGGAAGATCAAACGGCATGGAGCGGACTCCTTTCCCATTTCAGAGCCTCGACAAGGGCCTGGGCCTTATGGAGACTCTCTTCATACTCTCTGGCCGGATCCGAATCTGCAACGATGCCGGAGCCGACCTGAATGTACGCGTCGTCCCCTTTCAGAATAAAAGTGCGGATCACGATATTGAGATCCATCTCCCCGTTAAATCCTAAATATCCGATTGAGCCGGTGTAGATTCCCCGCGCCACCGGTTCCAGTTCATCAATAATTTCCATGCATCGGACCTTGGGAACGCCGGTCACCGTCCCGCCCGGAAAAAGGGCCCGAAGGGTGCCGAAGCAATCGCTTCCCCTTCTCAATTTCCCGGCGATGTTCGAAACGATGTGAATCACATGAGAATATTCCTCGAGGGTCATCATTTCGTTCACATGCACCGTACCATAGTCACAGACCCGGCCAAGATCATTCCGCTCAAGGTCAATGAGCATGAGATGCTCCGCTCTTTCCTTCTCGCTCAAGAGAAGTTCGATGCTTTTCTCCAAGGTTTCAACGGAGTCCCGACCGCGAGGACGGGTTCCGGCGATGGGACGGGTCTCGAGCCACCCCCCTTCTTTCCTCACGAGTCTCTCCGGCGAGGAACTCACAATCGAGAAATCGCCAAAGTCAAAAAAGGAGGCAAAAGGAGAAGGGTTAATCTGCCGAAGAGTTTCATAGAGAGCATAGGGATGCCCGACAAAGGAACTGTGAAGGCGTTGAGAAAGATTCGCCTGAAAGATGTCTCCGGAACGGATATACGCCTTCGCCCGTTCTACCATCCATTTGAATTCGGTCTCCGATATATTGGATGAAATGGCGGAAATGGCAGGGACAGGTTTAGGGACACTCCCTAAACCTGTCCCTATTCGAACTCCCTCTTCTATTGCTTCAATCGCCTCTATTGCTTTTTGATAGGATCTTCCCCCTCCTTGCGCGGAGGCGTTCACCATAATCCACACTTTGTTTTCGAGATGATCAAAGGCGATCAGGCGGTCGAAGAAAAGAAAAAAGGCGTCCGGAAGGAGGAGATCGTCTTTTGCAAAATTGGGAAGTTTTTCGAAGAAGTGGCGGATCTCATAACTGAAATAGCCGACCGCCCCGCCGGTGAAGGGAGGGAACCCTTTCAGTTTCGGTGATCGATGCTGTGACAAAAGCCTCTGGAGAATCTTAAGAGGTTCTCCGCGCATCGATTCTCTCTCATCCCCTTTTTCGAGCCAAACCCAATCCCCTTTGCTCTTAAAAACAAGATACGGATCCCATCCCAAAAAGGAATAGCGGCCGGTTAAGGGATGCAAGCGCGCGCTTTCAAGAAGAAAAGGGTAGCGATGCGTGAGGACCTTCGAGAGAAGTTCACTTGGCGAACCCAAATCTATAACTTCTTTTGCAATTGGAACTAAAGTGAATTCTTTAGAGTACTCTAAAAATTGAGCGGGGGAGGGTGTCACCATGGCGGGATCATTGTAACATAGGGAAGGGGGAGAGACAAGTTCAGAATAGATTCTCCGTCATCGGGCCGCCATTGACAGCAGTATTGGCCCAGATGTCACAGGTCTCGACATGGTAGACCCATCCCATATCTTGCGTTCCATACAATGCTCCCCTCAATACTCCTGAACCTGCAGTGAAGAAAATCCAATTCTCATTCCCTGCCGTCTTGACTCCCCTCGCCCACGGATTGTCCGGGATGAAACCATTCTCCATGACATAAGGAGGGGCACTTCCGGGCTGTTCGGTGCTGTACATTCCATTTCCAGGGCATCCATTCGTAGGATAAAGCCCTGTATCCCCCGGTTGCCTCCCGCTCGTAATTTCATTCATCCGGTAGTGCTGGATCGCTTCGCGCATGGCGGCAACAGCCCCTCTCACGGCAGCGTTCCTCGCCTCCCTCTGGATATTCTGGAAAAGAGGGACCGCCACCGCCGCGAGGATCGCGAGGATCGTGATCACAATCACGAGTTCAATGAGGGTGAACCCTGTTAGAGAGTGTATAGGACGCATTTTCTTGTTCCCTGCTTCTCCGTTAGATGTCAGTCAAGTAATGGGGTCAGGGCTCTACATTTTACAAAACACGGTCTCTAGTTGGTGAATTGTCCTGGAAAGATCCTTATTCTTCTTGCGGCTTTCTTCTAATCTTCTTGCCACTTGAGAAACCGCTACCTCGCTCATCCCCCCCACCTTCACTCCAATCTCTTTGAGTGTGAGTGTGGTAAACTTCTTTAAGGAATATATTAAAAGTTTTCGCTCTAGTTTTGAATCGAGATTTACTGTTTTAATCTTTTTTTCTATCGTTCTGATCTTCCCCCGAAAAAGTGGACACAACGAAGAGTTGGTGAGAGCATAAAAGCCGGCTCACAACCGGGAGGTGTCCCATGGAAGGGGAGAACGGCAAAAAGAAGCGATTTGACCGGGATTTTAAGATCTCTGCGGTCAGGATGGTCACCGAAGGCGGGCATAAGGCGTCCGAGGTGGCAAGAAGCCTGGGGATCCATCCAAACCAGCTTTACAGCTGGAAGCGGAAGTTCAGCGATAATGGCGAGAAGGCGTTCCCCGGCAAGGGCCATTTGACCGAGCTTGCCGCGCTTCGCAGGAAGCTTCGGGATGTCGAGATGGAGCGCGACATCCTAAAAAAAGCAGTCGGCATATTTTCAAAACCGACCGAGGGCGGTTCGTCTTCATAGACAACAACCGTTTGGGGTTTCCGCTTCCGAAGATGTGCCGGGCATTGGACGTATCGAGGAGCGGGTATTACGCGTTTAAGTCGCGGCCCAAGAGTCGGCAAAGCGTCGAGAACGAGAAGTTGCTCATTGAGATAAGACGGGCATTTTTGGACAACAACAGCAATTACGGCAGCCCGCGGATCTGGAATCAGCTGAACAACGTTGAACGCATCCGTTGTTCAGAGAATCGCGTGGCGAGAGTCATGCGAGAAGCCGGAATCGTCGCCGTCCAAAAGCGCAAGTTTCGGGTGACGACGGACTCGAAGCATGATCATCCCGTATGGTCGAATGTTCTCAACCGCAACTTCGCAGTCGAGAAGCCCAATGCGGTCTGGGTATCGGATATCACCTACGTCTGGACCTTTGAAGGTTGGCTCTATGTGGCGGCGGTCTTGGATCTTTTTTCGCGAGGGATCGTGGGGCTTGCGATGGATAAAACCATTGCCGACACATTGACCACGCAGGCCATGAGACAGGCGATCTTAAGGCGCAACCCGACGAAGGGCCTGATTTGCCATACGGATCGCGGCAGTCAGTATGCCGGCAATGATTTCAAGGCGATACTGGCCCAGAACGAGTTCGTGGGAAGCATGAGCCGGAAGGGCGACTGCTGGGATAACGCCGTCGCTGAGAGTTTTTTCCATACGCTCAAGGTCGAACTCATCCACCGGAATAAGTTCAGAACCCGGGATGAAGCGAAAAGAAAGATCTTTGAGTACGTGGAAATGTATTACAATCGCAGAAGGGCTCATTCAACGCTCGGAAATCTGAGTCCCTTTGAATACGAAAGACAGGCGATCCTGTCTCAACAAGCTGTCCACTGGATTGGGGAAGGTCATTCCTATATCTTGTGGTTTCTGGATCTCCCGCAATCGTGAGATAGATCGATCTTTCGCCTTTGCAATAAATTTCTCTTTTGCCCAATCGATAAAGGTTTCTTCCCCTAAAAAAGTTCCTCCTCTGGCTCTTCCAAAGGGATTCCATGTATCATGAATGCCTTCCATCGTGAAGCGATGAAAATCTTCCTTGGCCCTGTCGATGGTATTTGCCAGTTGGGATAAGAGCCACTCTGTCTCTAAAAATGCCTCTTGTTTTTCCCTGCCCAAAAATGATCTGTAACTAGACCATTTGTAATCTTCTGGCTTTGAAACAATTTTGGCCTTTACAGGGTTAAGATGAATATACCGTGAGATTTGGAGCGAGTAGTTTTCTTTGTCGACTAAAATGGCTTTGTATCTTCCCTGAAAAAGTGGGCCAATCCGTTTATATCTGCGGTTAAAAAGTTGGGTGTACCGACTGTTGAGGTTCTGCATCAGTCGGGAAAGGTTTGCATCGGGGGTTTCAATATATAAATGGTAATGATTCGGCATGAGACAGTAACTGTGAAGGATAAATTTGAATTTGGGGTGAAGGATTCTACAGAGTTTAAGAAAATTTTCGTAGTCTTTATCGTCGTTGAAGAGAGTGCGACGCTCTATACCACGGTTTAGAACATGATAAAAAGCGCCGGGGTATTCAACGCGTAAGGGACGTGCCATGAGGCCACCTTATCAAAATAAGTGAAAAATGTCAAATGTAGAGCCCTGACCCCTAACCTATTACTTTTCACGGCACAATCCGCCTTCCTTCATTACGTATAAACCCCTCGTTTCCCTGGAGCCGATTGATACAGTTGGCTCCGCTCTGGTCTACAAGTGAAGGGTTGGTATCTCCCGGCTGAGGCGCCCCACTGCAGGCATAGGCCCCTAAGAGACCGATCTCGGCAGTCGTGCCTCCGTGGGAAAGGATCCTCAACCGAAGGGCGCGCGTCGTGACCGTCGGAAACGGAATGAATGCGACGTAGTCTGACTCAGGTGCCCCTGGATCAGGCAGACCGTAATCAAAACGATACTTATCCGTCCATTTAAGACCGTCATTCGGAACGTCACTGGCATCAAGGTCGGTGTAATAATTCTCGAAATACGATGTTCCACCAAAAGGGCCTGCGCAATATCCATAGGTAGACCCCAAGCCACGCCAGATATGGGGGTGTCGGGCAGCATCACCAGAATTAAACGATCCGTTCTGTAGATAAAAAGGATGGAGATAGGTCGTATCTCCACAAGTGTAACCACCTGGCAAACCAGGCCGCGGAAGCGGATTGACGCTGTTATTGGTAATCTCTATCCATGTCTGTGTCGCATCATCCCACCGGTCGACCGCCGCGGTTATAATCCACGATGCGTTTGTCTGAAACCATCGAACGGCGTTCACCTGGAGCCCTCCCAACCATCCTGAGTCGATGATGAGAGAGTAATTCGTCCCGCTGCCATTACTGCGCCAAACGCCAGACCCTGTCGCAGAAGGGTCATTGAGTTGAATCGGATTTGTGGAGGTTTCATCAATCCGAGGATTCTCGAAATTCGCCCCATCGATCGCCTCAACCGGCGCAAACTGGGCCGGGGTTGCACCGGTCCTACCGCTCCAGTCTGTCGTATTGGAAGCATCCCGGGAGTCGACATAGGTCCCCCGGCGGTGCCTTTGCTGAATGACTTTTTCGTTTCTGCGGTTAGTGTAGTTGGTAATATCCAATAGGCCATTAAAGTCTCTCCGTCCGGTTACATTGATCCGGATCGGTGACGCAAGGGTAAAATAGGAAGTGGGGGCGGTCAAGGCCAACAGGGCTGAATTCGTTTGAATGAATCCGGTCAATGTCCTGTCGGTCGGGTCCGGGTCACCCGGATTCGCGTCAGCGCTCGGCGTCAGGTCGTTGACACCGCTGTCGGTTGCGGCCGAATTAAGGGCAAAGTAGTCGACGAGGTGCTTCACCCCTCCGAGGGCGAAATCAAGGGTGCGGCTCATATACCGCATCTCAATGGAAGCGGAAGAGGTGGTCGCCACCTGATTCGCAATCGATAAAAGAAGGAAAGAAAAAAGAACAAAGAGGAAGACCGCAAGAATCAGGGCAACACCTCTTTGTGTTTTAATTCTTTGACGCTCTGCCATTGAATTCCTCCTAGAATATCGCTCCCCCGCCGCCCACAAGGGTCTTGACACTCGCCCAGACATTATTCGAGGAATCCCGTACATCGACCCGGACCCGTTTCATATTGGTCTGAGCCGTGCTGTGCGTAGGGACAGCCGGAGGGCCGGAACCCGAGAAGACGACATAATCGACCGTGACCAAGGCCCGATAGTCATCGGCGGTCGAAGCGGTATTCATCACATCGATGAAACGGGTACTCCCATGGTAGTCATCGATGTCATCGATGTTAGTCTCCGGAAGCGCCTCCCCGGCATCCAGTCCAAGGGTTCCTGAACAAGAGGGGCTGACGCAATTCGGGTTCTCATCAAACCGCTTGAGGAGAACTTCTTCCATAACCCCCTTTGCAATCCAATAGGCCTGCACCCTTTTTTCCATATGGATGCTATTTCTTGAAATCCCCTCCAGAATCTGGAAGGTGGAAGGGACTAAAATCGCAAGGATCACGGTCACAAGAACGAGTTCCACGAGGGTGAACCCCGTTAGAGACGAAGTTTCTAACGGGGTAGACCCCTTAATCTGGCGTAACATGGCCCCCTCCCAATCCGACCTCTGTCCAAAGGACGACAGGATTCTGGCTGGTCCGCATCTGAAGACGAATTTCTACGAAAGAAATATTGTTCGCGTTCAAGGCAGGCAAGGTAGGATTAGCGACGTGGATGTCATTCAAAAATTCATGGTAGAGGAACTGAATGGATTGAATTTCACTCGAAAGGGCAAGGGGTCTTACGCCTCCTCCTCCTACCGCTACCTCTTCCCGAACAAGATAGGTTCCGGCCGGGACCCCCTCCGGATTCCCTGCGGCAATCGGGACGTGGTTCCTGTAACGAACCTCTGTCGTCTGGAGTTGAAATGTTGTCGTGGACCGAGAAACGTCAAAATAGGAAAAGAGGGGATTGGGGGCTCCCCCCATATAGTCGTTGGGGAAGACAGAGGCCACATCGCTACAAGGAGAGTTAGAAA
>Ga0105164_10002683_pt1 | contig 10985 bp, 9 predicted proteins | sample VDWuncwatermetaG_FD_89674 | JGI IMG/M metagenome (GOLD analysis project Ga0105164, IMG submission 89674) | Wastewater microbial communities from Netherlands to study Microbial Dark Matter (Phase II) - VDW unchlorinated drinking water | ecosystem: Environmental > Aquatic > Freshwater > Drinking...
GAAAAAGCGGGGGGAAAGTTATGAAACGCATCTTATTTACTTTTTTATTTTTAGCTGTTTTTTCTTCGGGTTGCACTGTATATCAAATTGACTCTAAAGACACGTCGCAAGATTATTACGTGCCTAAAACAAGCATTGATCAGGTGGCTTATATTGAAAAGGTGGACAAGCCTTACACCGAAATTGGAATTGTGACTGTCACGACAGAACGCCGTCGGCCCTTGGAAGATGTATTGCCTAAATTAAAACAAGAAGCCGGTAATTTGGGTGCTGATGCTATCACTGATCTTCAAAGTGATGCTACTGATTTTTGGAAAGCACTTCCTCAACAAAAGTTTATAGGCAATGGCTATATCCGCACCACCTATACTGCTAAAGCTATCGTTTGGAAATAACAGACAGTTTATTTTTATTTTGACAAAGCTGTTATTAGGCTGTACCCTTTAAACATAGGCAGGAAACGGGCAACGATGTCCTCTTCTTAAAACAATGACGTTTTGGGGGGAGGATTTTTTATTTGATCAGACAATCATATGGGGATTGAGGATGGATAATCAGAAAAATAATCCAGCAGCGGCTATTAATGACAAAGAATATTTGAGTGATTTTTTTGAATACGCGCCGATAGGTTTTCATATATTTGGCCCGGATCGTAAATTTATTGCCATCAATCAAGCGGAATTATCAATGATAGGCTATAGGCGCGAAGAAGTCGTTGGTAAGAAGACCTGGAGCGATATAATCCTTCCTGAACAAAGGCCTCTTTTTGAACAGCATTGGAGAAGTCTGATAACAGAAGGGAGAGTAGTTAATATTGAGTATACCTTGATTAATAAAGATGGGCATCATCTGCAAGTTATTCTTAATGCGTCGGCACGTAAGGATGAATCGGGAAGGATCATTAATACCAGGGGCAGTGTTTTGGATATCACCCGGCGTAAGCAGCTTGAAGAAGAAGTTTTGAATTGTAAGAATATTGCCTTGGGGGAAATTTTATCAAGAATTGAACTGGAGAAAAAACAGATTAAGAAAGATATGATGGCTAATGTAGAAGAATTAATTCTTCCGCTTTTGACAAAACTCAAGCGCAAGGGGACAACACTTGATCGTCAGCGCATCCAATTATTAGAAGATACTCTTAAGGATATCACCTCGCCATTCGTGGAGGTCATTTCAGATCAGCAATGGAAACTATCCCCGCGCGAAATTGAAATTTGCAATATGATTAAGAGAGGCTTCAGCACTAAAGAAATCAGTAATTTATTAAATTCTTCCAATCGCACGGTGGATAATCACCGCAATCGCATCCGTAAGAAATTAAAGATTTCTCAAAAAGAGATTAATTTAGTGTCTTATTTACAGAACTACCTACCATCTATGAGTATTGCATGAGTAATTTCAGGACATTGATTTTTAAAGTAAGACGGTTATACTTTTAACAGTTGTCAAGACGTTGATGTCTGGACTTGGAACGCGGCATTGATGCCCCCACCGCTTTGCTTCGCAAAGCGAAGCAGTGGGGGTTTTTTATCAGCCAGAGGCTGATCCGCCTTTGGCGGATTTTGGGCACTGAAGCTCAACTTTTCCCATAACGAAGGGACAAGTTGGGCTTTTTTAGTAAATGGTATAGAGCGAACGATCTAAAGGATCCCTTCGCAAAGCAAGGAACAGGGAATATTGAAAAAAGAAAAGATAGTTGTTATCGGTAATGGCATGGCTGGCGCCCGGGCGGTCGAGGAAATTATAGGAAGGGCGCCGGACAAGTTCGATTTTGTCATGTTCGGTGCCGAACCTTATGGCAATTACAACCGAATTCTTCTAAGCAATGTCCTTAACCAAACACAGGAAGCCAGCGACATTTTTATTAATCCGCTAAGCTGGTATGAGGAAAATAAGATTACTTTGCACGCGGGTGTTAAGGCTATTCGTATTGACGCCCAGCGCAAAGTAGTGATTGCTCAACAATTACACCCGCAGGCCGCGGCCTATGCCGTACATACCGATGATGCCTTCTTAGGTGGATCATTTGAAGAAAGTTACGATTATTTAATCATCGCGACTGGTTCACGCCCCTTTGTGCCCCCCATGGAAGGGTTTGGAGGCGAGGGTACATTTTTGTTCCGCACCATTGACGACTGTGACCGCATTGCCGAGTATGCTAAAAATTGTCAACGGGCTGCTGTGATCGGGGGTGGGCTTTTAGGTTTGGAAGCCGCGCGGGGATTGATGACGCATCATGTGGAAGTGACCATCGTAGAGGCAGCCACCCAGTTGATGCCGGCCCAATTGGATGTTGAATCCGCGCAAATGTTAAAACGGACCATGGAAGCCATGGGTTTGACTGTCTTGACTGATCGTAAGACAGCGCAGATTCATAAGGTCGATGGAAAAATTCATTCTTTGGTATTTTTTGATGGGGGCACCATCCCGACTGATATGGTGGTGGTCAGCGCGGGAATCCGTCCCATTACGGAGGTGGCCCTAAATTCCGGGTTAATAGTTAACAAGGGGATCGTTTGTGATGACCAGATGCGTACCAGCGATGCTTTTATTTACGCGCTTGGTGAATGTGTGGAACATCGCGGGAAATTGTATGGACTGGTGGAACCCATTTGGGCGCAGGCACGGGTGGTGGCGGATGTGATTAGCGGATTTAATCCTCAGGAGGTTTATCAAGGATCTAAAACCGGAACAAAGTTGAAAGTGATGGGCGTGGATTTGATGTCATTAGGGGAGAAGGAAGCTAGTTTAAATACCGATGAAGTTATTGTTTATCGTGAGCCTAACCGCGGTATTTATAAAAAATTAATTGTCCGAGATAATAAATTGCATGGAGCAATTTTGTTAGGAGACGCGGGCGCGGCGGATGTGTTGATCCAGATGTTTCTTAATGAGCAGATTGTACCCCAAAATCGTTCTGATTTGCTTTTTGGCGAAGTCAAAGGCACTTCTTTTATCCAAGCCGCGGATTTGCCGGACAACGCGCAGATTTGTAATTGCAATGGGGTTTGTAAAAAAACTATTGTGGATGCAATTAGCAGCGGCTGCGAGACAGTGGCTTCGGTCGGTGCCAGGACTAAAGCGGGTAAAGGCTGCGGCTCATGCCGTGGGCTTATTGCTCAAATCATCGAAGCGAAATTAGGCAAGGTCTCCTATGACCCCAGTGAACATTATTATGTTCCGGGAATTCCTTTAGAAAAATCACAATTAGTGGTAGCCATTAGAGCGAAAAATTTGAAATCAGTCAGCGCCGTGTTTAGGGAATTAGCTGATGGTCGAGAAGACGCGGATAGTAAGGTGGGATTAGCGTCACTGTTAAAGACCCTTTGGCCTGATGATTATGAGGATGAGCGTGATGCCCGTTTTATCAATGACCGGGTGCATGCCAATATTCAAAAAGACGGGACGTTCTCGGTCGTGCCACGCATTTACGCGGGGGTAACTACGGCGGATGAGCTTATGCGCATTGCTAAGGTTGCGGTGAAATATAAAGTACCTCTGGTTAAGTTTACTGGTGGTCAGCGTATAGATTTATTAGGAATCAAGAAAGATGATTTACCTAAAATTTGGAAAGATTTAGGTATGCCCAGCGGCCATGCTTACACCAAGGCTTTTCGTACTTGTAAAAGTTGTGTGGGTACGGATTTTTGTCGTTACGGATTAGGGGATTCTATTAAATTGGCTCAGCAAATTGAGAGGCGTTTCCAAGGACTTGAGTCGCCTCACAAGATGAAATTGGCCACGGCCGGTTGCGCTCGTAATTGTTCCGAGGCTTATGTCAAGGATTTAGGGGCGGTGGCGATAGGTGAGGGGAAATGGGAGATATATGTCGGAGGTGCGGCCGGCGGAAGTGTTCGCAAGGGGGATTTATTGTGCGTCGTCAACAGCCATGAAGAAGTCCTTAAATGCATGGGCCGGTTTATGGAATATTACCGTGAACATGCCAAATACATGGAACGTACCTATGGTTTTGTGGAACGTGTTGGCATTGATGTACTGCGTAGCATTCTTATTGATGATTCTTTGGGGATTTGCGCCCAGTTGGATGAGCGTATTCAAAAAGCGGTTGATGCATACAAAGACCCTTGGAAAGAAGCAGATGTCCCGGCGTACACCAGCCAATTTGAAGGCCCACAGTTGGTTGAAACTCTGCGTTTGGCTGAGAATAATGGATAAAGAAAAGACTATGAAAACAGGGGTGGTAAATTTAGGGTCTGTGGAGCGTATCGCGTTGGGGCATGGGATGTGTTTCATCGTGGGAGGTGAAGAAATCGCTGTGTTTCGTCCGCGCAGCGGAGGGCTTTTGGCGATTTCCAATCGCTGCCCTCACCGTCAGGGGCCTTTGTCCGAGGGGGTCATGGGAGATGGAAAAGTAGTTTGTCCTTTGCATGGTCATAAATTTGATCTTACAACTGGTCAGGGCAGTGAAGCCCACGAATGTGTAAGAACATTTAAAGTTTGGGAAGAGAATAAAAATATTTTGATGTCATTTGATTTTTCAGCGATGGGGGCTAATAAATACTTGGGGGTCGCATGGCTTTAGCTAAGGCAGTACGAATTAATCTGTTAGATTTTAAAAGTGTACCCATGAGAACGTTCCATTTGACGTGGATGGCGTTTTTCTTAAGTTTTTTTGCTTGGTTTGCTATTGCTCCGTTGATGCCTGTTGTACGTCAGGATTTGGGGCTCACTAAAGAACAAATAGGTAATTGCATCATTGCTTCGGTGTCTATTACCATTTTAGTGCGTTTAGCCATGGGATGGTTGTGTGACCGTATTGGGCCTCGTCTGGCATATACCATTTTGCTTATTTTGGGGTCTATTCCGGTCATGGGGATCGGTTTTGCCCATGATTATCATTCTTTTTTATTATTTCGATTGGCGATTGGAGCTATCGGGGCGTCATTTGTGATAACTCAATACCATACTTCTGTGATGTTTGCTCCCAATTGTGTGGGGACTGCTAACGCCACAGCTGCCGGCTGGGGAAATCTGGGTGGCGGAGTGACCCAGTTGGTGATGCCTTTAATATTGGCGGTTATTTTAAGCTGCGGTGTTGATAAGGTCATGGGTTGGCGGTTAAGTATGATCTTGCCGGGCTTGGTTTTATTTATTATGGGTCTTGTTTATTATCGATGGACCAAAGATTTTCCAAAAGGGAATATAAAGGAATTAAGACAACAAGGGCTTGTTCCAGTGCGTTCTACGCTTAAAGGATCTTTTCGTGAAACCGTCAAAGATTACCGAGTTTTGGCTCTTTGTGTTATGTATGCGGCAAGTTTTGGCGTAGAACTGACCATGAATAATATCGCGGCACTTTATTTTACTGATCAATTTCATTTATCTTTAACTCTAGCAGGGTTGGTAGCAGGGTTTTATGGCTTTATGGATATTTTTGCACGAGCATTAGGTGGTATTTGTTCTGATAAGTTTGCCCGTCATGGTGGATTAAGATCCAGGGTGAAGTTTTTAGGCACATCCCTTTTTATAGGCGGTCTTATGTTAATGATTTTTTCGAGAATGGTGACCTTGCCACTGGCCATTACTATGATGATCATCTTTGCTTTCTTTATCAAGATGAGCAATGGAGCAAATTATTCGCTTATTCCTTTTATTAATAAAAGAGCTATAGGAGCTGTTGCTGGTATTGTTGGAGCTGGCGGAAACGTGGGTGGGATGCTGTTTGGTTTTTTGTTCCGTCAAAAATCTATTAGTTATTCTGATGGGCTTTTTTATTTGGGTTGTTTTGTGGTTTTGGCAGCCAGTATTGCTATTTTTGTCCGGTTCTCCACGCAAGTTGAACAAGAAGCTAAGGACGCTTTCCATGCGGCCCAGACAAAGAAGATGGAACTTCAGATGGCATAATAATATGGAAGAAATTCTAATCAACCAGGCTTTAGAAGAACAGTCAGATATGACGGCGGTTGAGAATTTTGCTTTCAAGCATGATTTTCATCAATTGCCTCAAGGAAGTGCTTGCTATAAAGAATTAATTCCTAAAAAAACACCGGGCCCGGGGCAGCAATACGCTTTTGAAGTCAACCTTGATCAATGCACCGGTTGCAAAGCATGTATCACCGCCTGTCATAACGAAAATGGTCTCGAAGAGGATGAGACATGGCGGTCAGTGGGGCTTATTCACAGTGTCAGCGCGGATAAACCCATGATGCAGCATGTGACAACTGCCTGTCATCATTGCCTGGATCCGGCGTGCATGAATGGTTGCCCGGTCAAAGCTTATGAGAAAGACCCTGTGACGGGCGTGGTCAAACATTTAGACGATCAATGCATTGGTTGTCAGTATTGCATCCTCAAATGCCCTTATGATGTTCCTAAGTATAATAAGAAAAAAGGCATTGTGCATAAATGCGACATGTGTATCAGCCGTTTAAAGGTGGGAGAGGCTCCCGCCTGCGTGCGCGCCTGTCCTAATGAGGCGATTAGAATCACGTTGATAGAAACCGCTGTAGTCAGGCAAGACCCTTCGGCATTCGTAAAAATTCCCCAAGCGCCGGATTCGAATTACACCCTGCCAACCACCCGTTATGTGACGCAAAAGGACCTAACACCGGATATGGCTTCTATCGATGCCACGATTTTTGAGCCTGAGCACCCGCATATGCCATTGGTGGTGATGTTGGTCTTGACACAACTGTCCGTTGGTGCGTTTTGCGTGGAATGGGTCGTTAATCATTCTTTGCCGGATAATCTGCGGGCATTATTGATGCCCGCGCATGTGTTTACGGGACTCGTTTTTGGGCTTTTGGCATTGGTAGCCAGTCTTTTTCATTTGGGCCGGCCTTTGTACGCGTTTCGCGCCCTGCTGGGTATTAAGACATCATGGTTAAGCCGGGAAATTTTATCTTTTGGTTTATTTGCGGGGCTGGCTTTTCTATACGCCGTGCAAATAATATATACGTCAGCTAAACCGTCATTGCACAGTGAAGTGCTGGGTGGTTTGGTATTAACAGTTGGCTTAGGGGCGGTGTTTACTTCAGTGATGGTTTATCGGGACACCAAACGGGTTTTGTGGGACACGCCGATGACGTTTTTCAAGTTTTTTATGACGGTGGCCATGTTAGGAACTGTCACAGTGCTGACGGTGTCATTGAGTGTGTGTCTGTGTTATTCTCCTCGACATTTTGCTGATGTGCTGCAGGTGGTAGGGATTCCTTTGGCTGGGCTTTTAGTAGGGAGTACACTCCTAAAGATTATTGGTGAGGCCTCCATATTTTCTCATTTACGTAATCCACAGATGACAGCTTTAAAGAAAAGCGCAGTATTAATGTCAGGGGCTTTGCGCGCATGGACAGCTCAGCGTTTTATTTATGGGGTTGTTGGTGGAATTGTGATTCCTTCTTTATTGGTGGCGGTGTATGCGTATTTGACGCCTGTATGGACTTTAGTTTGGGTCGTGGGCTTGGGCTTTATGAGTGTGGCAGGGGAACTTATGGAACGGTATTTGTTTTTTAGGGCGGTGATTCCGCTGAAAATGCCGCAATGAATACCCCTGAGAATAATCATATGAGAAATTTAATTTATCAGAAAACCGGCCCTCTAACCGATGAATTAGCTTTGATACCATCGGAGTTTGGGATATTGCCCCAACGTCTTTTGCCTGAGGGGAAAGTTTCTATGGTTTGCGGTTTTTGCTCCACGGGTTGTAGTTTGGATGTGCATCTTAAAGATGGTTTGCCGGTGAACTTGACACCCACTAAGGAATATCCTGTTAATATCGGTGAGGCTTGCCCCAAAGGATGGGAGTCCTTAACGCCCTTAAAAGCCTTTGATCGCGCCACCACCCCGTATGTACGCAAAGGCCATGGCCGCTTAGAGCCGATTAATTGGGACGCGGCTTTAAGGGTTTTTGTCAGCCGTTTTAAAGATGTTCAGGCGCGTTATGGGAATGATAGTGTGGCTTTTTTAAGCACCGGTCAAATCCCAACGGAAGAAATGGCCTTGTTAGGGGCGTTGGCTAAATTTGGCATGGGTATTGTTCATGGGGACGGCAATACCCGCCAATGCATGGCCACCGCGGCAGTGGCCTATAAACAATCTTTTGGTTTTGATGCCCCGCCTTTTACATATCAAGATTTTGAAGAAAGTGATGTGATCGTTTTTATCGGAGCCAACCCTTGCATCGCGCATCCAATTATGTGGCAGCGTGTTTGCCGTAATAAAAACAATCCAACAATTATTGTCATTGACCCGCGCAAAACCGAGACAGCCATGGCGGCCACGCGTCATTACGCGTTAAAACCTAAAAGTGATTTGATATTTCTTTATGGTTTGGCGCGCACGCTTATTAAACGTCGTTGGTTTAATCCTGATTTTATTACTCGCAATACAACGGGTTTCAAAGAGTTCTGTGCTCATGTGGAGATGTTTAAGCCGGATTATGTCAGTCAATCTACGGAATTATCAGAAGCCCAGATAGAGCAATGCGCCGCATTAATTGCAAGGGGCAAGAGGGTTTCGTTTTGGTGGACCATGGGGGTCAATCAAGGCCACGAGGCGGTACGCACGGCCCAGGCGATTATTAATCTGGCCTTGATGACAGGCAATATCGGTCGCCCCGGGACAGGGGCAAATTCTATTACCGGCCAATGCAATGCCATGGGCTCACGGCTTTTTAGCAACACCACGAATTTGTTAGGCGGGCATGATTTTTGTAATCCCGCGCATCGCCATAAAATCGCCACTATTCTTAATATGGGCGAGGCACTTATCCCAACTGAAAATAGCCTGCCTTATAATCAGATTATTGAACAAATTGCCGTCGGTAAAATTAAGGGCTTATGGATTATTGCCACTAACCCGGCGCATTCATGGATTGGCCGGCAGGAATTTCGGCAAATCCTTAAAAATTTAGAATTCTTGGCGGTGCAGGATATGTACTATACTACTGAAACAGCACAGATGGCGGATTTGATTTTACCGGCAGCGGGCTGGGGGGAGAAAGAGGGAACGTTTATAAATTCCGAGAGGCGTTTCGGCCTTTTGCGTAAAGCCGCTAAAGCCCCGGGGCAGGCATTGGCGGATTTTGCTATTTTTAAGCTCATCGCGCATTATTGGGGGTGCGGGGAATTGTTTAAAGATTGGCAAAATCCCGAGGCAGTTTTTCAAATATTAAAAAGAATTTCGCGGGGGACACCCTGCGATTTTACAGGTATTCGTGATTATGCCATGATTGACGCGCACGGGGGTATTCAATGGCCTTTAGGGGAAAATGAAGAGTTGCAAGAGAATCAACGCCGCTTATTTGCCGACGGTAATTTTTTTACTGATGACCAAAAAGCCCGGTTTATATATGAAGCACCGCGGCCGGTACCGGAAGATGTTTGTAGCCAATATCCTTTTGCGCTATTAACCGGACGGGGAACATCCGCCCAATGGCATACGCAAACGCGCACGGGAAAATCGCCGGTATTGCGTAAGTTGTATTCGCCCGAAGTGTACGTGGAAATCAATCCTGAAGATGCCTGTAAATTAAGTATCCGCGGCGGCCAATGGGTGTATGTGTCCACCCGTCGGGGAGAGATTAAAGTCAGGGCCTTGGTGATACCGAGTGTTCAAGAAGGACATATTTTTATACCTATGCATTATGAGGTGACCAATATTTTAACCTTGCCGTCATTTGACCCTTATTCCTATCAACCTTCTTATAAGATGGCTGCCGCGCGTTTGGCCAAGGTCCCTTATTATTATGCGTGAAGAAATTTTAGCTCCTCAAGTGGTAGCTGTGTGCACCTCCAATGGGGGAATCCCTAAATTGCCTCGAAGTTCAGTGTGCGTGAGTTTTTCCGGGTTCGCCGGTGATGAACACAATCATGCCAAGCACAACAATTTCTTGCAGGCAGTGTCTTTGCAGGATGAGGAAGTTTTAGAAGATTTAATTAAGGAAGGTTTTCATCTTAAAGCCGGTACAACAGGCGAGAATTTGGTCGTACGCCATTTGAGGGTCAACCATTTGCAGGTGGGTACAATTTTGGAATTTGCCGGCGGTGTGATTTTAGAATTAACTAAAGAGCGTAAGCCCTGTTATGTACTGGATGCCATTGACCCACGTTTAAAAGAAGTGATTGCCTGCCGTTGCGGTTTCTATGCCAAAGTCTTGCGGGAAGGTTTAATTGCAGCTGGTGAAATTATTCAGGTAAAAGAAATAGCTTTAACGCTTCGAGTTCCTGGGGAGTGTTAAAATTTTTGATGATACCAGGATCATCGATTTCTATTGTTTGCGGGGGATGGTCGGCAAATAAAGAATTAAGGCCCAGATCCACGGGAAGATTGAGGATTTTTGATTTTAAACGTTGATGAAAAATCGGCGGATGGCCCTTTTTATTCCGATATGTAGGGACCAATATATCGGGGTCCCCAAGTTTTTTAAAATGATGAATAACTTTATCAATACTTGATGCTTGTACTAACGGACAATCCACGGGCAAAAACAGTACGCCTTCGGATGAAATATCCGCCTTACGCCATCCTGCCTGCACAGAAGATGTCTGCCCAAAATTATAATCTTTATTATAGACAACACTAATACGGCTGTGTATAAATATAGATGGCTGTACTTGAAGGGCATGGGCGCCTAAGACCACGATGATCTTGTCGCAAGAGCTTTGGAGTAATGTTTTTTGTACGTGCTCGATCACAGGTGTGCCGGAAAGGCAAGCCAAAGCTTTAGGTGACCCAAAGCGTTCACTGGCGCCCGCGGATAGAAGAATACAAGTAATCATAAGGTTATTATAAAACAGCTGTTTCAACTGTCAACCCCCACTGTCAACCCCCGGGGTTGACAAAGTCATCCCCGGGGGTTGAGATGGTTCAAAGGAAGATAACATATGCTAATTCTTTACCTAGCCGTTTTAATCACAGCTTTGTATTGGGTATCAAAAATCTTGCTGCCTGAAATGACTAAAAAAAATTCTTCTGATTTTTTTCAATCTAATGAGCCTGATAAGAGAATAGAAAAGTTGGAAACC
>Ga0105164_10002686_pt1 | contig 10983 bp, 8 predicted proteins | sample VDWuncwatermetaG_FD_89674 | JGI IMG/M metagenome (GOLD analysis project Ga0105164, IMG submission 89674) | Wastewater microbial communities from Netherlands to study Microbial Dark Matter (Phase II) - VDW unchlorinated drinking water | ecosystem: Environmental > Aquatic > Freshwater > Drinking...
ACCACGATGGCGTCGTCCACCACCACGCCGATCAGCAGCAGCAACGCCAGCATGGTGAGCGAATTAAGAGTGTAACCAAAGAAATAAATGACGGCGATGGCGCCGAGCAGCGAGACCGGGATGGCGAGGGCGATGATCAGCGTCGAGCGCAGCGAACGTAGAAACAGCCACACCACCAAGGCCGCCAGCAGCGTGCCCTCGAGCAGATGTTGTTTGAGCGCATTGACAATATCGAGGATGAAAACGGCATCGTTGGAAACGACGGTGATGGTCATTCCCGGCGGCAGTTGCGGGCGGATTTCGTTTTCCAGCCGCGCCAGTATCTTGTCGACGATGGCGACCGTGTTGCTGTTGGCGACCTTGACCAGTCCCAGACCGACGGTCATGCCGCCGTTGAAACGCGCCAGTTGCCGATAATCGCTGAGTCCGTCCTCGAGTTCGGCGACATCGCTGAGCCGGATCGGCGCACCCGCTTTGTAGCCGATGATGAGCTGCGCCAGATCGTCGATCTTGTGAAATTCCAGATCAAGCTTGATCAGGTTCTCGGTCGTTGCGCCGACGACGAAGCCGCCCGCCAGTTGCAGGTGTTCCTTGCTGAAGGCGTCGGTAATATCCTGCGCCGTAACGCTGAAAGCCGCCATGCGGCTGGGCAAAAGATTGACGCGAATCGTGCGGTCACGGCGGCCGCCGAGGCGTACTTCGCCGACGCCATCGATTGTTTCGAGGCGCTTCTTGATGACATTGACGGCGTATTGATTGAGCTGTTGTTGCGTGCGATCACCCTGCAGCGCCAGCCACATGATGGGTTGGGCGCCGGTCTCGACCTTGGCGACGACGGGCGGGTCGGCATCGCGCGGCAGACGGCGCAGCACCTGGTTGACCTTGGCCTGGACTTCATTGAAAGCGACATCGACTTTCTTTTCCAGGGCGAAAGTGATGTTGATGTTTGAAATGCCGGGCGATGAAGTGGACTGAATGTGCTCAATGCCCGGCACGCTGTTCACCGTGGTCTCGATGAGGTTGGTGATGCTGGCGTCGACGATGTCGGGATTGGCGCCGCGCAGCGCAGTCGTAATCGAGACCACCGGAAATTCGATATACGGCAGGCGATCCATGCCGATGCGGTCATAGCTGATGACGCCGAACAGCACCAGTACGCTGCTCAACATCCACGCCAGGACGTGGCGCTTGATCGAGAGCTCAGGCAGTGTCAAGGTTTTTTCGGCGCGGTCTTTTCACCGCGCTCCTGCACTGCCACTGCCGCGTCCTGAGTGAGGAAACCGGCGCCGTCGAGGGCGATGGTCTCACCGTCCTTGAGACCACTGACAATTTCCACCAGTCCGCCGCGTCTGCTGCCAGTTTCAACAATGCGTTGCTGCGCCTTGCCGTCGACGATGGCATAGAGGACCCTTCCTGCCGGGCGCAGCACCACGCTTTGTTCCGGGACGGTGAGGGCGCTGGCTTGAGTGGCAACGATAACGGCAGCGTTGACCGTGCCGCCACCACGGAAGCGCTCATCCTGCAGGTCTACGATGACGTCAATCGCGCGGCTGGTTTCATTGATGCTGGGCTTGATGTCATTAATTTTGCCTTCGAATATGATGCCCGGGACTTGCGGCGAAGTGATGCGCACCGGCAAGCCGATTTTCATGCGAACGCTGGCGCTTTCAGGGAAGGGCAGATGTGCGCGCAAACGGCGATTGGAAATAAGCTGGTACAAGGGGTCGCCCACCTTGACGTATTCGCCGGGACTGACAAACTGGGTTTGTACGACGCCGTCAATGGGTGAGACGACCTGCGCCTTGCCCAGGCTGCGCCGGCCTTCGTCGGCGCGCGCGCGCGCGGCCTCTAGTTGAGCATGGAGCGCGTCACGCTGCGCTTTAACCTCGTCGAGCGCGTTTTGTGAAATGAAATTACGCTGCACCAATTGCTGCTGTCGCGCAACCAGCTTATCCTGCTGTGTCAGCAGTGCTTCCAGACGCTTGGCGTCGGCATTGCCGGCCCGCGACTGCAGGGCCAGGTCGGCGGGGTCGATCAGCAGTAACGGTTCGCCTTTTTTAACCGTCTGCCCGGTGTGGGTGAGTAATTTAGTGACGCGTCCGGCAACTTCTGCCGAGAGCTTGGGGTCGATCACGGATTCGAGCGTGCCTACAGTTTCCTCCACCACTTCGAATGGCGTGGTCTTGACTTGCGTGACGGTGATTGGGGTTGGCGGCGCCCCCGCCTTTTTATCCGGCGCTTTTTCGCCGCAGGCGGTGAGGCTTAAGGCGGCGCACAGGGACATCAAGGCAAAACAAATTCGCTTCATGGCGTGTTGGGTGAAGGGGGTAAAATTGATTCCTGAGCAAAAAGTTGCTCGATTGTTTCGCGTTGGCGAATCAAATGTTGGTGCGTACCGTCGATCATGATTTCTGGCGCGCGTGGCCGGGTATTATAGTTGGAACTCATGGTCATGGCATAAGCGCCCGCGGATAGAATCGCCAGGAGATCGCCAGGTTCAAGCGCGAGACTGCGCGCATGGCCGAGAAAATCGCCGGATTCGCAAACCGGGCCGACGATTTCGTAGCTTCGAGGGGCAGTCTGGCGCGGAACCACCGGCACTATGTCGTGCCACGCATCATAGAGCGCGGGGCGCATGAGATCGTTCATCGCCGCATCGACGACGGCGAAGTTTTTTTGGGCGCCGTGCTTGAGATATTCGACGCGCGTCAGCAGCACGCCTGCGTTGCCGGCAAGGAAACGTCCCGGTTCGAACAACAATTTTTCTTTGCGACCGGCGAGCCGCGCGAGCAGCGGCGTCAGATAAGCGGCGGCGCTGGGCGGGTTTTCGTCGCGGTAACGAATGCCCAGTCCGCCACCGAGGTCGATGTGCTGAAAAATGATTCCTTCGGCGTTCAGCGTGTCGACCAGGCCGAGAATTTTGTTCGTTGCTTCGGCGATAGGCGCAGGGTCAAGCAACTGCGAACCGATGTGGCAGGCGATGCCGGTAATTTTGAGGCTGGGCAATTGGCGCGCGCGGCGGTAGAGCGCCAGCGCTTCGTCAAAAGCGACGCCGAATTTGGCTTCGCGCAGGCCGGTGGAAATATAGGGATGGGTGCGCGGATCGACATCGGGATTGACGCGCAAGGCGATGGGCGCTTGCCACCCCATTTTGCTTGCTACCTCGGCCAGGCGTTCCAGTTCAGCCGCCGATTCGACGTTGAAGCAATATATGTTGGCGGCGAGCGCATGGCGCATTTCCTCCGCCGTTTTGCCGACGCCTGAGAAGACGACCTTGGCCGGATCACCGCCCGCTGCCCGCACGCGCGCCAACTCTCCGCCAGATACAATATCAAAGCCGCTGCCGAGCCGCGCGAACTGGTTGAGAATTGCCAAGGTTGAATTGGCTTTGACGGCATAGCAAATGAGTGCATCGCGGCCAGCGAAGGCGCGCTGAAATTCGCCGTAGGCCGTTAGCAAAGCCTCGCGTGAGTAGACGAAGCAGGGGGTGCCGTGACGCTGCGCGATCTCCGGCAATGCAACGCCTTCGACATGCAGTATGCCGTTACGCAACTTAAAAAACGTCACAGGCTATCCCCGCTACCTTTGCTATGCTCTGAGGCGGCTGCAGTTGTGGCGATGAGCACATCCGCTGCGCTTGTTTGCTTCGTTTGCGGTGATGGCAAATAGAGCGGACCTTTGGTGCCACATGCTTGCAGCGAGGCCGCGAGAATTAAAACCAGCGTCAGTTTTTTCATGATCTGAGTACCAAGAGACGGATTGACAGAAAGACAAAATGTTAGCAGATAAGAACCTGGACGAAGCCGGCTTCAACGCCTTGGCGGATGAAATGCTGGCGAGCATCGAGGCAGCACTGGAAAACTGCGCGATCCATCTCGATTATGAGGTGAAACCGGGCGGTGTGCTTGAGATCGAGTTCGAGGACGGCAGTAAAATCATCATCAATCGCCACACGGCGGCGCGCGAAATCTGGATAGCGGCAAAGTCAGGCGGTTTCCATTTTCGCCCGGATGCTGGCCGCTGGCTGGGCACGCGCGACGGCGCTGAATTACTGGCAGCGCTCAGCGATTTCATCAGCCGGCAGTCGGGGCAGGCGGTCACGCTGGCCCTCTGAGCGGGCCCGTTTATCGCCGCTGTTCAATCATCCTGGGTACGCTCTCACGCACCGGCGCACTGGTTTGCGCCGCCGGCACTGGTGCCGGGGACGGCGCCGGCACCGGAATCGATGGTGCGGGCAGGGCGGGTCGTGTTCCCTCCACGGTTTCGGGCGGTGCGGGCGGCAAATTTTCCTGGTAAATATACTCCCCTGTTTTCCCGCCGATTGCGTCTGTGTTGATGGGAACCAGACCGGCCGGCGGCGCCATCTGCTTCTCGGGAACCTTTTTTAGCGCTTTTTCCATGAAACTGATCCACATAGGCAGGGCTGCAAAGCCGCCGGTTTCGCCGTTGCCAAGCTTTTTCGGTTGGTCGAAACCAATCCAAGCGATACCGACCAGCCCCGGCTGATAGCCGCAAAACCAGGCGTCCACATAGTCATTGGTGGTGCCGGTTTTGCCCGCCAGATCGCCGCGCTTGAGCTGCAGGGCGCGCGTTGCCGTGCCGCGCCGCACGACGTCTTGCATCATGCTGTTCATGAGATAGGCATTGCGCGGGTCGATCACGCGCAATGTTTCATCACCGGCGCTAACCGGCTTGGCCAGCGCCAGAATATTGCCCTTATCGTCCTCTATCTGTTTAATGATATATGGCTCAATCCGGTAACCGCCATTGGCAAAAATTGAATAGGCGGTGAGCATCTGCCAGGGCGTCACCGAGCCGGCGCCCAGTGCCAAGGTCAGATAGGGGGGGTGTTTGTCGGCATCGAAGCCGAAACGGGTAACGTAGTCTTGGGCGTAATGCGTGCCAATCGATTTGAGCAGGCGCACGGAAACGAGGTTTCTCGATTTCGCCAGCGCCATGCGTAACGGCATCGGCCCTTCGTACTTGCCGTCATAATTTTTGGGCTCCCACGCCTGGCTGCCGGTTTCTTCGGCCGAGATCACGAGAGGCTCGTCTTCGACTACGCTGGCCGGGGTATAGCCTTTTTCCAGGGCGGCGGAGTAAATGAATGGCTTGAAACTTGAGCCGGGCTGACGCCATGCCTGGGTGACATGGTTGAATTTGCTGCGATTGAAATCAAAACCGCCGACCAAGGCGCGAATCGCGCCATCCTCCGTGCGTGCGGCGACAAAGGCGGCCTCGACTTCCGGCATTTGAGATATCTGCCAGGCAGTTTTGTCGTCTTTAAGTACGCGAATAATGGCGCCACGCCGCACGCGGCGATTGGGCGGCGCTTTGTCGTCAAGCATTTTTTGCGCGAATTTCAGGCCGTCGCCGCTGATGTTGATGATTTCGCCGCCACGCAGGTAGGCGCTCACCAGCTTGGGACTCGCTTTCAGGACGATAGCTGCAAATAAGGGATTGGAATCGTGAATGTCTTGCAAGGCTTCTTCCAGTGCCTCATCCTGCTCGGCAGTGGCGTCACTCAGATCGGAAAAATCCTCGGCGCCGCGATAGCCATGACGCCGGTCATAGTCGAATACGCCACGGCGCAAGGCAACATAAGCCGCCTCTTGCTCGTCTTTGGTGACCGTCGTGATGACGCGCAAGCCGCGCGTATAAATATCTTCCGAAAATTGCTCATAGGCGATTTGTCGCGCCATTTCGGCGACAAAATCAGCCTTGACGGCAAATTCATTGGGGTCGTGCTTGACCAGCAGCTCCTGCTTTTGGGCTTCCTCCTGTTGTTGCGCCGTAATGAAATCCAGCTCATGCATTCTGCGCAAAACATAGTGCTGGCGCTGCTTTGCGCGCTTTGGGTTGGCAACTGGGTTGAAACTGGAAGGGGCTTTGGGCAGACCGGCGAGCATCGCGGTCTCGGCAAGGGTTAACTCCTGCAGCGGTTTGCCAAAATAGATTTGCGCGGCGGCGGCGAAGCCATAGGCGCGTTGCCCCAGGTAGATTTGATTGATATACAGTTGGAATATTTCGTCCTTGGACAGGCTGCTTTCAATTTTGAAAGCCAGCAACGCCTCATAAATCTTGCGGCTGAGGGTTTTTTCCCGGGAGAGGAAAAAATTACGCGCCACCTGCATGGTGATGGTGCTGGCGCCCTGGCGTTTGCCGCCCCCGGCAAAATTGGAGTAAGCGGCACGCAAGACGCCAATCGTGTCGACTCCGGGATGCTGATAAAAGCGTTCGTCCTCGGCGGCGAGAATGGCCTGCTTCATGCCTGCCGGCACTGCGTCAATGCGAACGAAGGCGCGCCGCTCTTCGCCGAATTCGCCGATCAGGTGACCATCGGAAGTGTAGACACGCAGGGGAATTTTAGGTTTATAGTCTGTCAGAACATCCAGCGAGGGTAGTTGTGGATAGACGAAAATGATCGCTAACCCGGCAAGGGTGGCGATTACAAATGCCGCGCCTGACAAGATCAGCAGCGGAAAAACTATCCAACGCGGGGAAATAGACAAGAAATGACTTTGGTTAAGTGTGCAACACGCGTATCTTATACTTGAATTTGTGGAAAGCCCAAGCGAATAAAAGGCTTTACATATGCCATAGTTATTGTTAGCATCTAACGTAAAGGCGCATGAATCCACTCTAACCAACGAGAATACAAGAGGATTTTCCTTGAAGCTAGATCTTTCCATGTTTGATTCCAAGTCCCGGCCACTGATCGGGCTAGACGTGTCGTCATCAGCCGTGAAAATGGTTGAGCTGGCTGATGCGGGCAATGGGAGTTATCGTCTGGAGCGCTACGCGACCGAGAGTTTGGCGCGCGATGTGGTGGGAGACGGCAATATCACCAACCATGAAGCGGTAACGGAAGCGATCAGGAATGTATGGAAAAAAATGGGGACGTCGATCAAAAACGTCGCCATGGCGCTACCCACGGCAGCGGTGATATCGAAAAAAATAATGGTGTCGGCCGGGCAGCGTGACCAGGACTTGGAGGCCATGGTTGAGTCAGAGGCCAGCCAGTACATCCCCTTCGCGCTAGATGAAGTCAATCTGGATTTCCAGGTTTTGGGAGCGGTGACCAATGCCCCCGAGGATGTCGAGGTATTAATCGCTGCATCGCGCAAGGAAAAGGTTGTGGATCGGGTGGCGGTGGCTGAAGCGGCCGGCCTGAAGGCCATCGTGATGGACGTTGAATCGTATGCGGCGCAGTCGGCGTTTGAGTTGGTAGAGCGGCAACTGCCAGATGCCGGGCGTAACAAGGTCATTGCACTGGTTGATATCGGCGCAAACGTCACGAACGTCACGGTAATGCGCAATGACCAGCCGATTTATTCGCGCGAGCAAGTGTTCGGCGGCTACCAGTTGACGCAGGAAATTGTGCGCCAATATGGAATGACCGCCGAAGAAGCGGAGAACGCCAAACGTACCGGCACCCTGCCGGAAAACTATGAAGAGGAACTGTTGCGGCCGTTCATGGATAGTTTGGCGATGGAAGTGTCACGGGCGCTACAATTCTTTTTTACTTCCACTCAATATAACAATGTTGACTATATTGCGCTGGCAGGCGGATGCGCCGCGATCCCGCGGATAGATGAAGTGGTGGCAGGGCGAACCCAGGTGAGCACAATAATCGCCAATCCCTTTGCGGACATGGCTTTGTCACAACGGGTGCGGCCGAAAAACCTCGCGATTGATGCGCCTTCGCTGATGGTGGCCTGTGGCCTTGCCTTGCGGAGATTTGACCAGTGATACGCATCAATCTACTGCCGCACCGGGAAGAAAAGCGCAAAGCGCGGCGCGACCAGTTTTATGCCCTGATGGGGTTTGCGGCAATTGTCGGAGCGGTCATAGTGTTGCTGGTGCATAGTGTATTTGCCGGCTATATCAGCGCGCAGGAGGGAAAAAACGCTTTCCTGACCAAGGAAATAGCCGCGTTGGACAAGGAACTGGACGAAATAAAGCGGCTCAAGGAACAAACCAGCGACCTCTTGGCGCGTAAGCAGGTGATTGAATCATTGCAAGCTAACCGCAACGAAGCGGTGAGCCTGTTTAACGAACTGGCGCGCCAGGTACCGGAGGGCACCTACCTAAAATCCCTTAAGCAAACGGGGGAAAAAATCAACTTGGTGGGTTATGCCCAGTCAAGCGCGCGTGTGTCGACATTGATGCGTAATCTGGAGGCGTCCCCTCAGTTGGAGCGGCCCGATTTGGTGGAGGTCAAGGCGGCAATAGTGGGCAGCCGGCGTCTCAGCGAATTCAATCTCAATGTCGCTATTACACGAGCTAAACCGGAAGAGCCTAAAAAGGCTGGCGTCAAGCCTGCTGGCGCGGCGGCCAAATAAGGACACAGCATGAAGGCGCAGAGTATCCCCAAGATGCCCCAGTTCGACTTGAATGAGATCCTGAGCGACTTTAAGTCCCTCGATTACTCAAATCCCGGGACTTGGCCGCTAGTGCCGCGGATAGTAATAATAGCCGCTATTTTTCTGGCCATATTGGCGGCAGGATGGTGGTTTGATTGGCGCGATCAGATCGAGACGCTCGAGACCAAGCAACAACAAGAAGTGAAACTCAAGGCTGAATACCTGGAAAAAAAGAAACAGACGGTCAACCTTGAGGAATATCGCAAACAATTAGTGGAAATTGACCGGGCATTTGGCGCCTTGCTCAAGCAACTGCCGAACAAGGCCGAGATGGAGTCCTTGCTGATAGACATTAACCAAGCGGGCTTGGGGCGCGGATTGCAGTTTGAATTGTTCAAGCCGAGTGCGGAATCGATCAAGGATTTCTATGCTGAAATGCCGATCTCCGTAAAAGTTACGGGGGGTTACCATGATTTTGGCGCTTTCGCGGGGGACATAGCCAAGTTGGCGCGAATCGTGACGCTAAGGGAGATTGCGATAGACGCCAGCAATCCGGCCCTACTCAAGATGGATGTGATAGCTACGACCTACCGTTACCTTGATGAGGAAGACTTGGCTAAGCAGAAGAGTGCGAAAAGTGCCAAGTCAACAGGTAAGTAACCGAATCATGAGCCAGTCGAGGAGCCGGGAAATGAGAGTGATTGGCATTTTGATGTTATGCCTGGGGCTGGCAGCCTGTGGCGGCGAGGAACATCAAGATTTGCAAGATTGGATGAGAGAGGCCTCCAAAGATCTGAAAGGGGGTATTCCGCCCTTGCCAGAGATTAAACCCAGTGCTGCGGTGGCTTACGAGGCAGAGACGCTGATCGATCCATTCAAGGCAGCGAAAGTTGACCCGCAAAAGAAAGTGGGTACTGGTAGCGGAACGGGCGGGCTCAGACCGGATTTTGACCGTCGCAAAGAGCCGCTGGAGGCTTTTCCGCTTGAATCCCTGAAGATGGTTGGTACCCTGTCCAAGGGGAAAATGACGCACGCGATTATTCAGGCCGAGAAGGCTTTGCACCAGGTAAAACCAGGCAACTACCTGGGACAGAATTTCGGCATCATCACCGAAGTCAATGAGTCAGAAGTTGTACTCAAGGAGCTGGTGGAAGACGGAACCGGCGAATGGGCCGAAAAAGTCAGCACATTGCAGCTGCAAGAAAAGAAGTAGGAGGCGAGAAAATGAAAACAAAAGGGAAACTATTGAAAGCGCTGTTGCTCGTAGCGGGCCTGCTAGGCGAGGGTATGGCGGCAGCGCAGAATGCCATAGAGACACTGGAGGTCAGCCAGCAGGGCGGCAACGTCATTGTCAAGCTGGGTCTCAAGCAAGCGCTGGCCAATCCGCCGTCGGCTTTCAGCGTGGCGAATCCCGCGCGTATCGCGCTTGATCTCCCGAATACCGCTAATGCCTTGGGCAGAAATACCCAGAGTTTTAATGAAGGCGACTTGAGGAGCGCCAATATTGTCCAGTCCGGTGACCGTACCAGATTGGTGCTCAACCTGAGAAAAATGACGGCGTTTGAGACGCGAACCGATGGCAAGGCGCTGATAGTCACATTGATCCCGCAGAAAACGGCGGAAACGGCGGGCGCGCCGACGGTGGCCCATTTTGCCGAAGCACGAGCAGCAGATGCGACACACAGCGTACGCAATATCAATTTTCGCCGCGGCAAAGACGGAGAAGCGCGGATTATCGTCGATCTATCCGATCCCAATACGGGAATAGACATTCGCCAACAAGGCGCTAGCCTGATCGTTGATTTCATCAAGACCACCCTTCCGGAAAATTTGCGCAAACGTCTGGATGTGACCGATTTTGCGACGCCGGTAACGAGCATCAATACTTTGCCTCAGGGTGAGAACGTCCGCATGGTCATTACGCCGCGCGGCATGTGGGAGCACAACGCCTATCAGAGCGACAATCAGTTTGTGCTGGAAGTGAAGAAGGTAATAGAGGATCCGAACAAACTGGTGCAGGGTGGGCGCGGCGGCAAGTATCAGGGAGAGAAGCTATCGCTTAATTTCCAGAATGTCGATGTGCGCGCCGTGTTGCAGGTCATCGCTGATTTCACCGACTTCAACATCATTACCAGCGATACCGTGAGCGGTAACCTGACCTTGAGATTGAAGGATGTGCCTTGGGATCAGGCGCTTGACATCGTGCTCCAGGCCAAGGGCTTGGACATGCGCAAGAACGGCAACGTGGTGTGGATTGCGCCGCGCGACGAGCTTGCGGCGAAAGAAAAACTGGAACTCGAATCAAAGGCGCAGATTACCGATCTGGAAGCCACACGCACCGAAAGCTTCCAGCTTAACTACCAGAAAGCCGCAGCGGTACAGAAACTGGTCGGCGACAAGACTCAGCCTATCCTGTCGAAACGCGGCAGCGCGGTGATTGATGAACGAACGAACAAGCTTTTCGTGCACGACACGCCGACGCGGCTGGACGACGTACGTAAATTGATTGCGGAAATCGATGTACCGGCGCGCCAAGTATTGATAGAGGCGCGGATAGTTGAGGCGGACGACAGCTTCAGCAAAAATCTGGGCGTGCGGCTTGGGGTGGGATTATTTC
>Ga0105164_10002687_pt1 | contig 10983 bp, 6 predicted proteins | sample VDWuncwatermetaG_FD_89674 | JGI IMG/M metagenome (GOLD analysis project Ga0105164, IMG submission 89674) | Wastewater microbial communities from Netherlands to study Microbial Dark Matter (Phase II) - VDW unchlorinated drinking water | ecosystem: Environmental > Aquatic > Freshwater > Drinking...
CGTGTTGGCTCTTCAAGAAGGGGGCAAGGGCATACAGGAAATTTCGTCCGAAGCCAGGTTGGATCAAGCCGGCATTCATCAAGTTAATTTGCAGCTTGAAAACCACCGTCCCGTTGTTGAACCTGTGACGGCTGTGGATACCACAACCGGAAAACGTGTGCAAAACGCGCCTATTGGCGGTGTGATCAGACTTGCGGCACACGCGACCGACAAAGACGGCGATACGCTGGAATATGTCTGGTTTGCCGGGGAGGGCCACGGCGCACTGGCGCAAAAAACAGGCACGACAAACACATGGCAATTGCCTAAGACCCCGGGACGTTACACCGTGAGTCTGGTGGTTACCGACAACAAAGGGGGCTATGACAAATCGACGCTGTTGGTATTGGCAACCGGCCAAGGTACACCGTTCACCGGCAATGTGACGGATAACGCCGGCAATCCGATCAAGAATGCGGAAGTCGAAATCATCAGTGATGGAAGCAGTAATCCATTGTTGACGACAGACGCGCGCGGGGGCATCGCCACCAACGTTCAACAGGCCGATCGTTATGTGGTGAATGTGCGCAAAGAGGGGTATGCGCTGAATTCGCACGTTTACGATCGCGCGGTAACAGGGGGGAGATGGATCCTACGCCCTGCCCAGGTCGTGACCATCAACCCCACCCGGAATGTCCGGATTGCTCATAAGCGTACCCAGCGAGACTGCCCGGGACCCGACAGCATACGCGCGAGCTTAGGCGCTGCCGGGCAATCCTTGACGGTCGCGCAGTGGCAAGACGGGCGCGGGAATGTGATTGATTCGCCGCAAGCGCACCTCGCCGCGCAAACGGTGAAACCCGTAGTCGGCGGAAGCGCCGTGGCGCCGACCGCCGCTGTACGCGTGGCCGGCCAAGTTGATTCGAGCCGCATGGAGATGCGCCGCACCGCAGTGTTAAAGCGGCTCGTGAACAATGATCGTGGCAAGCAACCGGTTGTCATGCCGCGCGACCTGAAAGTGCCTAAATGCGGCCCAGGGGTATCGGTGTTCATTTCCGCCAATTCGATTGTTGATGAACGTGGCCGTCCGGTGACCACACCCATCAAGCTCAGCATCTCGACGGTTGATTTGCTGTCGTCGCAGCAAATGCCGGGTGATGAATCCGTCGTGCCGATTGGTGGCGCCGGTGGAAATCGTATCGAGAGTTTCGGCGCAGGCAGCCTGGATTTGCCTAAAGGGTTGAAACTCAAATCCGGCGCCAGCGCCGACGTGGTGATTCCGGTGGACCGCTCGCGACTGGTGGGCGGTTCGTTGCCGGCCACCGTGCCGCTGCTGTCTTACGACGAAACCAAAGGTCTGTGGATAGAGGAACATACGCTGACTCTTGCCACAGTCGGTGGCGTGAAAAGCTACGTCGGCAAGGTGAAGCATTTCTCAACCTTCAACGCAGACGTCTTATTTACCAATAACGCTTGTCTACGGGTGTTCAGCCCTGGACTCCCCGGCAACTACGATTTGGAAGTGACGGCACCCTACCCAGATGGGACGCCTCACATCAAGACCTATCCTATCAACAACGTAGCGGCGACCGAGCATGTCATTTACAACCTGGTACCCAATACGAATATCACACTTGCGCCCATGACACCGGGTCCCAATTCACATTTGCTTGGATACTACGTGGTCAACAGCGGACCGATCACGTCTTTTGTCGGCAGCCCGGGGGCTGGTAACGCCCCGCCGGGGCCTCCGTATACGGACTGTAACAACTTTGCTGCGCTTAAGGTGGGTAGCGCGCCGAATTCTCCTTTTGGCGGCGAATTCCTGCACGGCCTCGGTTTCATCGATGCCGCCAATTTGGGCGGGTTAGCCGGTGTAGTTGACGATCTCACGTACGCTTTACCGACCGGTAATGTCTTGCGGGATGCCTTGGTAACCGCGTCGCGCAACTATTACACAACGCTCGATCCAACCGATGCCGTCATTTCATTTGAAAAATTCAAGAATGTTCACGGCTTTAATCAAAATCCTGCGACGCCGAATGCAACCGAGATGGTGGCCAGTTACGCCAACTCTGGCGACCTCGGCTTTGGGCGCGACATGCATTGCCTTAAAAAGGCGAACAACGATGTGGTGTGTTACGTCACCAACTATGGCAATGGCTACACCAATATCTATGACCCTGTGACAAATGGCGGTCCTGGCACGGTGGACACCGACGACGCCAATGCGGCGGCGAGTCACAGCACCGTTGGCGCGTCCAGCGACGTGGCAACGGTGGCGATGGAGTATTCCGACTTGCCGGGGGCGCCCGGCAACAAGGTTGTGAAGTTCTACGTCTACAAAACAGCGTTGACTACGGCTGCCGCGATCACGGTCACCAACCCAACCGGCGCCTATGCCCGCAGCATCTCCGCCAACCTCGATGGCCGCGGCGAGCGCCCCGTGCCGCAGCTCTGCATGATTTGCCACGGCGGACAGGTGCCGCAGCAGTCGGGCGGTGTGCCGGCGTTTGGAAACAATACGCAGGCAACGTTGGGTTCGCGTTTCCTGCCGTTCGACCACCGTTTCTTTACGTCCCCGTCCGGCGCCAATCCGAGCATTACCGCCCAGGAGGCCGCATTCAAGAGTCTGAACGAGCAGATCGTTAATTCAGCGCCCCCGACGGCGGCGAGCGATCCGGTCAAAGAAGTGGTAACCGGTCTGTACAGCGGCCCCAATCCGAACGTGCAGGTTCGGAACTTCTCTGTGCCCGGCTGGCAAACCGGCGCCTCGTCAAACGTGTTCGGGCAATCCAATTTCTATCAACGGGTGGTGGCCGATGCCTGCCGCACATGCCACATTACGCAGCCGTTTTCGCAATTGCAGTTCAATACCTCGCAGAAATTTCTGCACTTATTGAGTCCACCAGCTCCTGTGATTGCCAATAACTATTTGATGTTGGGGACCGCGCAAAATCGTGTCTGCGGCGATTACGTGATGCCGCATGCGTTCCGTACCCATGAAATCTTTTGGGGCAAATATGCCGACATCGGCAATCTGCAATCTCCATCCGCGTTCTCCATGCCGACCGAGTTCCAGAACTTCGGGAACAACATACCGGCGCCGGCCGCTCAATGGAGCCCTGCCCTCTGCACGAGCTTCCTCTCGACCAGCATTACCAGCCCAAGCGTGTTTTACCAGCACACGATTCAACCGATTTGGAACGGTAAATGCACGGCATGTCATGTGAGCGCCGGCGCGGCGGCATTCCGACCGCTCACCAGTAGTGCTTCGTTCGATACCTTGAATAATTTCGCACTGATTACGCCTGGTGATGACAGTGTGGCTGCGAATACCCTCTTGCAACGCACCACCGCAAGCAATCCAAATTTACGGATGCCGCCGCGCTGCTTCCGCGCGCCGGAGACAGCGGGTTCAACCGTGAACGGAGTAGTCTTGGACAATATCCCGTGCCTGTCGCAAATCGATCTCGACATCATCAAGACGTGGCTACGGAATGGTGCAAACTGACAAGTCGATCACAGGCTGCCTGTTCTCAATAAAGGAGGCGAGCAATGGGAATACGAAAGAACGCCAAGTTCCTCACTGTCACCGAGCGAGAGAGCTTTGTCAAGGCCTGCGTGATGATGAAGGCCGATATCGTCAACCCGGTCGCGGCGGCGGCGGACCAATACAGCAAATGGGATGAAGCCGTGGCAATCCACCGCATGATCCAGAATGCGAACGCCCCGGCGGCGTCTAACGTGAACTTCGGGCACGGTGGCCTCGGCGCGTACAGCTTTTTGAGCTGGCATCGTTACTTCCTCTACCGGTTCGAGCTGCAACTGCAGAGTTATGTGCCGGGCCTGATGCTGCCCTATTGGGATTGGAGCGATCCCGCCTCGCTGATGACCGACACCTTTTTGGGTCCGGACGGTTCTGGGGGATCGAACATCGTGAACAGTGGATATTTCGCCCAGGACGCTCCAGGCACAGGAGGAAATCTGTCACCTAGTCCGGCCTGGTGGCCCGTGGGTCTCAATGGTTGGAATCTGCACAGCGGTTTTGGAACACTGGCTGGACCGCTAACCCGAAACCTATCGGCGCCGGGTTCACTGCCATCGGTTACCGACTTGCAAGACACACTGGCGCTAACCACATACTCTGGCTTCCAGAACACATTAGAAAGCGGCAGCGGCCTGGCTTCCGGCAACCAAATGCACAACGGCATTCACACATGGTTTGGGAGCGGTTCGAGCCACATGGCGACGCTCACCGGCTCTCCATTTGATCCATTCTTTTACCTGCATCACTGCAACATTGATCGGCTGTGGGCGATGTGGCAGGCGGACGGTCACGCCATTGAGTACCCGACGACCGGTGGTGATAGCCAGCACCATGACACCGACATCATGTACCCATGGACAGGCGGGGTCGCCGGCTACAGCAGCAATTTCTCCTTCGGTGTCGTCGTGATGCCAGACTTTTCTGCCTTGGGCGCGCAGCGGAACGCGGACACGCTTGATCATCGCGCGTTCGGCTACACCTATGACACGCTGGCGGTGATCGGCATCGGATTGGACCGTACCGGCAGCATGAACGGGCTGACCCCCGATCCGATGACTGGAATCGGCACCGTCACCAAATGGGAAGCGGCCAAACAGGGAGTGTCGGCCTTCCTGCAGGATTGCGAGACCGTGCAGGAGAGTGGGGCCATTTATGTGACCGCCGGGATCAAAACGTTCCGAAGCACTGGAGGCGGGAATGACTTCGAAGCAATATTTTCTTCTGTGGCGCCCTATGGCTTGGTGAAGAACGGGACCGGCTACAGCCAAGGCACGTTCGACACCAATATTCTGTCTATGACAGCCAGCGGAGGTACGCCGTTGGCCGACGCGTTGCAAGACGTGGAAGATACGCTTGTGGAACCTCCCTACGGGTGGATCCCGTCTGACGAACAGCGCTACCTGGCCATGCTTACGGACGGTATGCTCACATCAGGCTCACCCATGTCGGCCATTGCCGACGGGGCATTCAGCAACACCGTCGTGTTCGCTATGGGCTTCGGCACAGCGGCTGACGTGGACTACCCAACGCTGGACAGCATGGCGCTCAAAGGCAAGGTGGTCCCCGGCCTCACACAAGTATTCCACGGAGAGAATGCAGGCGTCATCGACAAGTTCTATTCCAACGCGCTGGCAACAGCGATCGGGTTCACCACGGTGTTCGATCCGGTGATGGAACTCTTCGCAGGTGAGCACACGCACATGGAGTTCAGCGCCACCTCCGCCGAGGAGAGTTTCTTCCTGACGGCGCAAGGGATGGACTTCGAGGATCCGAACTGGTCATTCCATTTGATCGGGCCGGATGGGAACGTGGCCTACTCTGATGGGATTCACCATTCGCACGGCAGCACGATGGGGCACAGTGGCCGTATGCCGCACGTTACGGCGACCCGCGGTAAAGGACGGTTGTCGCTGATGCTGCAACGAGATAGCGCGGATGCATATTCCTGGGTGGGTAGTTGGACGCTGATGATCGCATACCGCGCCAGGGACCTGTCAGCGATGGTGATGACCGATATGGGCGAAATGATGTTTCCGGTGGCTGCCGGACCAGTGCGCGGAGCACGATACGCCAGGCTGTTGCAACCGATGGAGAAGCGCGTGGCTGCGCGTTCAGTGGTGGCCCAACAACGGCACACATTGGACGTTCGTCCAGGAAGCACCAACAACGATTCGAAGCAGGCATGCTCGGTCGTGATCAATGTTTACGCGCGTACCCGCCTGCGCTTGGAACTGTTGCCCCAGACGGGACTCGTAACTATTGGCAATGCATTGAAGGTGCAGATCGGGCACAACGTGCTCGCCGGCAATGTTGTCACTACGCGCGCGTTCGCCCGCCTGGCGGCACCCGCCATTGACATCGCCGCACTGGTGTCAGCTGTGAAACAGAGGGCTATTCCCCAAGAGGCCTTGCTGAAGGGTTCAAAAGCCCTGCGATTCGATCCCGCCAAGCTGCTCGCTTTGCTGGAAAAGAAAGACCCGAAGATCGCGCGTATGCGCGATGAACAGGCACAGGTAGTGAATCATCACGATGGGCCGCTCCACGTGCATGTAGAAAAGACCAAGATCCCTGGTATGTACCATCTGGGTGTCTATGTGGAAGGGGTCTATTGTCCTGAGCATAGCGGTACGCAAGGAGATCACCATCACGGGACTCAACCTGCTAATGGTGCATCCGTCTGCGGACCGGAGTGTGGTTATGAGCGGTTCGTTCGACTGCTCAATGTCTCGGTAGCTGTTGTGAAAGGGAAGAAAGCCGGAGTTGTGACGAAGAAAAAATAAGTAAGCAGTGTTGTACTTGGATGTCGAACGCAAGCGGTAGCATTATCCCTCTCGGCGTAAGATACAAGGATCCCGAAGCCGCTGGCGACAGATGCCGAATCGTGTTATCCGAAGGGATTGTGGTCTTGTTCTTCCCGCACGGTCGTAGACGGGCCGTGGCCGGGGAACAGGATAAGCGCGCTAGGGAGTGTTAACACCCGGTTCCTGACGCTCTCCAGGTGAGTCGGATACAGAGTGGAGGGATTGGCCCGCCCGATCGAACCGGCAAACAACGTGTCGCCGACGAAGCAGTGCGTCTCCGTCTTGTAGCAGACCCCGCCCGGCGTGTGGCCTGGAGTCGCCACGAAGCGGAGATCGTTCCCTCCGACTGGAATCCTCTCGCCGTCGCCGATGAACTTCCGCAAGGAAGCCGGGGGCTGCCAACCGAGGAGGCCCCAATCGCCCTCGCCGAGATAGACCGGCACAGGATGGCGCGCTAGGATCGTGTCCAGGCCACCGGCGTGATCGGTGTGGCCGTGGGTCAGACAGACGGCGGTCAGCGTCAGGCGCTCACGTTCAATGGCGCGCAGCATGGCCGACGGGTTGTAGCCTGTGTCAATCATGACGGCATCGCGCGTGGCGGGATCGTAGAAGAGATAGCCCTTCACCTCGTATCCACCGATGTCGCCGCGAACCAGGATTACGTCGGTGGTCTTCTGGCTGAGAGGGTGGGGCAGGTGAGCCGGTTCCCAATGGTCGCAGGCGAGGGTCGCCAGTTTGGGGCCATCCAGCGTGAGCGCCATGGCCAGCGCCAGGACTTCTTCGCGTGCCGGCGCGCGCTGCCCAGATTCGAACGCTCGCATAACCGTTGCGCCAAGCCCCGACGAGGCCCCAACCTGCTCAAGGCCGAACCCTTGGCCGATTCGGGCCTTCTTGATGATGTCGCAGAAGTCATCTTCCAGCATGGGGGCGGTGCAATCCTCGCGGGGTGAGTATAGCCTGACCCCATTGACCGGCGCACGGTCGAGCGACTATTCTCTCCCCAGGGGGAGCCAACCATGACGACGGACGACGCGCGGCTGCGCATCCACTCGGCGATGGACCAATTCGGCTCCCATGCCGCGCCCATGATTGATCGCGTCATCAACGAGACCAGGTCGGCCCTTGGGAACGAGACGGCCAACGAGTTGATTGACGAGTTCAACCTGGAACTGGCCTACAACATCTTCCCGGTCGAGTTTGAGTGAGCATCGCCCGCCGCCACTGACCCCATGCGCGAACGACGTTGGGAATCCCGATCTGCGCTGACGTTCCAGGACGTGTCGGCGGTGGGGGACCGGCTGGCCTCACTGGGCTTGAAGCCTGCGACGCCTGAGAAAGAGATCATCTGCTACATCGAGGAATGGCCGGTGCCCACGCCGTCGGCGATTGACCGGCTGGATCCATGGACGACCGAAGATGTCACGCTGGTTCACATTCACGGGGGCTGGCGCGGCGATTTTTTTCTCCTGGCCGGCGGGTATCACACCGTCTATCAGCGGCACCAGTCCGTCGGGACCTACTGTTCAATCAGCCACCCCTGGACCATCGCCGAGCTGCTTCGGACGCTGTATCCGGCCTCCATGTTCTGGCTGGGCTTTCGCCACGCGCACTCGTTCATCCGTGTGCGTCTCCACACGACCGAGGTCGTGACGCCGCGCGAGACACGCGCTGACGACCAGCGAAACCTCTGGGTGGACGAGCGACGCCGGGGGTTTTTATCCGCCATCAAGACACTAAACCTACCGATTGAGCCCGATGTGGAGCGCGAGAATCTGGTGTTGCGGCCCTACGATCAGAAAATGCCGTTCTTCTGCTCATGGCCTGATGCCTTTGGTCCCTGCCAGTTCGAACTCAATTCGCCGGATCCCTTTGAGTTTCTCGTGCCGGCCAGTCGTCTGGCGGCCACATATGGCGGCGAACCGGCGACGCTCCGCGCCTACCTGACCGGTTTTTCGGCATCGGCGCTGGAGGAATTTCAAGCGGTTGCGCCCAACGCTCGCTGTGCCTATCGGTGCTCGGCGCACTGCCCGATGGGCGACCTGCCGGAGATTCTGAAGACCATCGCGCCGGCCGGGCGACTCTATGCGACGCTCTGCGAATTCCAGACCCAAAGCCTGCTGCCGAACGGCGCCGATGCCTGGGTCATTGTGGGGGTGATGGGGATGGAAGGCGGAGGCTTTCAGATCGAAGTGCGGTTCAACCGCGCGCCGCTGCCCGAAGATGAAATGGCCGGATGGGTGGAAGCACTCCTTGGCCTGCCGGTCACCTACGCGCCGCTCCCGCCGTTTCTGTAAGTCGTGCCGCTATGCCGCTGGCCACCAGACTCCATGCCGCGTTCTCCAAGCCCTTCCTGCCGGCCGTCTTTTTCTTCTCCGGCGTGACTTTCGACAGCGTTACGCTGACCCGCATTGACAGTTTGCTGGACAACTTGGGCCTGTTCCTGTACCTGAGCGTGCTGGGCGCGTTGATCGTCGTTACGGCCAGGGCCGACATGCGCCAAGATGCGGCTGACGCTTCGGGCGAAGCCGGCAGGGCGGCGAGTTTCCTGGCTCGTGTGCGGCCCTACCATCCCCATGCCATCCAGTTCCTGCTGGGCGGGCTGTTCAGCGCCTACACCATCTTCTATTTGCAGAGCGTGTCGCTAACCGCCACCGCCGTCTTCCTCGGCCTGCTTGTCGTCCTGTTGGTAGGGAACGAATTCCTGCACGACCGCCTCTCCAACCTACGCCTGCTGGTCAGCCTCTACGCGCTGGTCGTCTTCAGCTTCTTCACGTTTTTCCTGCCAGTGCTGACCGGGCGGATGAACACGTGGATATTTTTGCTCGGCGCGGGGCTGAGCGCGGCCGTGACGCTGAAAGTGGTGGAGCTGATCTATCGGGGCCGTCCCACCGCGTCGCGGTGGGAGCCCGTCCTCTCCGGCCTCCCGGCGCTCGGGCTGCTCGTCGTCCTGGTGGGCTTCTATTTCCTCAACTGGATCCCGCCGGTGCCGCTCTCCATGAAGTTCGGCGGGGTCTACCATCAAATCACGAAAGCCGACGGCGCCTACCATCTGACTTTCGAACAAGGCGCCTGGTACCAGTTCTGGAAACGCTCGGATGATCCCTTTCGGGGAGAGGAACCCGCCTATTGCTTTACCGCCGTGTTCGCGCCAGTCGATCTTCACACGACGGTTTACCATCGCTGGCAGTACCGGCCCCGTAACGGGCATGGCTTCTCGACGACGGACCGGATTGGGTTCGCGATTTCGGGCGGGCGCGAAGGGGGCTATCGGGTCTATACCGCCAAGCAGCGGGTGATGCCGGGGGACTGGCGCGTGGATGTGGAAACGCCGGATGGGCGCGTCATCGGGCGCGTCAGCTTCCAGGTGGAGGAGCCGGGCGGCGTTCCACGGGAGCTCGATACGATTACGTATTGATCATTTTCCCTGGATCAAGTCACCGGCCAGTTCGTCGGGGTTGTCGCCGGACGCCGCCGGGAAATGCCGGGCCAGCAGGTCGCCGCAGCGGGTAATCGCCAGGCAAAACGCCTCGGTCTGGCGGCCCTCCGTGATTCCCTGAATCATCTCGCGCACCAAATCGTCCCACGTACCGGGCGGGACCCGTTCATTGATGGCTTTGTCGGCCAGCACCTGTACGCGGCGTTCCAGTAGAGACGCCATAATCAGGATGCCGGTGCCCTCGCGTGTCTTGTGCAGGCCGTGCTCGTAGAACGCCAGTTCGGCGCGCAACCTGACTTTGTGCGCCATCCGCTCGCGCGAGGTGAAGAGCCGGATGCAGGCAGGGAAAGAGCCGGCCCAATATCCGACCGCATAGGCAAGAAGAACGCCGAGCACGATCCAGCCCGCATAGTAGTCTTGCCAGCCAGAGGCACCCCACCCGTGATCCACGGTCAGCAGGACGGTCAACGTCAGGAGGGACGCGGCGAGTCCCGCGAGATACCGCGCGTCGCTATATCGGGCGGATGCGGGGACGACCATGGGGACGATCTCGCCTCGTGTGCGTCGCTCTGCGGCCTGCACCGCCTCATGGATGTTCCGAAGATCATCGTCCGAAAACGTCGTCATCTCACCAACGTCCCGAGGCGCCGCCGCCGCCGAAACTTCCGCCGCCGCCTCCGAACCCTCCTCCGCCAAAACTGCCGCCGCTTCCGACCCAGCCGCTGCCCAAGGCCGGCGCATATCGGCGTCCAGACATCCCGGCGAATGATAGCACCGCAAGTAGAACGATGGTTGCAGCCACGAAGGCCAGGATGACTCCTGACGAGAGAGCCAGCACGAAGGCCAGCACACTGCCGACGGCGCCACCTTTCCAATGACGCCCGACGAAGGCGGCTGCCAGGAGACCGACTACGACCGCGATGAATAACAGCTCTAGGATGCTTTCGGTCTTGCCGCCGGTCGGAACCGCCGGTCGCTTGGGTGGACGATAGGTGTCTTCGATCGTGCCGAGCACAGCCTTGACGCCGGCGGAGATGCCGCCGGGAAAATCACCATTCCTGAATCGTGGCGCCATTTCCCCTCGGATGATGCGAGCGGACGCGGCATCCGTCAGCGTTCCTTCCAGCCCATAGCCGACTTCGATGCGAATTTTCCTGTCGCCTGGGACGACGAGTATCAGCACGCCGTTGTCCGTCCCTTTTTGTCCGAGCTTCCAG
>Ga0105164_10002688_pt1 | contig 10983 bp, 8 predicted proteins | sample VDWuncwatermetaG_FD_89674 | JGI IMG/M metagenome (GOLD analysis project Ga0105164, IMG submission 89674) | Wastewater microbial communities from Netherlands to study Microbial Dark Matter (Phase II) - VDW unchlorinated drinking water | ecosystem: Environmental > Aquatic > Freshwater > Drinking...
CCTGATCGCCGTGCTGCCGCGGCCACCTTCGCTCTCCCTAGGAGCCCGTGGGGCTTTACTCGGACGGGCTCCTAGGGAGAGCGAAGGTGGCCGCGGCAGCACGGCGATCAGGCTGGTGAAGTTTTTCACAAGATACGCTATACTGGCCGCCGTTGCGTACGTGATAATGGCGCGTTTGCGTGTGCCGCCAGTGGCCGTCTTTGCAGGCGGGTCCTCGCTCGTCGTCGCCGTGATGTTCGAGGCGCTTCGTCCACGTCGCCATTCGAACGATCGCATCGGTACCCCCAAACCCCCTTCACAGCCATGACACTAAGCGGACAGTCGTTGGAAGAGCGCCGAGCCGCGAAGCCGCGGAGGCACGAGGGCGTGACAGCCCTGAGCCCGAGCGAGCGCGAAAGCGCGAGTGAGAGTGCCTGGGGGTGGGGCCCCAGGCGCCGTGATGAATGTGGGGCCCCGCGACAAAGTAATAAATGGAAAAACTCGAGCACGAACTCTGGATCGTCCAGGCGGTGAATGCCGCGTTCGGCCCGATGGTCGCGGCCATGCTCCGCGCTCTCGGGCGCACGGTGCCGGCGGGCGCGAAGGTCATCCCTGACTATCTGATCATGGCCGCGCTCATCGTCGTCGCCTGGACGTGTGTGTGTCTGATCGTCCGGCGGAACCTCAGCGTCGAGAATCCCGGTCGGCTTCAGATTCTGATCGAGGACGCCGTCGGCGCCGTTCAGGGGATGCTGCGCGACTACATCGGTCACAAAGGCCAGCGCTATCTCGCGCTCATCGCGACATTGTTCGTGTTTATTCTGTCGGGCAACCTCATGGGACTCATTCCCGGTCTGAGCGCGCCGACGAGCAACATCAACGTCACGTTCGGATGTGCCCTCACCTCGGTGGTCTACTACCACAGTCAGGGCATCAAGGAACAAGGCCTTGTTGCGTACATCAAGCATTTCGCCGTGCCGCCGGGGGCGCCTGTCTTCCTCGCGCCGATCATGCTGCCGATCGAGGTCATCAGCCATCTCTCGCGCGTGCTCTCGCTGTCGCTGCGGCTCTTCGGCAACATCTTCGGCGAGGAACTGGTCATCCTGATTCTTTTCAGCATCATCCCGTTCCTCGTGCCGCTGCCCATGATGTTCCTCGGCCTCATCACGGCGTCGCTTCAGGCGTTCATCTTCGTGCTCCTGACGACGATTTACCTGGGTGGCGCGGTCGCGACCGAACACGAATGAATCTTGAGATTGCAGGATGGCAGAATGGCAGGATGGCAGAATTGATACGGACCGCTGACTAAGCGGACAGTCGCCGGTAGCAATGCCGAGCGGCGTGAGCCGCGAAGGCACAGGCGGCGGGGGTGGGGCCCCGCCGCAAAGTAATAAATGGAGGCTAGTGTGAGCAGACGCTTTTTCGTATTCGCGATAGTGATGGTTGTTTGGTTGGGGCTCGCGTCGCCGCTGCACGCGCAGGAAGCGGCCGCGCGCGCGGGCAACCCGGAGGTCATCCGGTGGTCGATCATCACCGCAGGCTTCGCGCTTGCGATTGCGGCGGCGTTCGGCGCCCTCGGGCAGGGTCGGGGCCTCGCCGCGGCGGTCGAGGCCATCGCGCGCAACCCGAGCGCGGCCGGCGAGATTCGCGGCAACTTGATCCTGGGGCTCGTCCTCATCGAGTCGCTCGTCATTTACGTGCTGCTCATCTCGCTGATTCTGTTCTTCGTGAAGCCGTTTCCCCTTTAGTCCGAGCGAAGGGCGGGAGGGGCAGGAGTGAGGTAAAGACGGCAGGCCACCTACTAGGAGGAGCGAAGAACAGTCGAAAGATAAGCAGAAATCTGTCAAATCTACACAAATTTGGATCTGGCCTCAAAGATGCACAAGCTGGCAATGAATCTTTTTTGAACACCGTCAAATGGCGTCGGTCCGGGATATCATATGAAGTTCAATGCTTTGGGCCTTATCTAACGAAGCGTCGCACCCAGGATCTCTAAAAGTGTCCAGGGTGATACGCGACGTGTTCTGTCGAGGTGGAGTCTTTCAAGGAGCACAAACCATGCGACTTCGTAGTGTGACAGTTCTGTTAGCGCTTCTCCTCGCCGTCGCCGGATTGGCGCGCGCGCAGGAGACCAATGGAGCGATCCAGGGTCGTATCGTTGACCAACAGGGTCTTTCTGTGCCCGGCGCCACCGTCACGGCAACGGGACCGCAAGGCACGAGGACGGCGACGACCGACAGCGAGGGTCGCTTCAACCTCCCGTTCCTCACGCCTGGCGTATACAGCGTCCGCGCGCAGCTTCAAGGCTTCAAATCCATCGAGCAGCGGAACATTGATGTGCGTTTGGCGCAAACCGTCGATCTTCCGCTGAAGATGGAAGTCGGCGGGGTGACCGAAACCGTCCAGGTGACCGCTTCGTCGCCGGTGATCGACACCTCAACGACGACGGTCGGCGCGAAGCTCGACAACGTGACGCTCTCGCGCCTCCCGGTGGGCCGGACGTTGGGAGACATCATTTATATCGCGCCGGGTGTGTCCAGCGGCGGCGGCACCGGTAGTTCGAACGCGTCAATCGCTGGCGGCAGTGGACTTGAGAATCAGTACGTCGTCGATGGAGTGAACATCACGAGCGTAGGCTTCGGCGGACTGGGATCGTACGGACGCGGGACCGTTGGCGCGCTCGGCACCGGCGTGACCTACGACGTCATCAAAGAAATACAGATTAAGACGGGTGGCTACGAGGCGGAGTACGGGCAATCGACCGGAGGCGTCGTCAACGTCATCACGAAGAGCGGCTCGAATAATCTGCACGGGACGTTGTTCGGCTACAGTCGGCCCCAGAAGCTCGAAAGCGCCTACACGCAAATCACGACAAAGAACGGGTTCGTCAACACGACAAATTCCCAGGTGAGCGATGGCGGGGCCGAGGTCGGTGGGCCCGTCATCAAAGACCATCTGTTCTTCTTCGGCGCGATTGATCCGCAGTGGAGCTCCACCAGTTTCATCGCACCCGAAGGGTTTCCTCTGCGGAGCCTCGGGTCCCAGGGCCGGAAGCGGAAATTTGTCGCTTACACGGCCAAGGGGACCGTGCAGGCTTCGGCAAGTCACCGTTTCGACGTGTCGGTGTTCGGCGATCCGGGAACCGGCGATCCCGGTCCGCAGCGGTCGTCCTCGCTGCGCGGCGCGACCATCGCAGGGTTCAGCAAGTTGGATCGGTTCGGCAGCCACAACCAGGTTGTGAAGTACGATGGCGTGCTCACCTCTAGTTGGCTGATCGAGGCCCTGTGGGCGCGATCGAAGAACAGCACGGTCGAGCTTCCGACCGTCGACACATGGCTAGTGACAGATTCGACGACCGTTCCGCAGGGTCGCTTCGGGGGCCTCGGCTTCTTCGAGAACAACGAGGGCGTGAACAAACAGTATCAGGCGAAGGCCACGAACGTGTTCGCCGGTCATCAGATCCGGTACGGCGTCCAGTACGAGGACATCGAGTTTGATGACATCCCGAATTATTCCGGCCCGACCTTCACGTACCCCGACGGTCGTAAAAGTCTCACCGGCGCGTTGGTCACGATCCTGCCGGACCCGGTCTTCGGAAAGATCTACCGAGCAACTCGCGGCAACTACGTGCTGGGCCGTCACACGACGCAGCAGTACACGAATTTCTTCGTACAGGATAGCTGGAAGGTCGGCGATCGCCTGACGATTCGTCCGGGCATTCGCTACGAGCAGCAAAAGCTCGTCGGAACGCTCGCCAATTTCAAGTGGGACAACAACTGGGCCCCGCGGATCGGCGTGACTTACGATCCGACCGGTCGAGGCAAAGCTAAGATTTTCGGCAGCTGGGGACGTTTCTACGCCAAGGTTCCGAACGATCTTGCGGCGCGCTCCTTGTCGGCTGATGCGGGGATCTCACGTGCGGATTATTTCGATGCGGGATTGACTCGACCGGTTCCCGCTGGCGTGTTGGCCGCCGGAAGGACGGTGCACTTGACCTACGCCGGGCAGTTGCCGTCGGACTTCGACCCGACGTCCAAGTCAACATACTTGGACGAAGCGCTAGTGGGCGTCGAATATGAAGCGGCGCCCGGCCTCAACGTCGGCGTGCGCTATACCCACCGGACCATGCCGCGCATCCTCGAGGACGTCGGCACCGCGGCGTTGACGCTCTATGACCTGCCTGAGTATGAGGACAAACTCGCGAGCGTCGAGTACTTCATCACGAATCCCCACGCCAACTACCCAGCGACGCTCGATGGGATTGGCGCCTTCGAGGATCCAATCCACAAGTACGACGCGGTCGAGCTCACGGCCAGCAAACGCCTTTCGGACAACTGGTCGGTGTCATCGTCGTACCGGTGGTCACGCCTTTTCGGCAACTTCGAAGGGTTCTACCGAAACGACAACGGACAGGCGGACCCGGCCATCAGCGCGTTGTTCGACTTCCCGACCAACGACCCCACGTACACGCAGATTGGCGTCCCGCGGTTCGGCTATAAGGGCGACATTCGCTACCTCGGCGCGCTCGGAGCCGGGCCGTTGCCCAACGACCGGCCGCATCAGTTCAAGATCTTCGGAACCTATAACCTGCCCCTCGGTCTGAATGTCGGGTCCGGAATTCAACTGGGCTCGGGGGCACCGCTCACCAAGCTGGCAGCCAACCCGAACTACCAGAATGCCGGCGAGATTCCCGAAGGGCCGCGGGGGTCGGGAATCCAGACGGTGGACGGCTTCAAGACGCGCACGCCGTTCGAGACGACGATCAACGTGCACCTCGACTACACGTTGAAATTCGGAACAGAGCGGCTGGTGTTCCTCGCCGACGTCTACAATCTGGGCAACATTCAGCGCGTCCGCGATTACAACAACTTCAGCGAGAACGGGTTCCAAGTGCCCAACCCGGACTACGGCGCGATTGGCGGCCCCGTGACCGGCTTCGGCTATCAGACTCCGCAGCAAGTGCGGATCGGCGCGCGGTTCGAGTTCTAGAAACCGGTTTCAAGACCCGTGGGGGCCGGCTTCAGCCGGCCCTGGTCCGCCTGAAGGCGGACGCCACGTGGGATCGGCTAAGCGGGGCCACGCGCGTGGTGGCTCCGCTTTTTTTATTGGAAGAGGGTCGTCATGCGGCCACAGACACGCCCTTTCACCGTCCTGTGTCTCGTTATCGCAACCGCCGCCCGCCTTTCCGCGCAACCGGTCGACGAGGTCAGCCGGAAGAACGCCCTCGTCCATTCCCGCCTCGGCGAGGAGCTGATGCGGGCGGAACAGTTCGAGAAAGCGTCTAACGAGTTCTCGTCGGCCGTCAAGCTCGACCCGCTCCTGACGATCGCCCACTACGAGCTCGGCCAGGCGCACATGTCGCTGAAACGCTACGTTGAGGCGGTGCACGCCTACGTTGGCTGCCGCGAGGCGTTTCGGCAGATCGCCGGCTTGATCGTGAGCAACGACGTCGTCATGGACAACCGGCGTGAAGAGGAGATCCGCGAGCTGCGCGACTCGATCCGGCGGTTTCAGTCAGGACAAATCAAGACCGCCTACCGCGATCCCAGCTTGATGGTCGCCAAGCTCGAGCAGCGCATCGCAGACTTGGAGCGTACGAAACAGCGCGGCACGATCGGCTTCGAGACGCCAGCCGAGGTGTCACTCGCGCTCGGCAGCGCGTTGTTCCGGAACGGGCAACGGGAGGAAGCCGAGATCGAATGGAAAGCGGCCGCCGAGGTGAACCCGAAGCTCGGCGAAGCGCATAACAACCTCGCGGTCATCTACATGCAGACCGGACGGCTGGACGAAGCGGATGCCGAGCTGAAGCTGGCCGAGAAGAACGGGTTCCGCGTCAACCCGCAGTTCAAGGACGATCTGAAGAGCCGCCGAAAAAATCGTAGACATCATTGGTCACTGGCAGGGACATGCCGAGCCAGGGTCGGCCGTGCGAACGGTCCGCCTGAAGGCGGACACTACTTCTTAGTCGTAGTGTCCGGCTTTAGTCGGACCGGAAGTGGCCGCCGCTTTCAGTGCCGCGCGGCCGTTCTGGGCGCGCCGAACGTGCGCCGCGCTTCCGCGCGGACGGCATCGGCCTGCTGCCGGTTGCCGAACGTCGTCAACAATCGCGCGGCGAGCGCGTAGGCGTCGGGCGTCGGCGTGATCCGCATCAGGTCCGCGACGGCGCGGGTGGCGGCGTCGGCGCGGCCAGTGGCGTGATACAGCATCGCCAATCCTGCCCGCGCGCGCGTGTTCTGCGGAAAAGAGCGAAGCTCTTCAAGGAACTGCGCTTCTGCTTCCGGGTACCGTTCGAGGCGTCCCAACGTGTCCGCCGTGTAGAAGTGCAGATCCGGGATTTGCACGTCCTTCGATTGCCGGAGCGCGGCATTCGCCTGCTCGAAGAGCGGCAGCGCGCCGGCGTACTTGCCCTGGTCGTACAGCAGGCGGGCGTCGACGTATGCCGGCATCGGGACCCTCGGATCGGCCTGATGCGCGAGCTCGGCTTCGTCACGCGCGGCGTCGGCATCGTGCCGCAGGAGGGCGATGTTCGCGAGCACTTCGTGCGCCGATGCACGCAACCGCGCCTCGTGTTCGCCGGCCACGCTCGCCGCCAGCTCCCCGTACCGGCGTGCCTCTTCGATCTTGCGACCTTTGAGCAGGGCGTTTGCCACGGCGATGTAGCCGTCGGCGTCCGACGGTCTCAGCGCGATGACATGCTTGTAGGCGTCGATCGCCTGGTCGTACCGCTCGGCGCGGAGGGAGAAGCCGGCGAGCTGGTCCCACACGTCGGCCAGTTCGGGCTCGTCGCGCAGAATCCGGCGCAGCAAGCCAATCGCCTGCGGCCACTTGCGTGCGCCGGCCAGGTCGACGGCGGCGCGGTACTGCTCGAGAATCTCGCGTTTGTCTTTCGGGTCGGGCCGCTCGTTGCCGGAGCTTGCCGCGACATCGGTTTGCCCGCCGACGTAGCCGAGCGTCTGGAGGCGCTCGCGGGCGTCGGCCGACACAGCCTTCGGCGACTCGATCGTCTTGCCCGCGACGAGCCGGTCGAGCGCGCCCCGTAACGCTTGTCGCGCCTCGCTCGCCTTGCCGCCCTCGTCCGCGATGTTCTCGCGTTCACGCGGGTCACGCTGCAAATCGTACAGTTCTCCGCGCGGCGCTTTGATGTAGCGGTAGCGGCCGTCGGTGAGAGCCGTCAACTCACTCCAACCGAAGTGATACCGCGCGTACAGCGCCTCGGAATAGATCGCTCGTTCCGGCAGACGGCCGGTGCCGTCGAGAAGCGGCTTCAGCGATCGGCCGCGGAGATTGCCCGGAATCGGCGCTTTCGCCAGATCGAGCACGGTCGGGACCAGATCGAGATGCTGCACCAGGTCGCTGACCCGCCGTCCCGCGCCCGTGCCACCGGACTGCTTGATGATGAGCGGCACGTGAATCGCTTCTTCGTATAAGAACAGCCCGTGTTCCTGCTCGTCGTGATCCCCGAGCCCCTCGCCGTGGTCCGACAAAAGGATGATCGTTGAGCGGTCGTACAGTTGGTGCGTTTTGAGATATCTGACCAGCCGGCCGACGATTTCGTCCGCGTACGCAATCTCGCCGTCGTACGGCGCGTACTCGGCGAATCGAGCGGGCGGAGTGTAGGGCTTGTGCGGCTCGTAGAGATGCAGGAACAAGAACACGCGCGAGGAGCCGGACGTGTCGAGCCAGTGCTCGGCGAGGACTTCCGATTCGGCGCCGTCGCGCTGCACCTGGCCGGCCGACCGCTCGGGTGAGCTCGGCGGCATCTCGTCGTCGAAGAAATCGAACCCGCGATTGATGCCGGTCTCCTTGCGCAGCACGTACGCCGAGACGATGCCGCCGGTCGCGTACCCGCGCTCGCGCAGCATCTGCGGCAGCAGCCGCTCACCAGGTTTGACCACGAACCCGAGGGCGTCGCGCACGCCTGTCTCGAAGGGGAGCCGTCCCGACAGCAACGAGACGTGCGCGGGCAGCGTCTGCGGCGCGTGTGAGTACGCGCGCTCGAACACGACGCCGTCATGCGCCAGCGCGTCAATCACCGGCGTCGGCACCTTCCGGTATCCGTACGCCGGCAGATGGTCCGCCCTCAGCGCGTCGATCGAGATAACGATGATCGGACCGTTGACCGGCGCCGACGCGCGCGCGTAGCGCCAGCCGCCGACCGCCGCAAGTCCGGTACCGAGGGCGGCGAGGATCAGGATGAATGTGAACCGGAGTGTTCGCCTTGGGGCGGGAGAAAGCATGAACGAAACACCATCTGAAGGGTGTCGGGAACCGTTTGCAGTTTCTGCGTACGCAGCGTGCGTCGGTACGCAGAAACTGCAAACGGTTCCCGACACCCTCAACTACTTCTTCAGTTGGTCGACGAGCGTCTGCGATTGGGCGGCTTCTGGTGAGATGGGATCAACGGCCACGACTTTCTCGAAGTACTGAATCGCCCCGTCCTTGTCCCCTTTAGCGAGCGCGGCCTTGCCCAGGGCGAACACCGGCTTCCCCCAATAGGGGTCCATTTGTGCAGCGCGTTCGTACGCCTTCGTTGCGGCGTCGTTCTTGCCTTTGGCGAATTGCACTTCGCCCAGGTTGAAGAACACTTCCCTCGTCGCATTTGTGCCGCTGGCCGCTTCGTCCAATGTTTGCTCGGCGACATCGAGATCACCCTTCTCGAGGTTCGTCATGCCGATCCCGATTCTCGCTCTGTCATTGTTGGGATCGGTCTTGAGCAACGCTTGGTACGCGCCGATCGCTTGATCGTAAACTGGTTTGGCGTCGGCTCTGGGGTCCCGTGTCTTGAGGTCGCCCGCCTTGTTCCGATACGCCTGTCCGATCTGCAGATTGATGACGCTTATCGCCGGCGCCTTCGTCAAGATGGCTTGATACTTCTGGATCGCGTCGTCCCATCGCTTGGAGTTGTACAGCTGATCGGCCGCCTCAAGATCCGCCTGCAAGTCTTTGGCGGCAAGACCGCCGAGGGCACTGGGGGCGGGAGCGGGTTCCTTTTTCAGCGTGAACGTGACCGTCGGCCCGCCGCCGCCCGCCCGCACCTGCAGCCGGCCGGCCTCGGCTTCGAAGCCCGGCGCCTGCGCAAAGAGCGTCCACAAGCCGGAGCGCAGGCCGATCATCGCGAAGCGACCCTTGTTGTCGGTCGACGCGGTGAAGTTCTTCGGAAATGCGTCCGGATTTTCCGCCAGGACCGTCGCGCCCTTGATCGGCTGTCCGCTCTCGTCCCTCACCACGCCGATGACGCGGCCGGTCTGGGCGGCGGCGGCGCCCGCCATCGCCGCAATCACGAGCGCGGCAAACGCGGCGCGAACACCATAAAGACGATGACGCATGGTCAAGTCTCAGTACGTAGTGTCCGGCTTTAGCCGGACCGTGGCGGCAGCCGTAGCGTCCGGCTTCAGCCGGACTTCGCTATTCGTCCAGTATATCGTGAATTGAACGGACCTACATCAACCACGTCGGCTGATACAGCAGGACGTACACCAGGACTCCGGTCACCGACACGTACAGCCAGATCGGAAACGTCCACCGCGCGATGCGTACGTGCTGCGGGTACCGGCCTTTCAGTCCTCGCGTGGCCGTGATGAGTGCGAGCGGAAGCACGGTGACCGCCAGCGTGACGTGCGTGATAAGGACCGTGAAGTAGACCGGCCGCACCAGGCCCTGCCGCGTGAAACCGACCGACCCGACCTGCGCGTGATAGACGATGTAGCAGCCGAGGAAGAGCGCAGAGGTCGTGAGCGCCGCAAGCATGCACGCGCGGTGCTCGGCGATGCGCCGCGTGCGGATGAGCGCGTATCCGCAGACCAGGAAGACTGTCGAGAGCGCGTTGAGGCTCGCGTTGATGGCGGGGAGATCGTGAATGGTCACGGTGCGATTACAGCTTTCAGCTTACAGCTTACAGCTTTCAGCTTACAGCTTACAGCTTTCAGGTACGCCGGGATTTCCATCTTGATCGTTCCAGCGACGATCGGCGGCAAGACCAGGCGCCGCTGGCATCTCTGATCACTACAACTGATCACTACAACCAAATCGGTGAACGATGGAGAAGTGTTTTGCGATGCGACGGGGCGGTGCCATGGAGGAGCCAACGGCCTGGATGCCGGCCCGTCGTTGCGTGAAGACTGTCGCGTTGTCTGTTTCGTCACCGCGCCGTTGAGTCGCACCGCCGTTGCATCGGCGGGTGGGTCACCCCCGACCCTACGGCGCGGCGTATGAATTCACGACGTGTGAGGGTGACTCCCTCGCACAGCCTCAGTGCTTGGTCACCTTGACGCTGCTGGTGCCGCTCGAGGAGTTTTGCCCGTTGCCTTCGTTGGTGCGCTCCTGATTCCGGTCGCCGTCGGGGTCCGTCGGTTCGGTGGGTTCGACCTTCTCCGTCGGTTCGGTGGGTTCGACCTTCTCCGTCGGTTCGGTGGGCTCAACCTTCTCGCCGGGCTCCGTCGGCTCGACCTGGTTGTCGCCGTCGGCTTGGCCCGCGTAACGCACCGTGAAGTGGCCGGACGACGCGCCAACGACTGCGCCGGTCGAAGCGCCAGCGATCAAGCCGGAAGCTGCCGGGGTCAGCAGCGTGCGCGTGGGACCGATTGGGGAACCGCTGCAGGCCCAGAGGCCGGTGGTCAGAAGCACGCCGCCAAGCATCAAGACACTGTTACGCATCGTCATCCTCACTACGAATCATCATCGTTTTCAGGACCGGACTGTCGCCAGGGAGAGCATGAATCGTACCACATCCGTATGCGGCGAATCGCCCTACTGAACGCCGGTGAGGCGTCAGCCATGTTCGAACTCGGAACGGGTTCAATCAAAATCGTAAGTTGAAGCAACTGGGGTACGTAGTGTTCGGCTTCAGCCGGACCGTCTCGGTACGTAGTGTCCGGCTTTAGCCGGACCTACAGCTTGCTGCAGATCATCGCGATCCAGATCAGCGGCAAATAAATGATGGACCCGACGAACAGGCGCCGCGCCGCGTTGTCGCTGCGCGTCGCTGCGAATCGCGCCGCCAGCCAC
>Ga0105164_10002689_pt1 | contig 10980 bp, 9 predicted proteins | sample VDWuncwatermetaG_FD_89674 | JGI IMG/M metagenome (GOLD analysis project Ga0105164, IMG submission 89674) | Wastewater microbial communities from Netherlands to study Microbial Dark Matter (Phase II) - VDW unchlorinated drinking water | ecosystem: Environmental > Aquatic > Freshwater > Drinking...
GAGCCGCAGCGGATCCCCGCGCGCGTCGAGCACGGCGGTCGCGTAGTGCGGCGCGGGGAGCGATCCGCCGCGCGCGATCGTCGCGGCGACCAGCGCCATCTGGAGCGGCGAGACGAGGAGCTCACCCTGCCCGAACGACGTGTCGGCGACGAGGATCGGGCGGTCCAGCTGGCCGCTCTGCGAGATCTGTCCCTTGCCCGACGGAAGGTCGCAGCGCGGCGCCGACCCGATGCCGAAGCGCGCCGCGTACTCGGCCAGGCGCGAGCCTCCCGCCAGAAGCCCCGCCTTGGCGAAGTAGATGTTCTCGGAGCGCTGGAAGGCGAGCGAGAGATCGAAGTCGCCGTGCGCCTGCGAGGGCGATCGAACGGCGTAGCCGCCCCACGAGGGGTCCGCCTTGTAGGGATCGTCGACGCGCACCTTCGCCTTCGGGTCGAGCCCGCTCTCGAGCGCGGCCGACGCGGTGACGAGCTTGAAGGTCGATCCGGGCGGGTAGAGGCCCTGTGCCGCGCGATCGAGGAGCGGCCGGTCCGCGTTCCCGTTGACCTGCTGCCACGCGACGTCCTGCTGCGCGGGGTCGACGATCAGGTTCGCGTCATAGGACGGTTCGCTGACCGACGCGAGGATCGCGCCGCTGCGCGGATCGAGCGCGATGACCGCGCCTCTCCGTCCCGCGAGGGCGGCGGCCGCGGCGCGCTGCACGGCGGGGACGATCCCAAGCCGCACGCTGCCCGGGTCGGGCTGCTGCCGCAGATACCGGGCGCGCCACTGGCCGATCGGGTCCGCCACGTCGCGTCCGATGAGCGACTCGGCGTAGGCCGCCTCGATCCCCGCGGCGCCGTACGTTATGGACGCGTAGCCGACGACCTGAGCGAGGGAGCGGTCCGCGTAGCGCCGCTGCAGGCCAGCGCCGGTGCGCACGCTAACCGCCAGCTCGGTCCCGTCGGCCGCGAGGATCCTCCCGCGCGGGCGGTCCTGCAGCGTCGCCAGGAGGCGGGGGTTAAAGGCGTCGCCAGAGAGGTCGGCCGCCCGGACGAGGGTCCAGTAGCCCACGCCGAGCGACGTCGCGAAGAACGCGAGCGCGATCAGGAGCGTGAGCGCGCGGATGTTCGACCCGATCGGCCGGATCATGCGCCTCTCACCCTCGCCGTCACCTGGCTGACGCGGAGGAGAAGGGCGACGATCACGAAGTTCGTCACGAGCGAGCTGCCGCCGTAGGAGAGGAATGGCAGCGTGACCCCGGTGAGCGGGATGAGCTTCGCGTTCCCGCTGACGATCACGAGCGTCTGGAACGCGAGCGCGAACGAGAGCCCGCCCGCGAGCAGCTGAAGGAAGGGCGTCGGCGCGCGGAGCGCGATCGCCATGCCCCGGAAGACAAGGACGAGGTACAGGGCGAGCAGCGCGAGGGCGCCGATGAACCCCGTCTCCTCCGTGAAGGCCGAGAAGACGAAGTCGCTCCACACCACGGGGATCCGCTCGGGCATCCCGTTCCCGAGACCGGCGCCGAGGAGGCCGGCGTTGCCGAGCGCGAAGAGACCCTGCACCAGCTGGTAGCCCGCGCCGAAGCGCAGGTCGTCCGAGAACGGCTCGAGCCACGTGACGATCCGCGCGTTCACGTGCTCGAAGACCCGCGCCGCGATCCAACCGCCCGCGAGGAGCATGACGAGCCCCGCGAGCGAGTACGCCGCGCGGCCCGTCGCGAGGTAGAGCATCGCGAGGAAGATCCCGAAGAAGATGAGCGTCGCGCCGAGGTCCTTCTGCAAGACCATCACGCCCATCGCGAGCGCCCACATGAGGACGATCGGCACGAGGTACGGCAAGGGCGGCAGGGGGACCGGGCCGATCCGGCGCGGAGGCGTCGCGAGCAGCTCCCGGTGCTCCTCGAGGTATGCCGCGAAGAAGATGACGAGGAGCACCTTCACGACCTCGGCCGGCTGGAAGTTGACCGGCCCGGCGCCGATCCAGATGCGCGCGCCGTTGATCTCGCGCCCGAGGCCGGGGATCAGCGGCGACACGAGAAGCGCGATCCCGGCGAGCGCCCACGTGTACTTGTAGCGGGCCAGGACGGTGAGGTCGCGCGGGATGCTCGTCGCCGCGACGAACGCGCCCGCCGCGACGACCGTCCAGGTCAGCTGCTGCACGAGCAGGGTCGCGGGCGCGAGCCGCTCCACGAGCACGAGCCCGATCGCGGTGAGCCCGAGGGCGAGCGGCAGCAGGAGCTGATCGCCGCGGGACCCGGTCGTCACGAGGAACAGGTGGAGCGCGACCGCGATCGCGATGAAAGCCGTCGGCACGACGAGCGCCGAGCCGGTCAGCTTCTCGGTCTGGGCGCCGATGACGGCCACGGACCCGAGCGCCACGAGCAGCGCGACGGGGATGAGGAGGCCGAGCTCGGTGCCGCGGAACACGGGACGCGCTATCACGTCGGCGTTACGCGTGCGCTTCGCGCACAGGGGCCCCTGCCCCTGGGGCCGCCTGCCCCTGCACCTCGAAGCGCAGGCCGATGCGACCGATGTCCACGACGTCACCGTCACGGATCCGCTCGCGGCGCGAGATCCGCGAACCGTTGAGCTGCGTGCCGTTCGTGCTCCCCTGATCCTCGAGCCACCACGATCCGTCCGCCAGCTCGAGGGTCGCGTGCCGAGCGGACGCCGCCTCGTCGTTGACGACGACGTCGTTGCCGCTGTCGCGCCCGATGGAGCTCACGGCGCGCAGCGCCATCCGCTCCCCCACCCGCGGGCCCTGCGCGTGCGAGCGCTGCACGACGAGATACGCGAGCGCGGGCCGCGCGGCGAGCTCGCTCTCCGTCCGCAGCGACCGCCACAGCGAGGCGAACGCCCGGATGAGGAACAGATAGAGGACGAGGAGGAAGGCGATGCGGACGGCCCACAGGGCGATCTGGAACGGGATCTCCATCACGCGCTAGGCGGGGGCTCCGCCCCCGCCGACCCCCGCTTCCTGCTGTATCACCAGCTCGCTGCCGCCGATCGCGATCCGGTCGCCGTCGGAGAGGACGACCTCCGCCACCCGGCGCCCGTTGACGTACGTGCCGTTGGTGCTCTGCAGGTCGTACAGCGTGTACCGGCCGAGCCGCAGCCGGATCTCCGCGTGACGGCGCGAGACGCGACGGTCGTCGAGGACCAGATCGTTCTCGGGATCGCGTCCGATCGTCAGCGGCTCAGGTCCGAGCGGCACGCGCCGGCGCTCAGAGGGAAGGTCGATGAACGCGCGAGGCGCGCGCGGACGGTCGCGGATGAGCGCGTCGCGGTCGAGCACCATGGTGTGGCCGGCGGCGACGGGTCCGAGCTCCGAGCCCTCCTCCACCTCGTCGCCGCTCGCGTCCACGAGCGCGCACGACACACGGACGTTCCCCCGCGTGACGTCGTCGGCGCGCTCGATCTCGACCGTCGGGAACGAGAGCAGCGTGAAGCCGCGCTCCCGCGCCGCGCCGAGGAGGGTCTCGGCCAGGTCGCGCTCGAGGCTCCGCTTGTACGGCTCGAACTGCGCGTGGTCGGCGGGCGAGAGCGAGACGACGTACGAGTTCGGCACGAACGTCTTCGCGAGCGAGATCGTCTGATGCGACTCCATCGCGCGGATGAGCCGCTTCGCGATCTGCACCGGCTGCAGCCGCGCGCCGAAGAGGCGTGCCGTCCAGCCCTCGAGGACCTGGCTCGCGAGGCGCTCCAACCTATCCAAGCTGTGCTTAGGACGCGGCCTCGCCCGCGGGCGGTCTCTTCGCGGAGCTCGTGGCGCTGTCGCCCGTCGCGGCATCCGGCTTCGCCGCCTCGGTCTTGGCCGGCGCGTCCTTCGGCGCCGCGTCCTTCGAAGCTCCGGCCTTCGACGCGTCGTCCTTCGCGGTGGCGGGGGACGACCCGCGGCTGTCCGTCTTGTACCAGCCCGATCCCTTGAACACGATGGCCGGCGCGGTGATCAAGCGGCGCGGCGTCGCGCCGCACTTCGGGCATGCCGGCCCGACGGTCTTGTCGGTGTACGAGCGGACCGCCGAGAACGCGTGCCCGCAGCGATCGCAGTGGTAGTCGTAGATCGGCACCCGGCCCCTATCATCGCCGACGGTGGCTGCGGGGGTCATGTCCGCTCCGGCACGGATCGCCGCGAAGCGCCGCCGCGTCCTGTTCGAGCACCTCGAGGCGTACGCGTTCGTCGCGCCGGCGCTCATTCTCATCGGCCTCTTCCACATCCTTCCCGGCATCGCGGCGTTCGTGATGAGCCTCACCAGGTGGGGCGTCATCTACGAGCGCTGGGCGTGGTTCGAGAACTACGCGACGATCCTCGATCCGTCGGGGTCACGGTTCGGCGACTTCATCAACTCATTGGGTGTCACCGTCTGGTACGTCCTGCTGACCGTTCCGATAGAGATGGCCATCGCCCTCGTCGTCGCGTACGTCCTCTATCAGGGCACGGCCGGGCGGGCCGCGTACCGGGTCGTGTACTTCATGCCGTACATCACCTCGGTCGTCGCGGCCGCGACGATCTTCGAGTGGATCTTCGACGCGAACTTCGGGTTCCTCAACTACCTCCTCGGCCTGGTGGGGATCGGGTCGCAGGCGTGGCTGCGCGAGCCGCGCGGTGTCTTCCAGATGGTCGGGTCGGCGCTCGGAGCGTCGGTGCCGGACGGTCTGGCCGGGCCGAGCCTGTCCCTCGTCGCGGTGTCCATCTTCACGATCTGGCACTTCATCGGCTTCCAGACGGTCATCTTCCTCGCCGGGCTCACAGGCATCTCGCGCGAGCTGTACGAGGCGGCGCGCATCGACGGCGCGGACGACCGGCAGATCTTCGCCCGCATCACCCTGCCGCTCCTCTCACCGACGATCTTCTTCGTCGCGATCATCGCGACGGTCGGCGCCATGCGCTCCTTCACGCAGATCTACGTGCTGACGAACGGCGGTCCGCTCGACACGACGCGGACCGTGCCGCTCCTGATCTTCCGCACCTTCTTCGAGCGGACGTCGGTCAACGGCATCGGGCTCGGCGCAGCGATGTCCTTCATCTTCGTCCTGATCATCATCGGGATCACCCTCGTGCAGTTCCGCGTCCTCGGGAGGCGGGTCTTTTACGGCTAGCGGGCCGTTCGCGCGAGGGCTGCCGGGGCCGCTGTTCACGCCGCGGCGGATGAGCGCGAGCCTCGCGAAGCACGGGCTGCTGATCTTCGGCGGCGCGGTGGCGGCCTTCCCCTTCTATTGGATGTTCACCACCTCGTTCAAGGAGTTCTCCGAGGCGGCGAAGAGCCCGCCTGCCCTCTGGCCGACGTCCTGGCATCCCGAGAACTGGGTCGACGCCTGGCAATACCCGCACACGCTGTGGGGGAACGCGTTCGCGAACACGATCTTCATCGCGACCGCGACGACCATCGGCGTCCTGGCCACGTCCGTGCTCGCCGGCTATGCCTTCGCGCGGATGCGCTTCCGTGGCCGCGATGCCCTGTTCGCGATCCTGCTCGTGACGATCTTCATCCCCGGCGAGGCGACGCTCATTCCGCAGTTCGTCCTCATGAGCCGGCGATACCTCGGGTGGTACGACACGTACACCGCGCAGATCGTCCCATTCCTCTCGACGATCTTCTCGATCTTCCTGATGCGTCAGTTCTTCCGCTCCGTGCCCCAGGAGCTGCAGGACGCGGCTCGCATCGACGGCGCCGGGCATCTCCGGTTCCTCTGGCACGTCGCCCTGCCGCTCGTTCGACCCGCCCTCATCACGATCACGCTGCTCGAGTTCCTTGCGGCGTGGAACGCGTTCCTCTGGCCGCTCATCATCACGTCGCGTCCCGAGATCAGACCCATCCAGGTGCAGCTGATGCAATTCACCGCGGAGGGGGGCTCGCGGTATGATCTGCTCATGGCGGGGGCGGCGTTCGTGATCCTGCCGACCCTCGTGGTCTACCTGATAGCGCAGCGGTATTTCATCGAAGGCGTCGCACGAACGGGGATCCGCGGGTAGGCCGCGGAGCTACAGGGAGGAAGGGGACATGCGCAGCGCTCTTCTCACGGTCAGCGCCATCGCCGCCATCCTCGTCGCCGCATGCGCACCCGGCGCACCGAGCGGTGGCCAGACCGCACCGGCCGCGGAGCCGACCACGGCAGCCGACATCACGCTCAGCGCCCCGGTCCAGGTCACGATCTGGCACAACCAGACCGGCATCCTTGCCAAGGGGTTCGACGACATGATCGCCGAATTCAACGCGACCAACGGCAAGGGCATCACCCTCAAGGGCGAGGAGCAGTCGGGAGGGACCTCCTACACCGGTCTCTACCAGAAGATGCTCGGCGCGATCCAGGCCGGGACCGTTCCGGAGATGATCGTGGCGGTCGAGAACCAGGTCGCCGACTACGTGAAGGCGGGCGTCATCGTCGAGCTCGACCAGTACATCAACTCGAAGAAGAACGGGCTTTCCAAGGAGGCGCTCGCCGACATCTACAAGCCGTACCTCGAGTCGAACAAGTATCCCCAGTACGGGAACAAGAGCCTCTCCTTCCCGTTCATCAAGAGCCTCGAGGTCCTCTATCGGAACGATGACCTCGCGAAGGAGCTCGGTTTCGCGGCTCCGCCGAAGACGTGGGACGAGCTCGAGAAGCAGGCCGTGGCCGCGAAGAAGACCGATGGCAGCGGAAAGGTCACGCGGTGGGGTATGTCGACCTTCAGCACCGACACGTTCCTCGGCTCGGTCATGAACCGCGGCGGCGGCATCGTGAAGTCTGACCTCAGCGCCATCGGGTTCGATGGCAAGGAGGGCCTCGCGAGCCTTCAGATGCTGGAGCGCGGCGTCAACGACGGTTGGATGTACATCCCGAAGGGCTTCGACTGGCAGGATCGGTTCGCCGAGGGCAACCTCCTATACGTCGGTGCCACGAGTACGTCCATCGGATTCATCCTCGACACCCTCAAGGGAAAGCCGCTCAACTGGAGCGTCGTGCCGTGGCCGGATGGCGGCGGCAGCGTGAGGGGGATCCAGTTCGGCGGTGTCGTCGCCGTCACCAAGAGCACACCGGAGAAGCAGCTCGCGGCCTGGGAGTTCCTCAAGTGGTTCACCGACACGAAGCAGACCGCGAAGTGGGCCTCGCTGTCGGGCTACATGCCGGTGCGCGCCTCCGCGGCGAATGAGCAGGTCCTCAAGGACTATTGGACGAAGCGGCCGCAGAGCAAGCAGGCCTTCGAGCTCATCCCGCTGAGCGCGGCGGGTCCGAGCATCCGCGGCTACCAGGAGATCCGCGACGCGGTCGTCGATCTGCAGACCAAGATCACGACCAAGAAAGCGAAGGCGGAGGACGCGCTCAAGGACGCCGCCACCAAGGCGAACGCGGTCCTCAAGGAGAACAAGTAACGGGAGAGATCCTCTCCATCGACCCGACGACCGAGGAGGTCGTCGCCAGGTTCGAAGCGTTCAGTGAAGGGAAGGCCTCGGAAGCGATCGCGAGATCGCACGAGGCCTTCCTCGTGTGGCGCGAGCGCGGCTTCGCCGAGCGCGCGGTGCCGATGAAGCGGCTGGCCGCCCTCTTGCGCGAGCGCAAGCAGCGCTACGCGGCGCTGATGACGCTCGAGATGGGCAAGCCCATCACGGAGGCCCTCGCCGAGATCGACAAGTGCGCGTGGAACTGTGAGTTCTACGCGGAGAACGCGGAGCGGTTCCTGGGCGACGAGCCGGTCGCGACGAACGCGCGCCGGAGCCTCATCGCGTACGAGCCGCTCGGCGTGGTCCTCGCGGTGATGCCGTGGAACTACCCCTTCTGGCAGGTCATCCGCTTCGCGGCGCCGGCGCTCATGGCCGGCAACGGCGCGGTCCTCAAGCACGCGTCCAACGTGCCTCAATGCGCGCTCGCGCTCGAGGAGGCGTTCCGCGACAGCGGGTTCCCGGAGGGCCTCTTCCGCACGGTGCTCCTCGCGGGAGGCGCGGTCGAGCCGCTCATCGCGGACGACCGCGTGCGGGCGGTGACCCTTACCGGCAGCTCCGAGACGGGCGCGCGCATCGCCGCCGTCGCGGGCACACACCTCAAGAAGGTCGTCCTCGAGCTCGGCGGGTCGGACCCCTTCATCGTCCTGTCGGACGCGGACGTCGATGCCGCAGCGAGGACCGGCGCACGGGCGCGCGCGCAGAACGCCGGCCAGTCCTGCATCGCCGCGAAGCGCTTCATAGTGACCGCGGACGTCGCCGACGCGTTCGAGCGCAAGCTGGCGCAGGCGCTGTCGTCGCTCGTCGTCGGCGACCCCAAGGACCCGAGGACGCAGGTCGGGCCCCTCGCTCGCGCCGACCTGCGCGAAGCGCTCGAGCGCCAGGTGAGCGCATCGGTCCGCAAGGGCGCGCGGATCGTGACCGGCGGCAAGCGGCCGCAGCGCCGCGGCTTCTTCTACGAGCCGACCCTCGTCGCCGACGTCACAGCGGACATGCCGGTGTCGGCCGAGGAGACCTTCGGCCCCGTGGCGGCGCTCGTGCGCGTGCGCGACACCGACGAAGCGATACGGGCCGCGAACGCGACGCCGTACGGGCTCGGCGCCAGCCTCTGGACGCGCGATCTCGCCGTCGCCGACGCGCTGGCGCGACGGATCGGATCAGGCTCGGTGTTCGTCAACTCCATGGTCTTCTCGGACCCGCGGCTCCCCTTCGGCGGCACGAAGCGGAGCGGCTACGGCCGCGAGCTCTCGGGGCACGGCATCCGCGAGTTCGTCAACGTCAAGACGATCTGGATGGGTCCGGCGACGGGTCCGCAAATGCCTTCTTCGTCGCAGGGGCAGAGGTAGGGGCCCCTACGCGCCGACGAAGAGGGTCGCCGCCCTGAGCAGCTGCCTCATGTCGGTCGGATACGAGTGACCGTGATCCGCGATCCGCTCGAGACGGGCGGGGACGTCCAGAGCACGTAGCCGCTCGGCGAGCGCGCGGGATCCTTCGTACCCGCCCGTGTCCCTGTCGCCGACCGCGATGAACGTGGGCACGGGCCGAGCGGTCGCGAGAGATGCGACCTCGTCCATCGGCAGCCAGGGCGCGACGACGATCGCGCCGCGCGCGTGCAGCGCGCTGCCGTACGCGAGCTGGAGCGCGCGGAGCGCGCCGGCGGAGTAGCCGGCGAGGACGATGCGCGTCGGGTCGACTCGCTGCTCGCGGACGAGCCGCTCGACCTGCGCCACGACCTCGCGCTGCGCGCGCTCGCCGTCGTTCCACACGAAGACGCCGGGCGTGAGCGCGATCTCGGCCGATCCGACGAGCGCGACGACCCCAGCCGCTCTTCGTCGCGGAGGCCCAGAACGGCGCGGTCCGCTCGGCCGTGCTGTTGTTGCCATGGAGCACGACGACGAGCGGCAGCCCCCTCGCGGGCGCGACGACGTCGGGCCGCTCGACGATCAGGGTCGCATGCGACGCGCCCAGCTCGGAGTCGTAGCGGAGCGCGGCGATGTGCGCGAGGCGCTGGAACTCCACGACGTCGTGGAGCGGTCCGATCGCCGGCCAGTCGTGGAGCATCGGCTCGGGGTAGCGGCAGCCGGCGGCGACCGCCTGCGCGAACGCCTCCAGGGCGTGGTCGATCCGGCCGAGGCCCATGGCGAGCGACATGCGCCACAGATGCACGAAGGCCATCTGGTCCGGGAATCGGCGGCCCTCGCGCTCGACCAGCGTGAGGGCCTGGTCGAGCTGGCCCGCTTCGCGGAGGCGCACGACCTCGCCGAGGAGCTCGTCGTAGGTGCCGCTCCGCGCCGCGGTCGACATCGACGGAAGGCTAGCCGAGCCGACCCAGCTCCTCTTCGAGCAAGTGGACCTGCGCGCGGCGCTCGTCGAGGCGGGCGCGCTCCTTGTCGATGACCGGCTTCGGCGCCTTCTCGGCGAAGCCCGGGCGAGCCAGGAGCTCTTCGGACCGGCGCAGCGCCTCGCGCGCGTCGGCGAGCTCGTGGTCGATCCGGGCGCGCTCCGCCGCGGGGTCACGCTTCGCGTCGATACGCACCTCGATGGCGCGGACGGCCGTCGCCGGGCCGGCGCCGGGGCCGATCGCGACGTCGGCGTTCGTCAGCGTGGCGATCGCGCCGAGCGAGGAGGCGATCGGCGCCGTTCCGCCCGACAGGGTCACGCGGACGCGGTCGCTCGGGTCGAGGCCAGCGTCCTGCCGCAGCGCACGCGCCGCGCGAACGACCTCGAGAAGGATGCCGAACCGCTCCTCGAGCGCTGTATCCCTGCGGCCGGCGACGGGCCAGCGGGCGATGACGAGCGAGATCTCGTCGCGCGTCGTGCGCCGGCCGCGCCAGAGCTGGACGGCGAGCGTCTCGGTGATGAACGGGATGATCGGGTGGAGGAGCCGCAGGACGCGGTCGAGCACGTACGCGAGCGTGCGGATGGTCGCGGCGCGCCGCTTCTCGTCGCGCAGGCCGGCCTTCGACAGCTCGATATACGCGTCGGCCACCTCGCTCCACACGAACTGCTGCAGGAAGTGCGCGTACTCGCCGAACAGGTACCCCTCGAGGAGCCGCGTGGCCTCGGCCACCGCACACTCCGTGCGCGAGAGGATCCACCGGTCGGCCTCCGTCAGGTCCCCCGACGGCGCCTCATCGAGCGCGTGGCCGCCGAGCGCGTCCGGGTACGCCTCGAGCTGACGGAACACGAATCGACCGATGTTCCAGAGCTTGTTCGCGAAGTTGCGCGCGTTGACGAGCTTCGCCTCGGACAGCTCTGTGTCCATCCCGGCCGCGGTGTCGTAGACGAGCGCGAAGCGAAGTGCATCGGCGCCCCATTCCTCGATGAACTCGACCGGGCTGACGACGTTCCCCGTCGACTTGCTCATCTTCACGCCCTCGGTCTTCACGAGGCCGTGCAGGTACACGGTGTGGAACGGGATCTCGCCCATCTCGAAGATCCCCATGACGATCATGCGGGCGACCCAGAAGAAGATGATGTCGTAGCCTGTCTCGAGCACGCTGCCGGGGTAGAAGCGCTGGAGGTCGCCCGTGCGCTCCGGCCACCCGAGGGTCGTGAACGGCCAGAGCGCGCTCGAGAAC